>JAEEGH010003096.1_pt1 | contig 44219 bp, 29 predicted proteins | sample 9134181 | NCBI WGS metagenome assembly JAEEGH01 (sample SAMN16246544, study PRJNA631951) | gut metagenome | biome: gut microbiome; feature: rumen; material: DP-attached | host: Bos | place: Iran: Karaj | collected 2018-10
GGAAGACCACCGGCCAGAACCTCGACATGTACAAGGCCTATCCTCGTCTCGTGGGTGAGACCGGCGGCAAGGACTTCATCTTCGTCCACAACAGCGCCGACCCGCAAGAGGTGGCCGTGGCCATCGTGCGTGGTGCATTTGAATACCAAGGCCAGAAGTGCTCAGCCGCTTCGCGTGCCTACATCCCCGCTTCGATGTGGAACGACGTGAAGAACCGCGTGGGCGACATGATGAGCACCATCAAGATGGGTGACGTGAAAGACTTCACCAACTATGTCAACGCCGTCATCGACGAGGCTTCGTTCGACAACTGCAAAGGTTACATCGACCGCGCCAAAGCCAGCAAGGACGCTGAGATCGTCTTCGGCGGCAACTGCGACAAGAGCGTCGGTTACTTTGTGGAGCCTACCGTCATCCTCGCCAAGGTCCCGGATTACGAGAGCATGGTTCAAGAGATCTTCGGCCCCATCATCACCATCTACGTCTACGACGACAACAAGTTCGAGGAGATGCTGGATGTGTGCGACCAAAGCTCGCCTTACGCCCTCACCGGTGCCTTCTTCGGCAACTGCCTGAAGGCCCAGAAGATCGCCAACGACAAGCTGCGCCATGCAGCCGGCAACTACTACGTGAACGACAAGCCAACGGGAGCCGTGGTCGGCATGCAGCCCTTCGGTGGCGCCCGCGCCAGCGGCACCAACGACAAAGCCGGTGGCCTGTGGAATCTCATCCGCTGGACCAGCCCCCGCGCCATCAAGAACACCTTCGTTCCTGCTGCCGCTTACGGGTATCCGTTCCTGGCAAAGGATTAAACATAAAGATAAACACCAAGAAAAATCCGCCAACATTGTTTGGCGGATTTTTTGTATTTTTGCTATCTAATCCAAAACATATCCTATGAAGAAACATTTTATCAGAGCCATCGTTCTCGTCCTACTCTGCTGGACGACGATGGAAGCCAACGCCCAATGGGCAGTGGGCATCAAAGACGGCTGGACCCGCACTTCAGCCGACCGCACCAATTTGGGGCGCATCGACGAATCTTATTCTCCGCTGAGCGGCTATGACGTTGGCATCCAGGCGCATTATTCCTTTGCCGACTGGATAGCCCTCCGTGTCGGCGTGGATTACATGCGACGCTCGCACCGCATGGACCGCAATCTTTCCTTTGCATCGAAGGCCTTCACCGAGCATCGCAATGACTATCTGATGCTTCCCGTGATGGCCGATTTCTCCTTTGGGGGCAATGCGTTGCGTGGCCATTTGCTTTGCGGTGGCTATGGCGGCTATTGGCTAAAGACGAATGTGAAAGGCAAAAGCATTTCTACCACCATCTCCGACGATTATTTCTACAATTTTGATGAAAACCGCGCGTTTACATCTGAAGACCAACGTCTTACGGCAGGTTTGGTTGGCGGTGCAGGCTTGACGGTCGAAGCATCTAATCACATTGGCGTCAACATTGACGCGCTCTATTATTATGATCTTGTCAGTTATAACAAGGGTTATGCCCATTTGAGCGACCCGCGTTACCTGAACACTTTTTCATTAAGTTTGGGCGTTTATTACAAATTCTAAAATCGAGAAATCATGAGAAGAAATATCTTTATTTTGGCAATTATCGCTTTGATTTTCAGCGGATGCCGCAAAGAAGCCGACTATCATCCCTATATTGGCGAAAACGGAGCATTGGCCTACGACAGCTATTCCACCCAATTTGAACACCTCTGGAAATGTCTCAGTACGGGGTATGTCTTTTGGGATGTTGACAAAACCGATTGGGATGCCGTTTACAACGAGTACATGCCCAAATTCGCAGCCTTGGACGCAAAGCATGAGGCAGGCCAAGTGGTTAGGACTTCCGAGTTACAGGAACTGTATAAAGGCGCTATGGGCGGTCTGAAAGACCATCACATGGTCATTCGGGTGAAGAACTTGTTCCCACCAGTGGATGAGGAAAACCCCATAGCTTCAGTTTCACCAAGTGATTTTGAAATCGTGACGAGAGACTATTATGTAGAGGATCGTATATCTTCGACGAGAAACTTGGTGGCCTTGCTTCAAAATATGGGTCAAGTTTATGAGATTGAATCCCCTGAAATGATATCATTGCAGGATGAATCAGGTTCAATGAGTGCTTATTATTTCTGTCTGATCAAATTGCCTGACGGTCGCAAGATTCCTTATCTCTGGCAATCGTCGGTAAACATGGCGAGTATTCTGAAATATCTCGGAGCTCCTAACGAAGGGGGTACGGCAGCAGCCATCATCGACCATTGGTTTACTGCTATCAAAACCATGCCACGCGAGCAATTGGCAGGCATCATCCTCGACAACCGTTGCAATACTGGTGGCCTCAATGCTGACTTTAAATACGTTGTCGGATCCTTTATTAATACACCAATCGAGGTGTATAAGACCCGCTACAAGGAAGGCCCCAACCGCCTTGAGCACTCGGTGTGGAGCCCGATGATGATCAACCCGTTGGACACCTACCATCGTGACCTCACTGCCGAGAACATCCCGTACGTGGTGCTGTGCGACATGTATTCCACCAGTATGGGTGAATTGGAGCCTATAGCCATTAAAAAGGCATTACCTACGAGCTATATCATTGGTGAACGCACTTTCGGTGCCTTGGGCTCCTTGATGGCCTCATACATCGACATCACCTACGGCGGTCCTTTTGGCAACGCCAATAGCATGTACCATTACGTCTATACTTCCACATTCGAGTCGTTGATGAACGGAGAGGTGTTGGAAGGCATCGGCTTCACTCCCGACAAGGTGGTCAACCGCAAGGATCACAACGGCGACTACAAGCCACAACTCGATGCGGCCATCGATTATATCAGGAACTATCAATAGTTTTGCTACTATTTTATAGATGAGTAAATTTAATTTACCTCTAGACTCCGAGACTACGGGACTGCGAGTCACGCAAATACCCAAAGTCCCGTGTCCCGAAGTCAAAAAGTTAATACAGATTAGTCTTTAAAAGTATTGAATTATGAAGAAACATTTTATCAAAGCCATCGTTCTAGTCCTGCTTTGCTGGACGGCGGTGGAGGCCAATGCACAAATGAATCCCAAATGGACCATTGGCGTTAAAGGCGGCTGGAACTGGACAAGCATCTCGAGTTCCCACTTGGGCCGTATTGATGAAACTTATTCTCCGCTTGGCAATTTTGATGCTGGATTACAGGCTCGTTATAAACTGACCGATTGGTTAGCCATTCGCGCCGATTTAAGCATTATGTCACGTTCGTATCGTATGGATCGCAATCTTAATTATCTTGATCCTGTTTTCACGAAATATACAAATGATTATTTAACGCTTCCTTTAATGGCCGACTTTTCTTTTGGAGGTCGCCAATTGACCGGCCATGCCTACTGTGGTGGTTTTGGCGGTTATTGGATGAAAGCTCATGTAAAAGGTAAAACTTATTGGATGACAGATTATTATGTTTATTTTGACGACTTTGATGAGATTCGTGAATTCAACAGCGAAGATCAACGTCTTATTGCAGGAGCAGTAGGGGGATTGGGACTAAGTTATAGCTTTTTCGATAGTAGTGTAAGCGGCGGAGGCCCTGTCGTTAGCTTGGATGTCATGTATTACCACGACCTTGTAAGCCATCACAAAGGATACGCGCATCTGAGCGACCCACGGTATCTGAACACGCTTTCCATTACTCTCGGCATAGCTGCTAACTTCTAAATTATTAATTGTCAGATTATTACAACTATGAAAAGAAACATCATCATATTAGCCATCATCGCCTTGGTTTTCAGCGGTTGCCGCAAAGAAGCCGACTATCATCCCTATATCGGCGAAACAGACATTTTAGCTTACGACAGTTATTCCTCCCAATTCGAGTATCTTTGGAAATGCCTCAGCACGGGCTATGTGTTTTGGGACGTTGACAACACCGACTGGGATGCCGTTTACGATGAATACATGCCTAAGTTCAAAGCCCTTGATGCAAAACACGAAGCCGGCCAGGATGTGACCTTAGACGAACTCGAGGAACTCTACAAAGGCGCAATGGGTGGCTTGAGAGACCACCACATGTTGGTTCAAATCAAAAACCTCTTCCCCGCCGCAGCCGACACGATAGCATCATTCTCTATCACCCCAGGACAATACGAAGTGGAAAAAAGAGACTATTACATTGAATGGTCATTCATCGAGCAAGCACGTTTTATTGGCTTCTTCCAAGAGGTTGGCACACATTATGAACTCGAAGCAAACGAGTTTTTTATGGGAGGGATTCCAGGAACCAAACAAGTTGGGCTTTTCGCCTATTGCCTGTTCAGGCTCCCTGACGGGCGCAAGATCCCTTACCTTTGGCAGTCGTGCGCGGCCCTCACTCCCATCCTGAACAGCAACGACCCCACCATCCAGGAGGCCGCAGACTTAATTAAGCATTGGCTAACCGCCATCAAGGAAACGCCTCGCGAGCAACTGGCCGGCATCATCCTCGACAACCGCGTCAACTCAGGCGGCTTCCAAGACGACCTCGACTATCTCGTAGGTTCCTTCCTCAACGAGCGCACCGAGGTGATGCAAACCCGCTACAAAGAAGGTCCGGGACGTTATGAGCACTCCGCTTGGACACCTTATTATATTGACCCACAGAGCCAATACCGCCGCGACATCACCACCGAGAACATCCCATACGTCGTCCTTTGCGACATAAATTCTGTCAGCATGGGTGAGATCGAGACTTCCATCATCAAGAAAGTGCTGCCCACGAGCCACACCATCGGTGAGCGCACCTTCGGCGCCACTGGGCCTCTTCAACCCACATCGAGCATCAACCTCAACTATGGCGGCCCCTTTGGCAATATTGAAACGATGCGTCACTATATCTACACCTCGACATTCGAAGCACGGATAGACGGCAAGGTATTGGAAGGCACAGGCTACACGCCCGACCAAATCGTACTTCGCAAAGACCACGGCGACGACCTCGGGGCACAACTTGACGCGGCCATTGAGTACATTAAGAATTATCATTAATCCTGTTGCGCCGCTCAAAGAAAACAAATCCAATGAAAAAGGTGGGGGAAACTCCACCTTTTTCAATTAATATCCTTATCTTTGTCGCCTGTTAATGAATCAACTATGAAAAAAGCACTACTTTTCGTCCTGGCCCTCGTGACGGGCGTCATGCTACAAGCCCAAGAATACCGCTTCAACAGCGAACCCAACGGGTTCAGCATCAGCAACAGGAACAAGAGCCAATTGACCCTAAAACATAACCTTGGCTCAGTCACCATAGAAGACGCCAACCGTGCCGAAGTGCAGGGACAGGTCATCACCCTCTCGGGCATCTATCTTTCCAATGAGGCCGGTGCCCCCGACCTGCCAAGCGCCAGCACCTATGTTGCCATTCCCAATGGAGCCACAGCCTCGTTAAGGATGGTTTCGTCCACGACCAAGGTCATCGAAAACGTCGATCTCATCCCTGCGGCAGTGCCTCAACTCGAAAACGACAACTCTCCTGCCCTCTATCAAAAAGACGCCAGCATTTATGGGCGCAACGCCTTCTATCCCGAGTCGCCATTTCAGATTTCGGAAGTCACCGAAATCCGAGGCGTGCAGGTAGTGCTTGTGGGCGTGATGCCTTTCCAATACAACCCCGTCACCAAGGAGCTCATCGTCTATAGCGACATGGAACTGCAACTTGACGTGGAAGGCGGCGACGGCAGCTATGGCGACCTTCGCTACCGCACCCCTGAATGGGACCAGATTCTGCAAGACATCATTCTCAACCGCGACGACCTGCCCGAAGTGGACTATGGAGAACGCCTGCGCAAACATTACGAAAATCGCGAGACGGGCTGCGAATACATGATTATCACGCCTGACAACGAGGAATTCATCTCGCTGGCCGACAGCATCAAGCAATTCAGGACCGAGCAAGGCATCCCTACCGAGGTCTTTACCATATCGCAATGCGGTGGCAACACGGGCACAGCCATTCGCAACTTCATCCGCACCGCCTACAACACTTGGGACATGCCCCCTGCGGCAGTCCTCATTTTGGGCGACCACAACGCCGATCCCACCCAAGGCATAGTTTCGTTCACCATGAACAACCACCCTGGTGGCGACGGTTACAACCCCTATATCTCCGACCATGCGTATGCCGTGATGGGCGGAAACCAAATGCCTCAAGTCATCTTGGGCCGCATCACGGGACGCGACTACGATGAAATGTACCACATGATCAAGAAAGACCTGGACTACGAGCGCAGGCCTCCCACCGACCCCTACTTCTATGACCGTCCTGTCACCGCCATGGGTTTCCAGTTGGAGCGTTGGTTCCAACTCTGTTCCGAAGTGGTGAACGGTTTCTGGGAAAACGAACTCGGCAAGCATCCCGTCCGCCTGAATGCCATCTACGAAGGCACACCTGGCAGCCTTTGGTCGACATACGAACACACTAACGAAGTGCTCGACTACTTCGGGCCTACGGGCTGTGGCTACATTCCTCAGACCATGTCGCACCTCACCGACTGGAGCGCGACAGGCAACATGGTGAACGAAGCCATCAACAACGGTGCCTTCCTCATTCAACACCGTGACCACGGCGCCGAAGAACTTTGGGGCGAGCCCAGCTATAGCATCGGCTTTATCAAAAAACTAACCAATCCCAACCTTACCTACGTCATGTCGAACAACTGCCTCACAGGTCGGTTCAACTATGGCAGTGCAGGAGGCGACGAATGCTTCGCCGAGGTCTTCCACCGCCATCAACACGGGGCTTTGGGACTCATCGCGGCCACACAGGTCTCCTATTCCTTCGTCAACGACATCTATGTTTGGGGCGCCTACGACAACATGTGGCCCGACTTCATGCCCACCTACGGGACACAACACGCCACCAATTTCATTCATCCTGCCTTTGGCAACGCAGCCGGGAAATACTTCCTCAGACAATCCTCGTGGACCGAAGGCGACTGGAAGTCTATCACCTACTATCTCTTCCATCAATTTGGCGATGCCTATATGAAACTCTACAGCGAGGTGCCGCAAGAACTTGATGTCACCATGTTGCCCGTATTGCCCGCTGGCGACGAACAATATCAGCTGAAAGCCGAGGAAGGCGCGACCATCTGCCTCACCGCCAACGGACAAATCATCGGCTTCGACATGGCGACGGGCGACACTCAAGCCATCGACATCACGCCCCAAGAGGTGGGTACCACGGTGAAACTCACCATCACCAAGCAGAATTATTTCCGCTACGAGCACTACATCAAGACCATTTCCACCGAAGAGCCTTACGTGATTTTCAACGCCATCGAAGTCAACGATGCAGCGGGCAACGGCAACCACGCCCCCGACTACAACGAGACCGGCAATTTCAGTCTCCGATTGCATAACGCGGGCTTCTCCCCTATCGACGGCTTCAACGTCACGCTTTCGAGTCCCCATCCTTCCGTGGAAATCATCAATAACTCATCCACCTTTGGAAGCATGAATGCCGACGAGATTCAGTTGCAAAACGACGCCTTCACCGTGCATTTCGGCGACGAGCTGAACGACCAAGAAAAGGTGAAGTTCTACCTGAAAATGGAGAATGCAAACTATACTTTTATCGATAGCGTGATGCTCACGGTGAAAGCGCCAAACCTGAAATACGGTCAACTCAGCATCACCGATTTGGACGGAAACGAAACGGACCGCCTTTTGAAAGGCCAACCTTTCTATCTGTCTTTCGATATTGAAAACCAAGGCGAAAGCAAGTCGATGGAAATCAACAACCGACTTAATCTCATGGCTCCTTTCATCAATGTAGCGGATGCCGAAATCGCCATCCCCGCCATCGATGCGGGGGCAACGGCCCAAGTCGCTTTCCGTGCCGAAGTGAGCGAAAACGCCATCGACGGCATCATCAACTACAGCCTGCAAGCCGAAAGCGGTTACCACACCGACCACACCGAAAGGTCCATCCTGCTGGGCTATACCACCGAAGACTTTGAAGGCGAGACACTGAACGAAGATATGCAATGGAACTTGGGTTCGGGCAACAAGAAGTGGTTCATCACGGAAGATGTCACCACCCAAGACGGTCACTGCCTGAGGTCGCCTTCCATCAACAACAACGCCATTGCCAACCTCAATATCGGCATCACCACCGAAATAGACGACACTTTCTCATTCGAGCACAAAACCTCCACCGACGAGGGCGACATGCTCATTCTTACACTAAATGGCAAGGAAATGGGCACATGGAGCGGCATCAGTGAGTGGGAACGCTCGGTATTTGAGCTGCCCGCTGGGACCAACCTGATTCGTTTTTCCTTCAAAAAAGACAGAGAAGGTAGTGCAGGCGAAGATGCCGTAATGATTGACGACCTCCGTTTCCCACCCTTCGCCAAGATGGTGCTTTATGCCGGCGACAACACCGAGGCTTGCCCCAACATGACCTTTACGCCCGACGGCTACATCTACAACCAATCGACACTATCATGGACCACCAGCGGCGACGGCACTTTCGACGACGCCACAGCGGAGCATCCTACCTATACCTTTGGTGAAACCGACAAGGCGGAAGGGAAAGTGGAGTTGACCCTCACAGGCACCGACCCACGCAATGGAAACCAACAAAGCAGTACAGTTGCAGTGAGTTTGCTACCCTATTTCGACCCAAGTTACATGCCTCAAACACCTTCGGGTATGACCGAAGTCGACCTGCGCTTGATGAGCCAAAGCGAATACACAGGCGAGGAAATCACGGATGTCGTTTATACGTGGAACCTCGAACCTTCTGAGGCTGGTACCATCGTTAGCGACAATCACCACGCCATAGTCGAATGGGACAATGCTTTCAGTGGCCAAGCCAGTATCAGTTATCGCTATGAGAATCCATGCGGTTCCACTGCGGTTTCAGAAGCCATTGCCATCAAGGTGTTCAATTCCACTGGAGTGGAAGAGCAAAAAGCTCCTGCCGTTGAGGTTTATCCTAATCCTGCAAAAGGTGTCATCTATGTGAAGTCCAACTTTGAAAGTGAAGCCACTTTGCGTGTCATTGACCTGTGGGGAAGAGTTGTGTATGAATGCAAAATGCAAGGGAGTGGCCCTTCGACAAACTCAGAGACCACGGCCATTGCGACTTCCAAATTCGGTGGAGAGGGCATTTATACGCTGCAAGTCATCCAAAACGACATGGCGACCAGTGTCAAGGTCGTTGTGATGCCCTAATTGGAAAAAAAATCTGTTCCTTTGAAAAAAATGTGTCAAAACACTTGACACATTTTGTATTTTTTGTACATTTGCCGCATGAAACAAACTTTTTTAGCCATGAAACGACTTTTTACCCTTTTTACATTTATATTAGCCTTCGGCATCATCAATGCCCAAGAGACCTATCGTTTCCGCACCGATGCACCTCAAGGTCTCAATGTGACAAGCAGTACTGCAACACACCTTTTGCTACATTATTCCATTCAGGAACTAGGTATTGCCACCATCGAAAACGACAAGGTGAGAGGGCAAGAAATCATTTTGAAAGGGCAGTTTGCGCCCAATGCCGAAGGACATCCCAATCTGCCCGTCGTAAATCACTATGTCGCCATTCCACGAGGTGCCACCGTCAGCCTTCAAGTGAAGGAAAATGCCAGCACCGTGCTGACCGACATCGACCTGCTTCCAGCGATGCCCGCTCGCACCGACTTGACCGAAGGTGACATTCAGTTGCGCTGGGATGCCGACATATTCGGCAAAGACACTCATTTCCCAACGGAGAACATCGTGCTTTCGGCACCCAAACAAATCCGGAGCCTCGATGTGGTACTGCTCAGTGTGACGCCATTCCGATACAATCCTGTGAGAAAGACCTTGGAAGTGATTTACGACATTGACATTGACCTCAGTTTCGAAGGTGGCAACGGGCAATTTGGGGAAAGCCGATACTTCAACCCGGATTGGACGCATATCCTCCGCAATCTCGTTATCAACAAAGACATGATCCCTTCGGTAGACTACTACAGCTTAGTCAAAGAGGTTCGAGATCGTGATGAAGATGGATGGGAATACCTCATCATCTCTCCTGACGACCCCAACATCTTAGCCTGGGCCGACACGCTGAAAGCCTTCCGCACCAAGCAAGGCATCTCGACGAAAGTGGCCACCGTATCGGAATGTGGAGGGAATAACTATTACAACATCGGCAACTACATCCGAAGTGCTTACAACAATTGGGCGATTCCGCCAGCCGCTGTCCTTATTTTTGCGGGCTACTACGACTTGAATATCAGCATCGGGCCATGCTATCAGACCACAATCCCAGACCCTCCCTATCAAGCGCACTCTTATCCCACCGATTACCCCTATTGTGACATGAACTACGACAGCATAGCAGACATCACCATCAGCAGGGTGACCGCGAGAGACTTGGACGAATACCGTATCTTTGTTGAGAAGACCATCCGATATGAAAGCGACCCTCCCACTGATGCCGCCTACTATGACCGCCCCATCATCTCATCAGGTCATGAGGACAACAAATGGTTCATGATCAGCTCACAGAGCATCAATGGTTTCTATCGCGACAAACTCGGCAAGCATCCCACCGACCTTTACATGGTCCAATCGGGCCCCATTCCCGATTCCATTTGGTCAACAGGCTACAACACCTCCGTTCTAATGGACTATTTTGGTCCCAATGGGCAGAATTACATCCCCCAGTCCATCGGCGAACTGCATGATTGGAGAGACATGCGTGACGCGACGCCGTTGTGTAACGCGCTCAATGAAGGGTCATTTTTGACCTTATATCGTGGCCACTCCAACATGGATCAATGGTGGTTTCCGCAATTTTCATGCCATCACCTCGAAACTGATATATACGGTCCTCCCACCTTCGTCCTTTCTATTAGTTGCAACACCTTGCTTTTTGACAATTGGAAACGATGTCTCATCGATGCCTTCTGCATCAAAGAAAACAGTGGTGCCGTGGGTGGCATTGGTGCAACCGCCCTCACCCATTCCTATTTCAACGACATACTTGCTTGGGGAATATACGATTGCATCTGGCCCGATTTTCTTCCCGACATGGGTAGCGACACGCCACCAGAATTCGTCAGGCCTTCCTACGTGCTATCTGAGGCAAAGCATTATTTCGCCTATCACGTCTTCCTGCCCAACTGGTGGCCTGATGTCGACTTTTCCACCATGAACCTTTTCGGCTACACGGGAGAAACCTATCTCAATCTTTTCACCGAGGTGCCTCAACCCATACAAATCGAGCATGAACCTTATTGTATGGCGGGAGTAAATGAATACACGGTAACGGCAGAAGAAGGTGCCATAGTTTGTTTGTCGAGAGACGGGGAAATTATAGGTGTCATCAGAAGTAGTGGGCAGCCCCACGCCTTCACTATGCCTCAATTGGAAGAGGGCGACCATTTTACCATCACGGCCACCAAGCAAAACCATTTCCGTTACGAGTTTGAAGTTCCCGTCATCCCGAACGGTGGCCCTCAGGGTGTCATTGAAAGTGACGAAGACGAAAACAGATTCGAGGCTACCTCAATTTTCACCCTCTACCCCAACCCGACCGATGGCAGGGTCGACCTCATTATAGGCCAAGACCTCCAAGGCAAGTCGACGGTCGAAGTTTATAACATGTTAGGCACTCGGATGACCATCAAAACCTTCAGCGATCTGGCAAAAGACCAAAACATTCCTTTCGACCTACAGCATTGCGCACCGGGCCTATACATCATCAGACTATGCAATGACAACGGCTGTTGGAGCCAAAAAGTAAGCATCAAATAACAAAAACATATATCAGCTATGAAACGTCTAATGTTACTTTTAACCATTTTTCTTGCCTTAGGCATTGTAAACGCTCAAGAAACCTATCGTTTCAGCACCGATGCGCCTCAAGGTCTCAGTGTGACAAGCAGCACTGCATCGCATGTTTCGCTGCATTACTCCATTCAGGAACTTGGCATCGCCAACATCGACAATGGGGAGGCAAAAGGACAAGAAATCATCCTAAAAGGGCAATTCGCCCCCAATGCTGAAGGCCATCCAAACCTGCCCGTCGTGAACAGATTTGTCGCCATCCCACAAGGTGCCACGGTCAGCCTTCGATTCAGGGAGAACGCCAGCACCACGCTAAACGACATTGACCTGCTACCCGCAATGCCTGCGAGGACAGACCTTGCCGAAGGCCCTATCCAACTGAGATGGGATGCCAATGTTTTCGGTAGAGACGCCGATTTCCCGACAGAAAACATCGTGCTTGCCTCCCCTACGCAGATACGAAGCCTCGACGTGGTCCTGCTCAGCGTGACGCCTTTCCGCTATAACCCCGTGAGAAAGACGTTGGAGGTGATATACGACATTGACATTGACATCAGTTTTGAAGGGGGCAACGGGCAATTCGGGGAAAGCCGCTACTTCAACCCCGACTGGATGCACATCCTGAAAAACCTCGTCATTAATAATGACATGCTTTCCGCGACAGACTACTACGACCTTATCAACGCCGTCCGCGACGATGACGAAGCAGGATGTGAATACCTCATCATCACGCCCAACAACGATGACGCATTGGCTTGGGCCGACACGTTGAAAGCCTTCCGCACGAAACAAGGCATTTTGACCAAGGTGGTCACCACAACGGAATGTGGCGGCAACAGCGCAAGCACCATCCGCAACTATATCCTCGACGCTTACAACAACTGGGCCATCCCTCCGGCGGCAGTGCTCCTCTTCGGAGCTTGGTACAACAACACAGGCATCCGGCCCTTCTATCATCATACCATCCAAGGCGATTACAATGTCCAATATTATGCTACCGACTATCCTTATTGCGACATGAACGGCGACAGCCTGGCAGACGTGGCCCTCGGCCGTATTACCGCGAGAAACGCGCAAGAATACCAAACCTTTGTGGAGAAGACTATCCAATATGAAAGCAATCCCATCACTGACCCGGCTTACTATGATCGTCCCATCATCTCTTCGGGTCACGAGATGAACAAATGGTTTATGATCGACTCGCAGAGCATCAACGGTTTCTATCGTGACAAACTCGGCAAACACCCCACCGACCTCTACATGGTCAACTCTGGATCCGTTCCCACCAATGAATGGTCGACGGCCTTTAACGTCGAGGTGCTGATGGATTATTTTGGTCCCAACGGGCTGAATTACATTCCTCAATCCATTGGAGAGCTACATGAATGGAAAAGCAAAACCGACTCAATTCCATTGTATAACGCCCTCAACGAAGGCTCTTTCCTGACCTTATATCGCGACCATTCCAACTATAATGCCTGGTGGTGCCCTACATTCAAATCCATCTACATGGATTCCCTCCTATTCGGGCCTCCGACTTTTGTCCTTTCCATCAGTTGCAGCACCTCGCAATTCACCAACGCAGGCAGATCCATTATTGATGCCTTTTGCGTGAAGCAAAACAGTGGTGCTGTAGGTGGCATTGGTGCCCTCGCCCTTACGCATTCATATTTCAACGACGTCCTCAACTGGGGCATTTACGACTGCATTTGGCCCAATTTCCTTCCTGACATGGGCAGCGACACACCCCCTGAGTTCATCAGGCCTTCATACGTTCTGTCTGAAGCGAAGCATTATTTCTCTTACTACTTCTTCCTTCCCAATTGGTGGCCAGGTGTCGATGTGTCCACTATGCACATTTTCACCTACACAGGCGACACCTATCTCAACCTTTTCACCGAGGTCCCGCAACCTTTGGAAGTCACGCATGGCATCTTCTGCCCTTCTGACGCGACCGAATTCGCGGTGGACGCAGAAGAAGGTGCCGTTGTTTGCCTGTCAAGAGATGGCGAAATCATCGGCGTGAGCAGGAGCAATGGCCAGCCTTGCACCTTCGCTTTGCCAACTTTGGAGGAAAATGAACGTATCATCGTCACCGCGACCAAACAAAACCATTTTCGTTATGAGTATGAGGTGCCCGTTGTTTCCGATCATGGCCCATACGTTGCCGTTGAAAGAGACGGACTGCTGGTGGAAAACGAATTCGATGTACTCCACAACGGCGAGAACGCACACATAGGCCTCAAACTCCACAACTACGGAAACGGCATGGCCGAAAACATCACCATGCGCCTTACCTGCACTTCGCCTTCCATCGAAATCATAGAAGACAGCTACCAATGCCAGAACATTGCGCCTTATCAAACCGCCACTTTCTCCAATGTCTTCTATTTCAACATTGCCGAAAACACTCGCGACATGACCCCTGTGACCTTCACCATCCGTATTGACGACGGGAATGGCGAAAAAGAGTACGACATCGTACAATACATTGCAGCACCATTGTTTGTCATCAAACCCGACATCACCTATAAGACCTCGGGGCAGCAATCCATGCTTCAAATCCGCAGGGAAGGCATCACCGACATCCATGTTCAAATCGCCAACGAAGGGCATTTCAACAGCGGCCCCGCCAACCTGCAAATCGAGATAATGGCACCTTTCATCACCGTCACCTCACCTTCACGCATGTTCAACTCACTCGAAAAAGGCAGCACCACCGATGTGGTCTTCAGAGTGAATGCACACAACAGCCCCATTACAGATGGATGGATTAAGACTAAAATCGGGCTTGGGGACGGCATTTTCCAGACTTTGACAAACACCGAGCTGCCCTTTGGCGGTTTCAACGAGAGCTGCGACCTAGGTTATTTCAGCGCACATGATTGGCAAATGTCGGACAATGCACCGTGGGCGACAACGGATGACGATTTCCACAATGGAGACTACAGCGCCAAGTCGGGGGTAATCACCCATAACGAAAGCAGCTCCATGTCCATCACCCAAACCACCAAAGCCACTGAAATCAGCTTTTTCAAGAAAGTGTCATCAGAAGCCAAATATGACAAGCTTCATTTCTACATCGATGACGAGGATATGGGAGAATGGTCAGGCTACATTCCATGGAGCGAGGAGACCTACCCCGTGAGCCAAGGCACCCATACCTTCAAATGGTCCTACATCAAAGACTATTCGGTAGACATAGGCTCCGACTGCGCATGGGTTGACGACATCAACATCAAGCCGGTACATTCGCCCATCTATTCTTCGGGTGGCACCTTGAGAGCCTGCAAGAACCAAAATGTCACCATTGATTGCAGTTATGCTTACAATTATCAGAATCTGATTTGGACCACCCTGGGCGACGGTCACTTTGAGAGCAATCAAGTCCTACATCCTGTTTACATCCCAGGCACACAGGACAAGGCCAACGGAGGCACCACGCTGAGGCTACGCGCCGATGGAGGTTCACCCAGTGACCTGCAACTCATCCTAACGAATGCAATCAGTTTGGGTGATGCCATTATCGGCGATGACATCATCGATCCACAAGTGACTAATGTCAGCCATTACTCCGTCGCAAACCAAGCAGGCATCGACTACCATTGGCAGCTGGAACCCGCTGAAGCAGGTCACATCTTCCCCTACGGCAACGATGTCGACATCATTTGGGATTTTGGGCACGACATTCTCGAAGCCACTTTAACCGTCTCCACCGATGCCACTTGCAGCCAGCCGCTCAGCAAAGCCATTCAAATCGACCTTCTTTCCGTTATGGAACGGCCCCAATCCTATTTCAGCCTTTACCCCAACCCGAGCGATGGCAAGGTCAACCTCGTCGTGGAACAAGACCTGAAAGGCAAGTCGGTGGTGGAAGTGTACAATGTGCTTGGCCACCTGATGACGAACAGGACCTTACAGAACCTATCGCAAGGCCAAAGCATCGACATCGACCTGCAACATTACGCGCCGGGGCTTTACATCATCAAGCTATGTAACGACGAAGGTTGCTGGAGCCAAAAAGTCAGCATCAGGTAAAAAAATCTCAAGAGCATTGAAAAAAATCTGTCAAAACCCTTGACAGATTTTTTTTCATTTTGTAATTTTGCCGTGTAAACCAAACAATTTTAATCATGAAACGCCATTTTTTACTTCTGAACATTATTTTAGCGTTCAACATCCTGAACGCACAAGAAACCTATCGTTTCCGCACCGACCATCCGCAAGGCTTCAGCATCGAAAGCAGCACCGCAACTGGTCTTTCCTTGCATTATTCCCTCTCGGAAATCGACATCACCAATATCGACAACGGGGAAGCAAAAGGACAGGAAATCATCATGAAAGGCAGTTTTGGCTCCTTTGCCGAAGGCATGCCCAACCTGCCTTTTGAAAATCGCTACATCGCCGTGCCCAAAGGGGCAACGGTCAGCATCGAAGTCAAAGAAAAAGGTTGCCAGACCTTGAGTGACATCGAAGTACTTCCCTCTGCCGCCGTGCAAGGCAATGCCGCTGTAGGAATGCCAAAGTTGCAGAAAGACATGAACGTTTACGGCAAAGACGCCAACTACCCCATCCAAAACGTCGCCGTCGCCCAAAGCACTCAAATCCGCGGTTTAGATGTGGTCATGCTCAACGTGACACCTTTCCGCTACAACCCTGTCAGAAAGACCTTGGACGTCATCTACGATATGGACATCGAAATCCGTTTTGAAGGTGGCAGCGGACAATTCGGAGAGGCAAGATACCGCAATCCGGCTTGGGACGGCATCCTGCGTGACTTGGTCATCAACAGCGACATGCTGCCCGATGCACATTATTACGACCTCCTCAACGAAACCGTAAAAAACCGTGAGGAAGGCTGTGAATACCTTATCATCTCCCCTGACGATGAGGACATTTTAGCATACGCCGATACTTTAAAACAGTTTCGCACCAAGCAGGGCGTCCTCACCAAGGTAGTCTCCACCACGGAATGTGGCGGCAACGATGCCAACACCATTAAAAGCTACATCAAGAACGCCTACGACAACTGGGCCATCCCGCCTGCGGCCGTGATGATTTTCAGCGGCATCGACACCTTAGACATAGGTAGCCAATACTATTGGTGGTCCTCTGGAATTCCAGGTTTCCCACTTCTTTTCAAGGAATACGACAATGGCATCTATCTGCAAGACAACCATTACAGCTCCGATAATCCCTACGCCGACATGAACGACGACAGCATCCCCGACTTGGCACTGAGCCGTCTTCCCGCCTTGACCTTGGAAGAATACCGCACGCAGGTGAACAAACTCATCCAATACGAAACCAATCCTCCTACCCGACCCAATTATTACGAACAACCTGTCATTTCGTCCAGCTACGAAAACAACAAATGGTTTTTGATTACCTCGCAAAGTTTCAATGGTTTCTGCCGCGACAAACTCGGCAAACGTCCCCAAAATTTTTACATGATTTATGAGTACACCAGTGACGAAATTGCATTTCCCGACACGGCATGGTCAACAGGCTACAACACGAATGTAGTGGTAGACTATTTCGGGCCTAACGGGCAGAACTACATGGCACAACAGCCCGACACGCTCAGTGACTGGCGTGACATGTTCGAGAACCAATATCTGATTGACGCCATGAGCGAAGGATCTTTCCTCACCTTATACCGTGACCATTCAGGCAGTGACGTATGGTGTTCACCTTATTTCTATAGTCAAGAAATCAAGAAACTCAGCAACACCGAGCCAACCTTCTTATTCTCCATCGGCTGCCATACCGCAGCGTATTCCGACATAGAATACTTCCAAATAGACAACTCTTATTGGTCGATGGGAGAAAAACCCATGATTTACGAGTTCTGCAAAGCCAAAGTCGGTGCCCTTGGCGGCATCGGGGCAACCACGGTCACGCACTCCCACTACAACGACATCCTTACCTGGGGGATGATCGACAACTTCTGGCCAAACTACATGCCCAACATTGGGACTATGGAACAACCTACATTTACGAGACCTGCCTACGCCCTCGTCGCCGGAAAGCTGTTCCTCAACCAATACACATTTTTACCCAACTGGTGGCCACAAAAGGTCACAACAACCCAAAATGTATTTCATTATTTAGGCGAGACCTACCTCAACCTTTATACCGAAGTGCCTCAACACATGGTTATCGATGCCAATGCCTTCACTAATGACCAATCTCACTACACCATGACGGCGGAAGCAGGGGCCACCATCTGCCTATCGCATGGCAACGAAATCCTCGCAGTGGTCCAAGCCACAGGGCAACCCCAAAACTTCGCACTGCCGAATTTGCCCATTGGCGAACGGTTTGTCGTGACCGTAACCAAACAAAACCATTTCCGCTTCGAAAAGACTGTCACTGTCATTTCAAATGAATTGCCTTTTGTATATGTCAAAAACGCCGACATCAAGGACCAAGACAGCAACGGACAGCTTGACTACGGAGAATATGCCGACATTGACATCACGCTGAACAACCTTAGTGAAATCGCCTCGGTAGGCGGCGAAATCACGCTGCATTGCGAGTCACCATACATCGAAATCGTGCAAGGTACAACGCGCTATCCGCAGATGGCTGCCAATGCCACCATCCATATCGACAACGCCTTTAGAATCAGATTGTCTAACGACGTGCCCGACCAGGCCAGAATCCAGCTCAAAGCACGCTTCAACGAAGGCGAGAACACGCACGAAGACGACATCAACCTCGTGGCCAACGCCCCGGTCATCACGATTGGCAAAGAGTTCTGGCCCAAAACCGCCGAGGGCGAGCCTTCGACACACATCAACACTGAAGGCAAGTCAAGCATCGTCTTCTCCGTGAAAAACACTGGCCATTCGACCGCTGACCTGCTACAGGCCAACCTTGACGTCAGGGCGCCCTTCGTCACCATCGAGAACGCACCCCAACATGAAAGCCTAATGCCTAACGAAGGATGCACCTTCTCCATTGACCTGAGTGCCACTCCTAACGACATCACAGGTGCATGGTTGCAAGCACATCTTGATGTCCAATTTGGGGAACAGCACGCCTATTTCGACACTATTGTACAATACGGCGGCATCTTTGAAAACTTCGAGACCGACACATTAAATCCATACTTCAGATGGACAAATATTGGAAGAGCATGGCAATACTGCACCGAAAACCCGTATGAAGGACAACGTTGCCTTGTAGCTGCAGCCGACACCACCACGTCTTCTTTATTAAAAGCCAAACTAAGAAATCCATACGTCGGCCACAACTGCAAAATCTCTTTCTATTACCAAACGGACAATGACGAGTCATTGCAATACTATACGATGCACCAGACCGAGACCACAGACTTCTCCAACACCGAATGGAAATATGGTGAAGTGACCTACAACGGAACCGACATGCAGATGAACTGGAGATATGCATTGTCGGATGCCAACAGCACGCAAGCCAAACTCGACAATCTCTGCTTCCCGCCCACGCACACCGCTATCGCCTCTACGGGTGGCGACAGAATCGTCTGCAATGAGGATGCCATTCATCTTGGTGACGCTTATGCATACAGCTGTGATTCAGTACGCTGGACCACCGATGGCGACGGACATTTCGAAGACGCCGCCATTGTCAACACCGTGTACGTACCAGGTCATGAAGATGTATCGAATGGACAAGTGACACTGACACTTACAGCATACGGCAAGACAATCTTCGCCCATTCGGCAGTGATTCGGTTTGCCGATGAAATCACTTTGGGTAACATTTTCGGCGACAGCATCGTCAACAAATACGAGAATCAAGTCAGCCATTACGCTATCGACGAACAAGAGGGCATACATTACCTGTGGCAACTCGAGCCTGCCGAGGCGGGCACCATCTTCGACCAAGGCAACGAAATCGACATCCTTTGGAACCTGATTGACGGATATGCAGAAGTCACCCTCACCGTGACTGCCGACAACGCTTGCGACATGGAGCCAGTAACCAAAAGCATCAGTCTCATCGGATACAGTACACCCGAATGGCACATCACCAGCTTCGACCTCTTCCCCAACCCCACTGACGGCAAAGTCAACCTCGTTGTTGGAGAAACGCAGCAAGGCAAGGCCGTGGTGGAAGTTTATAACCTGTTGGGCGAGCGAATGATGGCCAAAAGCCTCGGACATTTGCAACAAAGCGAGACGATTACCCTTGATTTGAGCCGCCTTGCTCCGGGGCTGTATATCATCAAATTGAGTACGGCAAACGGCAGTTGCACAAAGAAAGTGAGCGTCAGGTGACGATTATTGGAAAGTAATTTCTATTTTTGCAGGAAATAACTATGGCCGATAGCTTATGGCTTATGACCCGCTTCACCCAAAGTTCTGGTTTCACGCCTTGGGTGAAGCGAGCCATAAGCTATAGGCCATTAGCCATCGGCCAAACAATTAAACGATTCAACAATCAACAATTCAACAATAATAAAATGATAAGCTACAAAGAATTAGGGCTTGTGAACACCCGTAAAATGTTCGCCAAGGCTGTGGACGGTGGCTATGCCATCCCCGCTTTCAACTTCAACAATATGGAACAGATGCAGGCCATCATCATGGCTGCCGTCGAGACCAAGTCGCCCGTCATCCTGCAAGTGTCGAAAGGCGCACGCAACTACGCCAACCAGACCCTGCTGCGCTACATGGCCCAAGGTGCCGTGGAATACGCCAAGGAACTCGGATGCGCCCATCCTGAAATCGTGCTCCACCTTGACCATGGCGACAGCTTCGAGACTTGCAAGAGCTGCATCGACATGGGCTTCTCGTCGGTGATGATCGACGGCTCTGCCCTGCCCTATGACGAGAATGTGGCCCTCACGAAAAAGGTCGTCGACTACGCCCATCAGTTTGACGTGACCGTGGAAGGCGAACTCGGCGTGTTGGCTGGCGTGGAAGACGAAGTAGCCGCCGAAGAAAGCCACTACACCAAGCCCGAAGAAGTCATCGATTTCGTGACCAAGACCGGCGTGGACAGCTTGGCCATCAGCATCGGCACCTCGCACGGGGCTTACAAGTTCACTCCCGAGCAGTGCACAGTTGACCCCGCCACAGGCCGCCTCGTGCCGCCTCCGTTGGCTTTCGACGTGCTTGAAGCCATCGAAAAGAAACTGCCCGGCTTCCCCATCGTGCTGCACGGCTCGTCGTCGGTGCCGCAAGACGAGGTGGACACCATTAATAAATATGGTGGTGCGCTGAAGGCCGCCGTGGGCATCCCCGAGGAGCAGCTGCGCAAGGCCGCCAAGAGCGCCGTCTGCAAGATCAACATCGACAGCGACAGCCGCTTGGCCATGACCGCCGCCATCCGCAAGACCTTCGCCGAGAAGCCCGCCGAGTTCGACCCGCGCAAATATCTCGGCCCTGCCCGCGACAGCATGAAAAAACTCTATGAACACAAGATTATCAATGTCTTGGGCTCGAATGACAAGCTTGAAAACGCTTAAAGCATGAAAAAGCTGAAAGATTTCACCACCATGTTCAACCGCGGCAAGGTAGGCATCACAACGTTCATTGCGGGCGTGATTGTCTATTCTGCCATTGTTTTGGTTGCCGCAATAATCACCTCACTCGTTGAGAAAGAACCTTTCGCATGGAAGGCGTATTTGTCGGTGATTGCGGTAATGGCTGTCGTTGTTTCGGTATGTTATGCCATCACAAGGCTCCTCGCTTTCCGTACCAAATTGTTTTCGAAAATCGAGAACCGCGAAGGTCTTCATGGTGTGAGTTTCATCTTTCTGTTGATTCTATCTTTCGTCTTGTTTGTGATTCTCGCATAAGGCTAAAGCAGTTTTTTCAAGTCAAAAAGAAAAAGTATCGCAAAAAGCATTATTTTTGCGATACTTTTGTTTTAGTGTCGGCACTTCGACAAGCTCAGGGACCTTAACTAGCCGAAAAAGATAAGGTCGTTGAGCCTGTCGAAATGCCACGCATTCAACGTAGTTAAACGCCGACCAACAATTAAACGATTAAACAATCAACACTTCAACATAATGAACCTCAATCCTTTAACCGCCATATCGCCCGTCGATGGGCGTTACCGTTCCAAGACCGTTGAACTGGACGACTTTTTCAGTGAATTTGCCCTCATCCGCTATCGCGTGATGGTCGAAGTGGAGTATTACATCGCCTTGTGCGAACTGCCTTTGCCGCAACTCGAAGCCTTCAACGGCGACTACGACGACCTCCGCGCCATCTACGAGGAATTCCAAACAGAAGACGCTTTGGAAATCAAAGAGATAGAAAAAGAGACCAACCACGACGTGAAGGCCGTGGAATACTTCCTGAAACGCCGCTTCGACGAACTCGGCCTGACCGAATTCAAGGAGTTTCTGCACTTCGGCCTCACCTCTCAGGACATCAACAACACCGCCGTGCCGCTCTCGATGATGGAAGCACACAAACTCGTGGTGAAGCCCGCCTTGGAAGACCTCGTCGACAAGCTGAAAGGCATGGCCGAGGAATGGCGCGACATCCCGATGCTGGCCAAGACCCACGGTCAGCCTGCCAGCCCGACGCATCTGGGCAAGGAAATCTATGTCTTCGTGGAGCGCCTTAATGACCAACTGAAGATGCTCAACAGCGTGCCCTTCACGGCCAAGTTCGGCGGTGCCACGGGCAACATGAACGCCCACAAGGTGGCCTACCCCGACATCGACTGGCCTTCCTTCGCGAAGAAGTTCGTGGAGAAGAGCCTGAAACTCAAGCGTCAGCAGACTACCACGCAGATTGAGCATTACGACTACATGGCCGCCTACTTCGATGCCCTGCGCCGTGTCAACACCATCCTGATTGACCTCTCGCGCGACATCTGGCTCTATGTGTCGATGGAATACTTCAAGCAGAAGATCAAGGCAGGCGAAGTCGGCTCATCGGCGATGCCCCACAAGGTGAACCCCATCGACTTCGAGAACGCCGAAGGCAACCTCGGCATGGCCAACGCCATCCTCACCTTCTTGAGCACCAAACTGCCCATCAGCCGCCTGCAGCGTGACCTCACCGACTCCACCGTCACCCGCAACATCGGCGTGCCGATTGCCCACACGCTGATTGCGCTCAAGTCGCTGATGAAGGGCTTGGACAAACTCTTGCTCAACGAGGACAAGATCCGCCAAGACCTGCAACAGAACTACGCCGTGGTGGCCGAAGCCATCCAAACCATCCTCCGCCGCGAACAAATCGAAGGTGCGTACGAACTGCTGAAAGGCCTTACCCGCACGAACAAGCATATTGACAAGGCGGCTATTGATGCTTTTATTGAAACATTGCCTGTGAGCAAAAGAATTAAAGAGGAATTATACGCTATTACACCGGATAACTATACTGGATACAACTACTAAAAACCGCAAAAATGAACAACGGCTTCATCCCACCGCATGGGCATTACCAAGAACTCCTTTCTTATAAGAAATCAGCTATCGTGTATTCCGCTACGGTCAAGTTCTGCGAAAGATTCATCAGCACCAAAGACAGAACTTACGACCAAATGGTTCAAGCTGCTCGTTCGGGAAAGCAAAATATTATTGAAGGCTCAAAAGCTTCTGGTACTTCCAAAGAAACCGAAATTAAGCTTACAAATGTGGCAAGGGCTAGTTTGGAAGAATTATTGGAGGATTACAAAGATTACATTAAAAACAGGAAAGAGGTTATTTGGGACAAAGATAGTAAAGAAGCCTTGTATGTCAGGAAGCTGGCCTATACGAAAGACGAGTCTTATGAAAACACTTATGAGCAATTTATTGAAACCAGAAGCGGTGTAGTTTGTGCCAACATCATCCTATGCCTAATCCACCAATGCAACTATCTCCTCGACCAACAGATTAGGAGATTGGAAGAAGATTTTATTAAAAATGGTGGTTTAAGAGAAAGAATGTACCAGGCAAGAAAAAACTACAGAGACAATACTCTTCCATTACAAGAAACCTCAGACAACAAGGAAAACAACGAAAAGGAAGAGAAACCCTCCCCACAAAACGACAATAACAATAATGAGAAAAAGGATAGGTGGGCATAAGTCCTATAGGACCTATAAGACCTATAAATGATCAACCAATAAAATCCAAACTATGCAAAGACAGTCCAAAACCTTTTCCCGAGTTTTGTCGTATATAAAGCCCTACTGGGGCAGCATCGTCCTAAATCTGGTCTTCAACCTGATGGCCATTTTCTTCTCGTTGTTTTCCTTCGCTTTGGTGGGACCGTTCCTCACCTTATTATTCAAGGAAGGTGCGGTGGAAGTCATGGCCAAGCCCGAGTTCTCATTCACCTCCGACTATCTGATGGGCTACCTCAACTGGTTCATGAGCAGCCTCATCGCCAGTGGAGGCAAACACCATGCGTTGGTCTTCATGTGCCTGTTGCTGCTTGCTGCCTTCTTCTTCCGCAACTTGGGTCGCTTCTTCGCCTGTTATTTCATGGCCAATGTGCGCGTGGGAGCCGTCCACGACCTGCGCCGAGACGTCTACAACAAAATCCTCATCCTGCCCCTTTCCTTCTACCACAGCCGGCAGAAAGGTGACACCATCGCCCGTATCACCACCGACGTGCAAGAGGTTGAGGTCTCGATTTTGAACTACTTGGAGATGCTCATCAAAGACCCTTTGACCATCTTTTTCTATTTCGCCTTCATGATTACCCTCAGCCCCAAGCTCACCCTTTTCGTACTGATTGTCTTGCCCTTAGCTGGTCTGATTATCGGCAAAGTCGGCAAGATGCTGAAGAAGGAATCAAAGGAAGGACAGACCAAATTGGCGGGCATCATCTCCACCGTGGAGGAAACCATTTCTGGCTTGCGTATTATCAAGGCCTTCAATGCTATACGCTATTCCAGCGACAAGTTTGAAGAACAAAATGCCGATTACACCAAGGTGCTTCGCGGCATCCACCGCAAGCGTGACATGAGTTCCCCGATGAGTGAGTTTTTATCATCAGCTGTGGTCATCCTCGTGCTGTGGTTTGGCGGCAAGCTCATCCTCGGCGGCAACGGCAGCATCGATGCGGGCAGTTTTATCAGTTACATCGTCGTTTTCTCACAAATCATCTCCCCTGCCAAGTCGTTCTCTCAAGGCTATTACAATGTGCAGAAAGGCGTGGCCTCGGCCGAACGCATCTTCGAAATATTGGATGCCGAAGAGGTGATTACTGAGAAAGAAAACGCCCTGCCTATCAAAGATTTCAAAGACAGCATCGAATACAAAGATGTGCATTTCAGCTATGGCAAAGACGAGGTCTTGAAAGGCATCGACTTAAAGATCCCAAAGGGAAAATTCGTCGCCCTCGTCGGCGAGAGCGGTGGCGGCAAATCAACCATGGCCGACCTTTTGCCGCGTTTCTACGAGGTAGGCAGCGGTTGTGTCAGCATCGATGGTCACGACATCCGCGACTACAAGATCGGTGACCTACGCGGCTTGATGGGTGTGGTGTCACAGGAGACCATCCTCTTCAACGACACCGTGTTCAACAACATCGCTTTCGGTATGAAGGATGTCTCGAAGGAACAGGTCATCGAAGCCGCCAAGATTGCCAATGCGCATGACTTCATCATGGAGCAGGAACACGGCTACGATACCCGCATCGGCGACCATGGCATGAACCTCTCTGGCGGCCAACGCCAACGTTTGAGCATCGCTCGTGCCGTGCTGAAGAACCCGCCCATCCTCATTTTGGATGAAGCCACCTCTTCTTTGGACACCGAGAGCGAACGATTGGTGCAGGATGCCTTGTCGAAGGTGATGAGCCAGCGCACCTCTATCGTCATCGCCCACCGTCTTTCGACCATCCAATATGCCGACGAGATTGTGGTGCTACAGAAAGGCCAAATCATCGAGCGCGGCAAGCACGACGACCTTATCGCCCTTGGCGGTGTCTACAAGAAACTCTCTGATTTGCAATCGATTGGTTAAGTTAAGTATCTATTCAAAACAAATGGCTTCTTTGACTATGACCATTGACCATGACTATGACCACCTCTACGAATCGGAGAGTTCTCACTTCTTCTCAGACCAGAGACCAAACGTTCGATGGAATAGTCATGGTCATAGTCAGAAGCCATAGTCAAAAAAAATCTTGTGTCGAATATGCTAACTAAATAGGCTTATCTACTTATGAAAAAGCGTTTTACCTTCACAACTGGCGAACACTTCGAAGCTGACCTTGAAGACTTGCAACGCCTCTTGCGCGACAATCAGCAGTATTACGAAAACTATCAGGATGTCCTTGGTTCGCTTGAAGACGACGACTATGTGGCCCGTGGCAATGGTTTCTGCGACCGCAAATACAGCGACGACTTCATTGAGGGGCAACTGGAAAAGTATGCGCAGCGGGTGAAGGAAATCCAGAGATGGATTGCGGAGTGGGAATTATAACAAATACCAACATCATCAAAAGCATTGAAAATGAAAAAGGCAAGGATAGATTACAGTGTTGATATGGGGTTTGTTCTCAAACAATTATTGGAATGCACAGGGATTGATTATAAGGAAGAATTGGAAACCATTTTTAAACAACTCGCGGTTGAACCATCCAATCTTGTAAAACAAGAACTCGGATTTGTTCCTCCTTATTTTGGAAAAGCCGATATCAAGCTGATTATCATCGGGCAAGACCCCACTATCCAAAATGTGGAACGACGCAAAAACATAAAATGCACCCTAAATTTAGATAAAGCTGGATCTTTGACAAGGTATGTTGAGCAAATTTGTGAAGGATTGGGAATTACTATAGAAAATGTATTTGCCACCAATATTTTCAAGTATTTCTATACAAAGCCACCAGCGCAAACATTTAACATACTCACAAAACACTTATCTCCCAATCTTGACTTATTAAAAAGAGAGTTATCGTCATTCCAAAGTGTTCCCATAATCACATTAGGAGAACCCGTTTTGAAACTATTGACAAACGATCGTGCTAAAGTCCTCTATTATTGGGGATATGATTCAAAAACCAAAGCCTCTAATGGCGTCTTTACTTCTGTGAAAGCTGCTGAAAACAAACTAGGCCAAATTATCTACCCATTTTGCCACCAACCGAGTCTTCGTAAGCATTTTTACAAAGACACTTTAGATCTGTACACCCATTATGTAAAAGACAGTAGTAATGGGGTACACTCTTCTCATTAACAAGAACAGGAACAATTATGGACACCTTTTCTTATAGAGGTATCCTTTTTGCTCCCAAACCGGCATCTCTCGGCTGACGATGATGCTATAGAAGCGGTTGAATGCAGTTTCAAAAGGTTCATTTGCCACAGCATTCCAGCCTCGTTCAGCCACGCCAAGTGCTTTGGGAAGCATCTGGTAAGTGGCATCGTCAAAACTGCGAAGTTGTGAAGACCAAAGCTGCGCCTGCACGCCGATGATGTCACCTTTGTAATCATTGGGATTCAAAGCGAAAGTTTTGCGCTCGTCGACATAGCCCGCCCAAGATAGGCCGATTTCTTCGGGGGAATCGCTATAGGCCAGATCCAAATAGGTGTAAGCTGCTGGAGAGAGCACCACGGGGAAACCCTCGATGCCTTCTGTGTTCCAGACATTGATGAAATAGAGCGAGTTTTTGAGTCTCTCTTGTGTCTCAGGTTCCAACCCTTTGGCAATGTCTTCCCATCCTGCCAAGCGGATGCCGCGTGCTTCGGCAAGGTCAAGCATGCCATTGATAAAGGTTTCCTTCATCTCGCGGCGGTCTCGACCCGACCACGCCCCTTCTGGCACCTCGTCGCCACCGATATGGATGGCAGGAAGAGGAACGCCTGCTTCCTTATGCAAACGAATGACCTCGTCGAAGACAGCACCGTAAAACTTATAAACACTCGGCATGTAAACGCTCAACACATTATCTGTGAAGTCCTGTGCCGACCAGTAACGCGAAGTGTCGGCAGGGTCCTGCAAGCGGAAACTGCTGTCGCCCGTGCGCCGCTCGTAGGCCTGCATCGCCTTGATGGAAGCCCGAGAATGGCCCGGCGTGTCGAATTCGGGAATCACCATGATGCGGCGGTCCCAAGCATAGCGGAGAATCCGTTGGTATTCCCTATCCGTATAAAAAGAGGTGTTGCCGATTTTTCCATTGGCGGATGGCTTTAACGCGCAAGTTTCCTGCAAATTCCAATCAGGCAACGCATGGTGGGCACCAAATTCGGTCAGCTCCGAATAGTCCTTGATTTCCAAGCACCAAGATTCGTCATCGGCAACATGGAAATGCAAGGTGTTGAGTTTCCATGAGGCCATCAAGTCGATGATTTCGAGCACCTCGTCCACCGAACGGAAGTCGCGCACCACATCGAGCATAAAGCCACGGTAAGCGTAATCAGGCCAGTCCTCAATGGTCATCGGCGGCAAAGGGCGCGGCAACTTGGAGAGGGTGGTTTGAGCATAGAAAGCACCGTCTTCATCATCAGCATCCACCTTTGGTTCTCCATCTTCCCCTATCGTAATACGATACCATCCAGCAGGATGTGTTTCAAGCGTTTCCATGGTTCCATAACTGACCCGCTTGACTTGCGGAATGATGTCGGCAGGTTGGAGTTCATAGTTGCTAGCAAAACTCCCTTCGTCGTTTTCAGTTTTAGGATGCGCCAAAAAATGATACCGCACTTCCATTGGGGTGTCGGGCCTCCCCTGCTGCTGCAGGACGAAGGCCTCGGGCACCCAGGAATGCCTTGGCAACGGGCGGCCGTAATACTTTAAGGTAACCGTTCCGCATTCAGGAATGTCGATGTACCAGGAAGTTCCCTGGTAATGGTTCATCGTGGGTCCCTCCACGGAGGTCTTGCCGTCGAAAAGCTCTTGGAACCACACGCGCGAACCTTCGGGTACATCATGCAGCACAAGGGTATGCAAGGCACGGCCATCGGGCTCTGCTGCACCTTCAGTCCAGTCAGCTGACGGCACACGACCGCATGCTACTGCCAAAAGCAAAAACAATATGAACGATGCCGTTTTTCGCATAATATGCGTCAAAAAGCCATTTCCTTAGCCACACGCGCCGCCAAGCGGGCGTTGTTCAGCACCAGCTGGATGTTGGAAGCAAGGCTGTCGCCACCCGTGAGGTCTTTGATGCGCGCCAACAGATAAGGCGTTGTCTCTTTGCCGTGAATGCCTAACCTCTTGGCATCTGCCACTGCCTCATCGATGGCGGAATTGATGCGATCGGCATCCATGGAATACTCCTCGGGGATGGGGTTGGTGACCAACATGCCACCGCCGAGTCCCATCTCCTGCTTGGCGATGAAAGCCTTGGCCACTTCCTCGGGAGTGTCGAGGCGGTAATCCACCTTAAAGCCGCTCTTACGGGTATAAAAAGCGGGCAACTCCTCCGTGCCATAGCCAATCACTGGCACTCCCTTGGTCTCAAGGTATTCAAGCGTTAGTCCCAAATCGAGAATCGATTTGGCTCCTGCACAAATGACCATGACGGGAGTGCGAGCCAGCTCCTCCAGGTCGGCGGAGATGTCCATGGTGGTCTCTGCACCACGGTGCACGCCGCCCACGCCACCTGTGGCAAACACCCGGATGCCTGCCAATGCCGCAATGATCATTGTCGTGGCCACCGTCGTGGCGCCATCTTGTCCGCGTGCCACGAGCACAGGCAGGTCACGGCGCGAGGTCTTGGTGACAGCGATGCCTTTCTTGCCCAGATATTCAATCTCCGACGGGGTTAAGCCTGCCTTCAGGCGGCCTCCGATGACGGCGATGGTGGCAGGCACTGCCCCCTCATCACGGATGGTCTGCTCCACCCGCAACGCCGTCTCCACATTCTGGGGGTAAGGCATTCCGTGGGATATGATGGTCGATTCGAGAGCCACGACGGGCTTCCCGTTTTGCAATGCTTCAGCCACTTCGGGCGAGAGGTCAAGGTATTTGTTCATATTATTTGGTTCTATTTTAAATTTCAATTGTTTGACACGGGACTTAGGACTTTGGACTTAGGGACTTGGAACTATTTGACCATGACCATTGACCATGACCGCTATCATGGGAATGCTGAAAGTGCAGCTCCTGGTTGAAGCGGTCATTGTCATAGTCACAAGTCATAGTCCCGCAGTCTTGAGTCTCATATGTAAATTACTTTTTCTCATCTACTGACTTATTGCTGATTTACGGTATCAGGACTTTCAATGTTATGTTTTGCACAGAGCAGGCCGATATGCGCGGCTTCTTCGATGGTGGATTTTGGACCAGCATGGATGATTCCAGCCATGAGCGCGTCGCCAGCGCCAGTGGCATTCACCACCTGGCAAGGCAGAGCAGGAAAATGATATTTGGTGTCACCCTCAGCGACCTCCAACCCATCTGCTCCGAGGCTGACAAATCGCCTATCGACACCTTGCAAGTCGGCAAGAATGGCATTTTCGATTTGATTGCATTTCAGCGTGAAGAAATGCTTTTTGACCGACATCGCCATGGCCTCTTTGATTTTGGGGGCCTTGGCTCCCGAAACCGCATCCACATAGAGCGGCTTGTCGGCATGGTCTATCAGATAAGCCAAGGTTTCCACGGGGATATTGGCATCGGCCACAAAGGCATCGACATCACCCAACTTTTCCATTTTGGGTGCAAGCCATTCGGGAGTGATGCCATCGGCAGCAGCCATATCCGCCACGCCACCAACCATCTCGCCGTCGCAGTCGTTGATGCTCAAGAAACAAGAGCGTGCACCTGTGGCGGCATAGTCGCAGAGGTTGATGTCGATGTGGGCTTTACGGCAACTCTCTGCCGTGAAACGACCGAAGTCGTCGCCGCCGAACAAGGTCAGAAAGACGACCTCGTCACCCAGCAGCGCAAGGTTATGGGCAATGTTGCGCCCTACCCCACCGGCAGTCAGGCGCACCGTGCCAGGGTTGGAGTCGCCAGGCACAAAGGCACTGAAGCTCGTGGCGATAATGTCTGCATTCGTTCCGCCAATCACACAGATTCTCATGATGTTTTATAATTGCGGTTCTCATTGGCGCAAAAATACGAAAAAGTATAGATTCCACAAGTATTGGAATGACCTACAAGTCTAAAAAATCATGCGTATTCATAGTGGTATGGGTAAATTTTGCACACACCACTATTTGTCAATGAAAATAACGTGAGTATTTTGCACGTTAATAGATAAAACTGAACCTCATGTCACGGAACAACGAATTCTTTCATGCCTGCAAGGTCGATAATTGGTACATCTTTGAGCATACCGAATACGAATGGGACGACATCGTGAACGCCTTCATTGCGGGAGGCTTGTATGCCGATAGAAACCCCAGAATCCAATGGGTGAAACTCACCGATGAATCAGTCAAGGAATTGTTTGACTACGCGAGATACTTGGTTTACCGAGCGGACTATGACGAATACTATGTCCTTGACGGAACGACCATTAAAGAAACTTTCAACGAAGGGAAATACACCCATGCGAAGTTGATTGAAGGGCCGGGGATGATTTGAAATCTGAGCTTTTTTAGTTTGATTTAGCCTGTGCAATAATTTGGCACAGGCTCTTGTTTTCTTTGCAGCGTAGAAACAATAAAACCTAAATGCAATGAACGATTATTATGGAAGCGTCCCTTTAGAGGAATACGAACAAATCCTGGCCAACCGCGATTATTGGGACAACATTTCTGGCGAATGGCAAATGCGTTCAAAAATGGAAGACAAACTTGTGCGATTAGGGACATTCGTACAAAGAGGCGGCGACCTGAACCGTGTGATCGTCCTTTATGCAGAAGGGCGGGAATACACCTACCGCGTGACGATACAGCATTGCATAGAGCGGTATCTTGAAGCATTAACCAAGAAACGCATTCAGAATCTGACACTTCGCTTGTACAAACTCGAAAGAGAAGAAGCGGTAAAACTGCTTTCCGAAATGTTGAAAGCGAGCATCGGCGTTGATTTCAGGTACGACAAATACACCTCAAGGCAAATTTCTTTTGGCGTGCTTGACACTAGGAATCTGGATGCCGAAGGAATACTCTCTGCAATTGAAAAGGAGCACCAAGAAACACATCCTAATGAAACAACTGTAGCGGTTCGAGCAAGGGTTCAAGGATGGCTGCGGGAGAGTTTATGGTGAGGAAGAACAATTGTTTCTTTAAAATATGATGTCCTATTGAAACTTTTTATATTTTTGTAACACTTATTATTTGAACGATAAAAAAGGGTAGGAATAGAAAATAATATAATCAAAAGGAGTCATGTCAAACAATTTGAACATTTGGAAAGCATCACAAAGTCCAAAGTTTTTTTCCAAAAACGAAAATGAAGAGTTGTTCGATAGGCGATGTATTTGTGTACATCCAGACACTTCAGCAAAAGGGAAATCTTCAGTTTCCCAAGGCGAAGATTTTTGCAATGTAAAAAAGGGCGATTTTTTCTATCTATGTTATGGAAATTCATGTATTCGATTGTTTGGGATGTTTACTGGAGAAAGCCAGCCTAGTTTGCTCCTTGGAAAAGAAGATTGGTTAGAACAGAAATACATATTGTATTTTGAATCTATTTCAGAACAAAAATATCATGGACCAACTAGTTGGTGGACTCCAAATGACAATTCGACATTTACTAGGGTTAATGATATTGATAGTTTTGAGAAATGGATATTGATACCTTTTTTCCAGAAAACACTTAACGAAATAGAAATAATCGGAAATATGAAAACATACGAAAAGTTACTGCTAAACAATCACAACCTTATTCTAACAGGCGCCCCCGGTACAGGCAAAACCTATTTGGCAAAGCAGATTGCAAGACAGATTGTGTCTAAAACAGAAAAAGAAAAACCAATAAATGTTTTGAAAGAAGCAATAGAAAAATACGTTGCTGAAACAGGAGAAGAAGAAAAACGTAAAAACTTATTGGACGACTTTTTAAGCATTTATCCAAAAGAAAAATTGCAAGAAATGTCACTTGAAGAGTACTGTATAGGAAATAGCGATGTTAACAATAATAACTTTTGTTATTGGATGGAACGTAGATTGGAACCACTAGGCCGTTATTTTCCAGGTTCGTCTAAATCATACTTGATTTATTGGAATAAAACTGATGAAGAATACAAAGTGCATGGGTATCTAAAAACATTGTCAGACAAACCAGAAGAGGTAATGAAAACTCTAGCAAAAGATATTTCGAATATGGTTGTCAATGACGATCCATTATCTATGGCAAAAAAAATAGGTGAATCATTTATATTAAAAATCTTATCCATATATTATCCCAACGAATATGCGCCTATTAATAGTAGAGTGCATATCAACAATATTATCTCATTGTTTGGTATTCAATGTGACAATGATAACGTCTTCGACCGAAACAAAGCAATTTATAGGTTCTACAAAGAGCAAATACAAGAGAAGCAGATTTCTCCATGGGCTTTTATGTCCATACTTTACAATAACTTTAACATTAAAGACGGAGAGGTGATACAAGATGGAGTCATTAAAAAAGAAGGTGACTTTTGCATAGTTCAATTCCACCCTAGTTATGACTACACAGATTTTGTGGAAGGTTTAAGGCCCAAGCAAGACGAGAATGGCAATATGGGCTTTGAGCGAAAAAATGGAGTTTTTAAAGACTTGTGCATCACCGCGATAAAAAACCCAAACAAAAAATATGTGATGATTATTGACGAAATCAATCGAGGAGAAATTTCCAAGATCTTTGGTGAATTGTTTTTTTCCATTGACCCTGGATATAGAGGCGTGGAAGGGTTGGTGAAAACTCAATATCAAAATCTTGTTGAAGAGGACGATGAATTTTATGACGGGTTTTATGTTCCAGAAAATGTCTATATTATTGGCACCATGAACGATATTGATCGTAGTGTCGAAAGTATGGATTTCGCTTTTCGTCGTCGGTTTGCTTTTAAGGAAATCACGGCAAAAGACAGTCAAAAAATGCTTTACTCCGATGAAGCATGGGGAAAAGACAACAATGGTGTTTCAAGAAAGCCAAATGAAGAAGAGCTTAAGAAAATAAAGGAAAAGATGGACGCCTTGAATAACTTGATATGTCCCGAAAAGAAGAATGGGGCCTCTGAAGAAGGCATAGATGGACTTTCGTCGGCTTACCATATTGGCGCCAGCTATTTCTTAAAACTTGTCAATTACAATAGCGATGGCACTTATGATTATGATCAGTTGTGGGACAATCATTTAGAAGGATTGTTACTTGAGTATATGCGTGGAATGCAAGGTGTGGAAGATAAGATTGGAAAACTAAAAGCTGCTTACAATAAATGAATCTGCTTCAAATAACGGATAATCATGATTGGAAAAAAATAGCGGATTGTATTCCTAGACAAGAGCAAGAATTCAATTTAGAAGCAGCCAAGTCAGACATATCTCTGATTGCTAATAAACAAATCGGCAATTTAATTACGGAAAACAATCCCAATCTCTTGGTTTTTCCAAGAGATTTGCATCGTTATGGCGATGAAATCAGTGAAAACGGCATCCTTTCCATTCGTGGTGACGAAATCACCACTGGAAATGTTATGGGCTTTGTTGGAATCAATGATACCCAGCTGGATATCAAATCCCGTTTTACAAAAGTGGATGGTGAAGACTTCTTTTTGCATTATTTGTTACAAAAAGTATTCTCCATAAATCTGTTTGATATCAAGCACTCTACTACTCAAAAACCTGTCTTTGATTTTCTCCTTTATCTGTTCCCGTATTTCTTGAAAAAGGCTTTGGCTCAAGGTTTGTTTAAGAAATATCAAAGATTTGAATATAATGATGCTAATATTAAAGGGCCTATCAATGTAAGCCGTCATATCCGAGAAAATATTCCATTCAAAGGAACTGTAGCCTATTCAACTAGGGAGCATAGTTATGACAATGACATAACACAATTGATTCGTCATACAATTGAGTACATAAAAACAAAAGAATTAGGAGTCTCTGTCCTAAACAATGATAAAGAAACAAAAGAAGGCGTTACCCAAATAATAATGGCAACACAAACATACAATTCGAGGGAGCGTCTTCAGGTAATCAATAGAAATCTAAGACCTATTCAACACCCCTATTATTCTGCTTATACGGAATTACAGAAACTGTGTCTGCAAATTCTTCGCCATGAATCCATAAAATATGGGCGAGACAAAGATAAAGTTTATGGGGTTTTGTTTGATGGTGCTTGGCTATGGGAGGAATATTTGAATAAAGTTTTTGAAGAGCATAAACTATCTATTACACACGCAAAGAATAGGACTGGAGAAAACGGTATTCAGTTATATGAAGGAGGAAAGAAATGTTATTATCCAGACTTCTATAGGCAAGTTAAAGGTGATGCTGAAAAATCATTTGTATTTGATGCTAAATATAAGCGATTGAATAAAGATAAACATATAGATGAACAATCAGGGAGCAATGCCATTTCGATATGTCATGATGATTTATTTCAGATGATAACATATATGTATGTTTTGCCAGCAAAACATTGCGCCTTATTGTATCCATTAGAAACAGAAGAACATACAAGTCTAACAAGGGTTATCAAGTCTGAACCTCGCAAGTTGAAAGGTTATGAAGGAGAAATTTCCGGTTATGGATTAAGGATTTCAACAGCAATAGAAATGATGGAGTTTTGGAAAGAAATGAAAGAAATAGAACTTGACCTATCGAATCAAGTTATTGAAGATATGCTAAAGCAATAGCCTGTGCAATAATTCGGCACAATCTTTTTTTATCTTTGCCGCATAAAAAAGCTATCATCATGTCCAAAAACCAAATCAACAAATACGTCTGGCTCGTAGAGACGCTCTATCACGCCAAGAAAATCACACTGAAGGAAATCAACCGCAGGTGGCTCGAAACCGATTTGAGCGAGGGGCTGGAGATTCCGCGCCGTACGTTCCATACATGGAAGAACGCGGTGGAAGATATGTTCGGCATCGTCATCATGTGCGACAAGAGCGACGGCGACCGCTATTACATCGAGAACCGCGAGGTGCTGGAGGATGATGGCCTGCAACGCTGGCTGCTCAGCACCATGTCGGTCAACAACACGCTGTTGGACAACAAAGCCCTCAGCGACCGCATCCTGTTGGAAAGCATCCCCTCGGGACAGTACTTCCTCGCCACGGTCATGGAAGCCATGAAGAAAAGTAAAATACTGGAAATCACCTACAAGGGATATTGGAAGGAGCACGAAAACACTTTCAAAGTGGCACCTTATTGCGTGAAGCTGTTCCGGCAGCGGTGGTACATGGTGGGCAACAGCGTCTATGAAAACAAAATCCGCATCTATTCCTTAGACCGCGTTTTGGAAGCAAAACCGACGTCCGAGCCTTTTGTATATCCCAAAGACTTCAGCCCCGAGGCCTTTTTTGAAGGCTGTTTCGGTGTCATCCGAGGCGACGGAACCCAAATAGAAACGGTGAAGCTTAAGGTGAGCGCCAACCAAGCCAACTACCTGCGTTCCCTACCCTTGCATCCTTCACAAAAGGAGCTAGTACATACAGGCGAATACAGTATTTTCTCCGTCGAGGTGCGGCCTACCTTCGACTTCCAACAGGAACTCCTCTGGAACGGCGACGCACTTGAAGTGTTGGAACCACTTTGGCTGCGAAAAGAAATGGCGGGCGTGGTGAAACGGATGTGGAACAATTACAGCAAATCATGAACTCCTTCGCCGCCATAGACTTCGAAACCGCTAACAACGAACGCACCAGCGTGTGCAGCGTCGGTGTGGTGATTGTAAAAGAAGGCGAGTTTGTGGACTCGTTCTATTCGCTTATTCAGCCTGAGCCGAATTATTACCTGTATTGGAACACGCTCGTCCACGGCATCACCAAGGAGGACACCGAGGATGCGCCTGTGTTCCCGTATGTCTGGCAAAAGATTGAGCCGCTTATTGAGGGTCTGCCTCTCGTAGCGCACAACAGCCCTTTCGATGAAGGCTGCCTAAAAGCCGTGATGCGTTGCTACCAAATGGATTACCCCGACTATCAGTTCTACTGTACCTGCCGCGCCGCACGCAAACATTTCGGAAAGCAGCTTCCCAACCACCAGCTGCACACCGTGGCGGCAGCCTGCGGCTACGATTTAATCAACCACCATAACGCCTTAGCCGATGCTGAAGCTTGTGCTTGGATTGCGCGGGAGATTTTGTAATTCCATTCGGAATTTATTGTAGTTTTGCAGAAAATTCCGAATAGAAATGGTCATCAAATCGGAATTTATTGTAATTTTACAGAAAAATCAGAATAAAATTGGTTCCAATTCGGAATTTATTGTAATTTTGCAGAAAATTCCGAATAGAAATGGAACAAACTTATATCAAGCGCGAAACTTACCTCCAAAAACTCATCGACCGAATGGACAATGGCGAAGTGAAAATCGTCACCGGTCCAAGGCGATGCGGAAAGTCGTGGCTCCTCAAGCGCATCTTCAAAGATTATCTGGTCTCCAACGGTGTAGCCGAAGAAAGCATCATCATCGTTTCCTTCGACATGGATGATGAAGAAGAAATGTATGGCGACCTCACCGAACGTGGCGCCTTGAAAGAGTTCCTTTACAGCCGCATCACTTCTCCAAAAACCAATTATTATGTCATTTTAGACGAAGTACAAGAGGTGGAAAGTTTTGAAAAGATTGTCAACGGTCTGAATGCCAAGGACAATGTGGATGTTTACATCACTGGGAGCAATTCACATTTCCTTTCTTCCGACATCCGAACCATCTTCCGCGGTCGCGGTGATGAAGTGCGAGTTTATCCTCTTTCATTCAAGGAGTTTTGCTCAAACAGGACCGAGCCTATTAACGAACTTTGGAAAGAATATTACACCTACGGGGGCATGCCCGGATTGCTCAACCACCATACTCCCGAACAAAAAGTGGCTTATTTGCAACGCCTCTGGAACAAGACCTACCTTGACGATGTGGTGGAACGCAACCATGTGAAAAACCGCGAAGCCCTTTCTGCGCTTGCCGATGCGCTATGTTCCTCCATCGGTTCCTTGACCAATCCCAACCGCATCAGCAATGTGCTGCAAAGTGTTCAAAAGACCAAAATCGACCCAGAAACTGTTGGAAACTACATTGATTACCTTGAGGAGGCCTTCCTTTTCGAAGGTGCAAAACGCTTCAACATCAAGGGAAACAAATATTTTGAAAGCATTAAGAAATACTATGCCGTCGATGTGGGACTGCGCAATGCCAAACTCAATTTCCGTCAGCAAGAAATCACTCACATCATGGAAAATGTCATATACAACGAATTGAGGATGAAGGGGTTCAGTGTCGATGTAGGATTGGTGGAAAGTCGCGAAATGCGTGAAGGCAAGATGGCCTACATACAATATGAAATCGACTTCATCGCACAAAACGGGATGGACAAGTACTATATCCAATCCGCCTTCAAGATGAACGATGCCGAAAAGCAAGAAAATGAAATCCGCTCGCTGCAAAAAGTGGACGACAGCTTCAAAAAAATCGTCATCACTGGAGACGACATCGCCACCTATACCGATGCAAAAGGCATAGTATATATGGGATTATTTCAATTTTTAAAGGGAGAATTATTATGAACACAAAACAAGCCTTAGACCTACTCAAAGAAGGTAACGCCCGTTTTGTTTCAGGAGCATTGGCACAAAAAGACGACTATGCAACATTGCGGGAGCAACTCAGCGTCGGCCAACATCCTTTTGCCGTGGTGCTGTGCTGCTCCGATAGCCGTGTGGCACCTGAAATCATCTTCGACCAGAAACTCGGCAACCTCTTCGTCATCCGCAATGCGGGTAACATTGTGGACGAAGAAGTGCTTGGCTCCATTGAATATGCCGTCGAACATCTGGAGACGCCACTGGTGGTGGTTATGGGACACTCAGCCTGTGGTGCGGTCACTGCAACCTGCCAAGGCGGTGACTTGCCTGGTCACATCCTTGATTTGGCCAAACGCATCATACCTTCCATCAACAAAAACTGCTGCATTGATGACAATGCCCGCAGTCATGCCAAAAGGATGGCACAACTAATCGAAGACGACGAAATCGTCCATCATGTTGGCGCCAAAGTCGTTGCAGCTTTTTACAATCTCAAAAACGGAAAAGTGGAATGGCTGTAACGCAGTTTTCCTTATTTTTGTCGTCTCATTCATAGAAAACAGACCATGAAAACAAACACAAAACACATAACCTTAGCGTTCATCGCTTCAATTCTGACCTTTATGACCGCCTGCAACCAAAAAACACCCGTCGACCTTATCGTTCACAACGCTAATATCTACACTGTTGACGACGACTTCTCCAAAGCCCAAGCCTTTGCCGTGAAAGACGGTAAATTCGTCGCCGTCGGCGACGAAGAGACAATCATGCAGCAATACGATGCCAAGGAAACCATCGATGCCAAAGGCGATGCGGTGTATCCCGGCTTCATGGACGGACACAGCCACTTCACGGGCTACGGCGAGAACCACGTCCGCTGGGCCGACCTGAAAGGCTGCCATTCCTACGACGAAGTCATCGAGCGCCTCAAGGTACACGACAGCCTCTACCCTGCCGAATGGCTCTTGGGTCGCGGCTGGGACCAAAACCTCTGGGAAGTGGCCGAGTTCCCTGATAACACGAAGCTCACTGAAACCTTCCCCAACAAAAAAGTCCTGCTGACCCGAGTGGATGGTCACGCCGTGCTGGTCTCCAAAGAAGTTCTTGCATTAGCCAACATCGACGCGAACACGAAGATAGACGGTGGTATGGCTATCGTCAAAGAAGGTCGTTGCACGGGCGTGTTGTTAGACAACCTCGCTGATGCTGCCAAAGCCTTAGTGCCTAAGATGGAAACTGCCCAAAGCATTCAAGCTCTGCTCAAGGCACAAGAGAACTGCATGGCAGTCGGCTTGACTAGTATCACAGATGCGGGACAGGACATCGCCACCATCGAGCTTATCGACAGCCTGCAACAGGCGGGACAACTCAAAATACACGTCAACGCCATGGTCAACCCTGATGACGAGACGATGGACCACTTCATGCGCCAAGGTGTCATCGACAAGGAAAGGCTCACCGTCCGAAGCGTGAAGATCTACGCCGACGGTGCCTTGGGTTCACGCGGTGCGAAACTACTTGAGCCTTACACTGATGATCCGACCAACGACGGTTTGATTTTGGAAAATGACGAGTTCTACCGTCACGTCTGCCAAAAGGCCTACGATGCTGGCTATCAAGTCTGTTGCCATGCCATCGGCGATGGTGGCGTGCACCATATTTTAGACATCTTTTCGGAATACCTGAAAGGCAAAAACGATTTACGTTGGCGCATCGAGCACTCCCAAACAGTTGCGGATGCGGACTTCCAACGCTTTGGTGAATTATCAGTCATCCCCTCCATCCAAACCACGCACTGCACCTCCGACATGGACTGGGCCGACGAGCGCCTGGGCGAACGCATCAAGAATGCTTACGCCTACCAGCAACTGCTACAGCAAAACGGATGGGTCATCAACGGCACCGACTTCCCCATCGAGGACATCAGCCCCATTTATACCTTCTATGCCGCCGTGGCCCGTAAGCATTTGGACGGCACACCCGCCGAGGGCTTCCAGATGGAGAATGCCTTATCCCGCGAACAAGCCTTGCGTTCCATCACGATTTGGGTAGCCAAAGGCTGCTTCCTCGAAGGTCGTAAAGGCAGCATTGAAGTTGGAAAAGACGCCGATTTTGTGATTCTTGACAGAGACCTTATGACGGTAGCAGAAAGCGAAATCCCAAAGACCAAGGTAAAAGCGTGTCATATTCATTAAGGAAGCTGTTATAATTGAAAAAACTTGCCGATAAAATGCATGATACTTGCTTGACAGCTCTAGATAATTATAAAGTGGTGTTGGAGTATTTTGGGACAAAAACAATCTAAATACCAAGAAACGACAATGTTGGAAAAAGCACAAACAATTCTTGATACCATTTCGAAACTCTATGAGAACGAGAAACAAGTGGAACTTGAGAAACAAGAAAAAGGCGAATTCTTCAATGTGTTCAATACGATTGGATTGCGAACAGAAGAAGTGCGATTGCATTCAGCTTTTATTGCTGAATTATTGAATCCCAAAGGCAGTCATGGATTGTCATATCATTTTCTCCAAGCCTTCCTTGAAATAATAGATCTTCCAAATGATTACATAGATTATCATCGGTGTTCACAAAACATCGTTGAGCGTGTGATTGGGCCCGTGACTGATACGGAAGGCGGTCGAATAGACATTATTATTGAAGATGGGCATCATGCTATCATTATCGAGAACAAGATCTACGCCTATGACCAAAAGAACCAATTACTTCGATATTACAATTATGGGAGGAAGATGTTCCCTGAAGGATTCAAACTTGTCTATTTAACCCTGGATGGACATGAACCAAAAACAGATTGCTTAGGTAAAAACGATTATGAGTATCAGATTCTTTCCTACAAAAATGCAATCGTGGAATGGCTCGAAAATTGTTATGAAATAGCAAAAGCAAAACCTTTAGCGCAGACTGTCATCAAGCAATACTGTGAGCTTATTAAGCAACTAACTAATACTGATATGGATACAAAGTACAAGGAGGAATTGTTGTCAATCATGATTCACCCCGACAATGTCATTGCAGTTGGCGAAATTCTTAGAACCCAAAACGATTGGTTTAATGAAATCTTAGAAACATACATCTGGAAACCATTAGAAAAATACGCCCTATCTAAAGAAATGAATTTTGGGAAAGACTGCTCATATGGAGGAGAGCATGGGGCTTGGATTTACAGGAGCGTTTGGAAGCATTACGGGATATTCATTTGGACTGATAGAAAGAATGACTGGGGTAACATGTTTATAGGTGTAAGTTGGTTCGAAGAACCGAATCGAAAAAGCAAACTATACAAAAAAGACTTTTATCAATTGAATTGTCTTTCTAACATGCCAAATGAAGTATGGCCCTATGGATTGGAGTTCCTTCAAAACAACATCTGCTATTGGGGATATGATATCATCGAAGAAATCGTTCAAGGCAAAGTTTTTGACTATATAAAGACAAAATTTGAAGAAATCATCGCGGAAATAGACGAACTAAAGTTGCCAATGCCATAGCAAATTATCACAAACTTCAGATTTTTTAATTTTGCAACCTCAAAACTGCAAAAATGCAAGATTACGACTATATCATCATCAAAGACGCCACCGAGAACAACCTGAAACACGTCACCGTCAAGATTCCCAAGCGGCAGATCACCGTGGTGACGGGCGTGTCGGGTTCGGGCAAGTCGTCGTTGGTATTGGACACCATTGCCGCCAAGTCGCGAAGGGAACTGAACGATACTTTTCCATCGTTCACGCAACAATATTTGCCCAAATACGGTCGTCCGCATGTTGGCGACATTGAGAATTTGCCCATCGCCATCGTCATTGAGCAAAGGAAACCAGCTTCAAATTCACGTTCAACAGTAGGTACTTACACGGACATTTATGCCCTACTGAGGTTGTTGTTCTCGCGTATTGGGCAGCCTTTCGTCGGCTATTCCGATGCCTTTTCGTTCAACCACCCATCGGGGAGTTGTCCGCGCTGTGCAGGATTGGGTGAAATCCGCGAGTTAGACATCCACAAACTCGTCGACTTCGACAAGTCGCTCAACGATGAGGACACTATCCACTACATCGCCTTCGGCAAAGGCGGCTGGCGTTGGATCCGTTACGCCCACAGCGGTCTGTTCGACTTGGACAAGAAAATCAAAGACTACACTCCTGAGGAGCTTGACTTATTCCTCAACTCACCACAAATCAAGCTGAAGAATCCACCGTCGAACTGGCCGAAGAGCGCTAAATACGAAGGTCTCATCCCGCGCATGTACCGCAGCATCATCAACTCGGAGGAAGGCCTGCTCCACGCCGCCGTGCTCAACCCCATGCTAACCATGGGAACCTGTCCCGACTGCGGCGGCACCCGCCTCAACGAGAAGATTCGCTCCTGCAAAATCAAGGGCGTCAACATCGCGGAGGTAACCGCCATGAGCATCATCGACTGCCGCCAATGGATGGAAACTATCGACAATTCACTCGCTGAGGACATCAAGCGCGCCACCATCGAAAGGCTTGCCGCTTTGGAAGAAATCGGCCTCGGTTACCTCACCCTCGACCGCGCCATTGGCACACTCTCGGGCGGCGAGGCGCAACGCTGCAAGATTGCCAAATACATCAACTCTCCCCTTTCCGACGTGATGTACATCTTGGATGAGCCCAGCGTGGGCCTGCACAACCACGACATCCTGCTCATGCAGAAGTCGGTGCAGAAGCTGAAAAACCACGGCAACACGGTCATCCTCGTCGAGCACCACAAAGACATGATCAAAATCGCCGACCACATCATCGACATGGGCCCTGGTGCGGGCATGAAAGGCGGTGAAATCGTCTTTGAAGGAAGCTATGATGAACTATTGCACAGCCAAACCCTGACTGGCATTTCGCTCAGTGCAACGAGTTCCATTAAGGAACAAGTTCGCCAGCCCAAGTCGTTTTTCCATTTGGAGAACACCAGCCTACACAACCTCAACAACTTGACCGTCGACTTGCCGTTGGGCGTGATGTGCGGCATCGCAGGCGTAGCTGGTTCTGGCAAGAGTTCGCTTATGGAGTGTTTCCGCAAGGCCTATCCACAGCCAGAAGAAATCGTCTACATCAGCCAGAAGAATATAGGAATCAGCCTGCGCTCCACCCCTGCCACCTATCTCGATGTGGCCGACGACATCCGCAAACTCTTCGCCAAAGTGAACAAGACCAAGGCCGACTTGTTCTCCTTCAACGGCAAAGGCGGCTGTCCCGTCTGTCAAGGCAAGGGCGTCATCGTCAGCGATATGGCCTTCATGGACGCCATCGAGACAACTTGCGAGGCTTGTGGTGGCCTGCGTTACAGCAACGAGGTCTTATCTTATAAGGTGAATGACATGAACATCGCCGAGGTGATGGACATGACCGCCAACAAAGCATCAGAGATGTTTGCAGGCACCGTCATCGCTGAGAAACTGGAGCCCTTGCGTAAGGTCGGTTTGGGCTATCTCCATCTCAACCAATCGCTTTCGACCTTATCTGGTGGTGAGCTACAGCGCATCAAGTTGGCTTCCTACCTTCGCGACGCGGGCAAAATCTTCATCATGGACGAACCATCCGACGGCCTCCACCTCAATGACATCAAGCGTATTCTCGACCTGTTCGACACCATGGTAGAAGCGGGCAACACGATTTTCCTCATCGAGCATAATCTTGAGATGCTGAAACAGTGCGACTTCCTCATCGAGCTTGGTCCCGGCGGCGGTGCCATGGGTGGCAAGGTCATTTTTGCTGGCACACCCAAACAAATGTTGGATTGTAAAGAGTCAGTCACTGCACCTTATATGACGGCTCTTTAAGCCATAGATCCCATTCCACCGCACAACA
>JAEEGH010003097.1_pt1 | contig 44203 bp, 41 predicted proteins | sample 9134181 | NCBI WGS metagenome assembly JAEEGH01 (sample SAMN16246544, study PRJNA631951) | gut metagenome | biome: gut microbiome; feature: rumen; material: DP-attached | host: Bos | place: Iran: Karaj | collected 2018-10
CGATCGCTTTACCGCAAAAGAGCATCGCTTCTGCAAGCGCAGTCTTACCAGATCCGCCATGGCCCAGTAACGCAATGTTACGGATCTTGTCTGCCGAATAATTGGTCATGTATTCGTCCTCCTAATTAAAACTCTAATGGGACTATTATAACCGATATCGGTATCAATATCCACAAAAACTTTCATTCTGCACGAAAGTTTTTTGTGACAGTTAACGGCAAATTTCTTTTCGCTTTTCGAAAAGATCCGTTCGTCCGAAAAGTCTCCTCCGAATCGCCCTTTACCGGTCCTTTTCACGCAGAAAAAAGGCTGTCCCCGGTATCCGGGAACAGCCCATCGTTTCAGTGTTCAATGTCTTTTAGAAGGAGTCTTATGCCTCTTCCACGTTTCGCTCGAAGATCATGATCACACGGTCTTCCTTGATGGAAACGGAACCCGTGGACAGGCTCATGCTCTCACCGCCCATGGACGCCTGCAGCTTACCGCCTTCGTCATTGATCATGCTGTGGAGTCTCCAGCCGCTGGCCGCCTTAGTTGCGAGGATCTCCGCGATCCGCTCGGAGTTAACTTCACCATTGGACAGATGCGGTACGACGACTACGGAATATTCTTTCAGTCCGTCCGAAATGGAGATCGCACCACCGCCGACCGGCATGTTGTCCACGCGGTCCTGCAGTTTCTTGATTGCCTTCTGTGTCTCGTCCAGCTGCTTTTCGAGTTCTTCCTTCGACTTCGCCATTTCTTCCAACTCACTTTCCTTCTGTTTCAGTGCATCCTGAAGTTTGCCCTTTTCACTTTCGGACAGTGCGGACTCCTTAAGAGCGACCGCGCGCTTTTCTGCTTTCATGATGACTTCCTGCGCTTCGACTTCCGCGAGTTTTTTCGCAATCTTCGAATCCGCGATGATCGACTTTGCTGTCTCGAGATCGTTTTTCAGAGCAGCGAGCTGCGTCTCATACGTGCTCTTGTTCTGCTCCTGTTCCTTCGTCATCTTCGCGATATCAGCTTCCAGAGCGGCCTTCTGCTTGGCGATCACGTCGCATCCGGCTTTCGCCTCTGCCTGGAGTCTGTCCTTCTCGGACTGGGCATCCTGGATCGCCTTATTGGCCTGCGCCATCTTCGCTGCCGCTTCCTGCTCCATCTTCTGCTTTTCCTGCTGAGCCAGTCCGAGGACCTGGGCAGCTTCCTGATCGAGACGGGCCTTCTCCTGCTGTGAAGCCTGAAGTTCTGCCTGGGTCTGGGCGACCAGACGCTCTCTTTCCTGATTCGTCTGAGTGATGATCTGATCTCTCTCCGCCGTTGTCTGGGCGACGATCTGGTCTCTCTCCGCCGCAGTCTGGGTCATGATGCGGTTGCTCTCATCCGTTGCCTCTTTGAGGAGACGGTCTCTCTCGGCAGTCGCTTCCTGGAGGATGCGTGCGCTTTCAGTCTCCGCTTCCTTCTTAAGGGCTTCGACCTGAACATCGAGATTCTCTTTTTCCTGAGCGATCGCTTCATAGGAATGCTGGGTCTCATCGAGAGCTGCCTGCATACGCTCGGCTTCCTCGATCAGTTCCTGTCTTCTCTTCTGGGCTTTATCGACTTCGACCATGATCTTCTGGGCTTCCGCCACATAAGCCTGCATCTCGGAGTCAGCCTGCTTCTTCGTCTTCTCGACATCGGCCAGGATCTGCTGGGCTTCTGCAAGAGCAGCCGCCTTAGCCTCCTCGCCCTCTTTCAGTTTCTGCTTCGTGGTCTCTTCCGCCTCGGCTTCCAGTTTCTTCCTGGCCGCCTCGTAGTCGGACTTCATTGCATTGAGGGAAGCTTCGATATCCTGTAATTCTTTCGCCGCGGCATCTCTCTTCTCGAGGATCTCCTTACCGGCTGCTTCAGCCGCCTGCGCCTCATCCAGCATCTGCTGTCTTCTGGCCATGGCGTCTTTATATTCTTTCTGAACCTGAACAGCAAGCGCTTCCGTCTCCTTATGGGCTTCCATAAGGATCGCTTCCTGCTCCTTCTTTGCCTGACGGATCATCTCTTCGCGCTCGGCTTCCATTTCTTTTCTGGCTTCGGCGCGAACCTTTTCCTGTTCTGCGGTAACATCGAGGGAACGCTTCTTCTCGATCTCGACGGCTTCTCTGATCTCCGTCAGTTCTTTCTCGAGCTGCTTTCTCTCATCCAGAGCACGCTTTCTGATCTCGACGTACTCCGACTCGATACGGAGTTTCTCGGCCTCGAGCTGCTGGTTCAAAGTCTCGATCTCTCGCTGATTTCTCGACTTCATTTCCTGGATCAGTTTTTCCTCGTCGGAAAGCTTCTTTTCAACACGAGCGCTGGCTTCCTGCTCGCTTCGCTTAATGTTCTCACTGGCTTCCTGCCGTGCAACATCTTCCCCTTCTCGCGCCGCCTTCTGGAAATCATACTTACACATGAAGCAACGCGCCACGTTATCACCCATCATAACGCCACATACAGGACACTTCTTCATTAGGTTACTCTCCTCATGCATCGAATTGTAAACCAATTATACAACCTTTTCGCGATTTTTTCATTGCTTACTATGTAATTTCACAACAAATTGACAAAGATTTTTCATAATATACAAAAACCCCCGTGGATCTCACGGGGGTCTAACGTCTGATAATCAGTACTTTTCGGGATTTTTCCTTCTGGAAAAGATCCGTGCTTTTTTATAGCTCCATATACAGTCTGTCTCCTGCTCTCACCATGACCCAGATAAAGAATGCCAGGTAGATGAGGACCAGCAAGGCCGCGGAGATGATAAGAAGAGTCTTACAAAGGGAGAACTTGCGTCTCGCCTCCTGGTGATTCCTCTCATCCACACCGCCTATGGACTTGATCAGACTGATGATGCAGAGCGGCATCGGGCACAATATCCCGACGAGCGACAGGAAGGATAAGACCAGCATTGCGATGGAAAGTCCGCGAAGCCCTTCAAAATCATATTTTTCCGTAGCGTCGATGTGATAGAAATCACTCTCATCTATCGGATTCGAATACATGACCGGCGTCGGGATCGCCATGGCAGGCGCAGCGGAAAAGACCGACTGTGGTGCCGCATACGATACAGGCACGAAAGGCTGGGGCGCGGAAGGCGCCGGGGCAGCTGCCGCCGGATCCTCCTTCTGAGCAAACGAGGCAGGAACGAACGGCGCCGGTGCCGGTGTCGGTGTTCCGACCGTATCGGGACGGAGCGGTTCCTGTTTTGCTACCGGATGACCGCACTCTGTACAGAAGAGTGCGTTATCGGATATCTCTTTATGACACTGCTCACAAAGCATTCATGCACCTCATTATCCGATCAGGCTCTTAAAGAACACTGCGAGCTTGTTCGCCTTTTCTGCAGAAAGGGAAGCGGATTCCCAAGCGGATTCAAAAGACTCGCTGACGGCATCGATGAATGCGGAGATGCTTCCGTAAGAGATGAAGATCGAGCCGATCAGTACCGCCAGGCCGCCGAAGAGTGCCACGATGGATACGATAAGAAGGATCATGGAGATCTTACGATTGTGCGCTTCTTCCTCAGCACTCAGGCTGGCCTTTACCTTCGAGGCATACACGAGACCGATGATGGAAAGGATCGTGGAAATAAGTGTGATTCCGATGGTAAAGCAGCAGCAGATCACACCCAGGATGAGCAGGATGATGTGGCCGGCCATAAGTCCGCCGGCTCCACCCGGTGTATAGAAAGATGGTGTCGTCGGAGACGTATAAGCCTGTGGCTGCGGCGGCATCTGAGGCTGTACCGGTGCTGTATCAAAAGAAGCCGGTGCCTGGACCTGCGGCTGCGGGACCTGCTGTACCGGTGCTTCAACTTTCGCACCACAATTCTGGCAGAACATGGATCCGCCTGTCTCCTGTCCACAATATTTACATTGTGCCATAGTAAAGTCCTCCTTGATCCGGACCCGGAAAGATCCGAGTCTTAATATTTACTTCTTTAGTAATAATAATGTGTTTAGGATTCTTTCGCAACAAAATGTATGACATCTTTAAACATTATTTATATGTCAGTTTCCCGGGATACACTCTCTTATTTACGGCGCAAGCACAGTAAACGGCCACACCGGCACATTTCTAAGCACCGTGAAAAGAAAGACCACCGCAAGGATCGAGACCGTTCCCCAGATCGGCAGGCTCTCGGGGATCCACATCACTCTTTTTCTAAAAAACAGAGACGTCAGCGCGACCAGGAAATACCAGCCCAGGACCAGCGCGGCGAAAGGGAAAAGAAGATTATAGTCGAATGCCTTCAGGATATTCCCGTGCACAAGCGCATGCAGCGCTCTTGTATCTCCGCAGCCCGGGCAGTAGACGCCAAAGTACTCATGCGTCAGGCAGGGGAACGTCGCTCCGGGAGACTTTTCCGGATCGACGACAAAGATGTAAATAAGCCCCAGTACGACGACAAGGATCATGCCGATCATAAGAGGCCAGCGGACATAGTTTCTATACAAAAATGGGACTTTCTGGCTTTTTTCCGACATCAGTAACCGAATTCCTGTGCCCAGTAATATTTTCCGTTGCAGTAATAGCAGGCAACGCCCATCGTCTTGTATCCGGCGTTGAGGATGTTCTTCCTGTGACCGTCAGATGCCATCCATGCTGCGACTGCATCTTCCGGAGTGGACTGGCCTTTCGCCAGATTCTCGCCATAGAGCAGATTCTCATCTACCGTGTACCACTGTGATCCGTCCGGACGTTCGTGCGCCCATTTCACCACGGCTTCCGAAGCACGGATCTTCGCACACTTTGCCAGACTATTGCTCCAGGAAAGAGGTGTCAGACCATTGGCGGCACGCTCATTATTTACCAGTTCCAGGACCTTCTTGGCCATGCTGTCGTCATAGGAACCGCTCGTATCACCCAGCGAGGAGGAAGACTTCGTCGTCTCCTTCGTTGTTTCTTTCGTCGTTTCTTTCGTCGTCTCCGCGGTCGTCTCTTCTGTCGTTTCCTTCGTGGTCTCCGGAGTTTCCGTCTCGGTCGGTTCCGCCGTCTGCTCCGTATCCTTCGTGGTTTCCTTCGTGGTTTCCTTCGTCGTTTCTGTCTTCGTTGTCGAATCAGAAGGCTCTTTCGTCTCTTCGGTCTGCTTCGTCGTCTCCGTGGTCGTTTCCTTTTCACGGGTCGTCTCGGAAGTGGCGACTTCGGAAGAAGTCTCTTCTGTAGCGGAGCTGGAATCGGACGGTGCCATAGTATCTGTCGCACTCGGATCCGATGTCAGATCGGAATCAGACGAAGACGGGTCATCAGTAAGGGAAGTATCACTGCCTGAAGATATATCCGGATCTTTTTCATCGGAAGAAGAGGAAGGATCATCGGGGGCGATGGAAGAGGAGTCGGATCCGGACTGGAAGCTGAACGGCGAGCTTTCACCATCACCGTTGGTCGCAGCGATGTTCTCAAACTCAGTCGTTTCCGTTTCCGGACGATCCATGAACCATCTGGAAGTATCAAAAAGATCGCTCTGGATGTCAGACATGCCAACAACGCCCAGTACGAAAGCAGAAGCTATCGACAGAACTGTGACGTTCTTTGTGATCATCTTCACGATCTGCTGCAGTTTCATCTGTTGGTTCCCCCTGCCAACTTGGCCATCCCCTTAGTCAATTTTGCAGTTTACGTCTATAAATATAATAAACCTATGTGGCAGAAATCGCATCACATTTTTACAATTCTGTGAATACGGGAAAAGAGCCGCCCCTTTCGAAAAAGAGGCGGCTCAACGATAAGGAATACTTATGAAAACCCAGGATGTCAGAACTCAAATGTCAGTCGTCTGTCTCTCCTTATACACTTAGTTAACGGCCCCCGCACGGGATCACTTCATCTCGAAGTACACGAGCTTGATATCGGCGGGATTGGATACTCCGTCGAACTGTCCGCCGGCGCCATTGCTGGTGGCACCATTGACCAGCGTCAGGTATACGTAGTTGCCTTTGATCTTTACGTCTGCGTTGCCGGTCCAGGAGTTGAAGGTCTTGGCACCCGGTGCGTAGAAGATAAAGTAGTTCGCCTGCGTTCCGTCTGTTGTCCACTGGACCTGTGCGCCGCCACTCCAGGAATTCGTGATATTTACGTTTGCGCCCGGAGCATTGCTCTTGCCCTTCGGATTTCCTTTTCCGCCGCCCGGAGGAGTTGTCGCCTCTGTCGGGGGTACGGTCGCCTCTGTCGGCGGTTCAGTCGCCTCCGTCGGAGGCTCGGTCTCTTCTGTTTCCGTCTGCGGCGGTTCCGTTACTGCCGGCGGTGGTTCTGTTGCCGGTTCCTCTGTCGGATCGCCCGCATGGAACTGTGTATCTGTTGTCGGTCTGGCAAGCGTTTCTCTGGTGGTCATCAGATAACCTTTGATGATCGATTCCTGTGCCTCAACTGCTGCTGCGTGTGCATCGATATTGGCACTTAAGTCTCTAGCTCTCTGTGCGTAATTGGCAATACCCGCCATGGAAAAACCTGCTATAAAAACGATGATGGCAACTACTGTCACCATTTCCAGTAATGTAAAACCCCTTCTGCTCTTCATCTGGATCCCCTCCTCATGCTGTCCTCTTATATCCTCGTCCTAGATGTCATTTCCTTGATGTCCGGTGTCTGTCTTTGTTTTATGGATTCATTCTAGCAGTCGGAGTCGTTCAAATTCTATCGGATTTTGTCACAATTCTGCCACAATTTGTATCTTTTTTGTTTCGAAAAATTAAACGGTGTGGGAGATTTGTGCATAACGCACATACGCAAGCGTATTTTCGTCTAATTTCGTTGTGTAAAAGTATATAGAATTATGTCTAATTGTGAAGCTTGCTTCACAATTTGCGGTATTGACAGGGTTTTTACGTCTCCGGAAGCTCCTGCACTTCTTTCCAAAGTGCTGCGGCGCGGGCCTTCAGAGCCTCTTTCTCATTCGGGAGGATCCCGTCGATGATCTCATTCAGAAGCTGTTTCTTCACTTTCCCGATCGCCGTACCCGGTGTCATGCCCATGGCGATCAGATCTTTTCCGTTAATGGCCATCGCCGAATACGAGCAGCACTGCTTCTCCGAGATGACCTGATCGAGGAGTTTTTCAAATTCAGCCAGCTCCGGGAGCCGGTAGGCGCTTTTGGAAGAATGTGCCGCAATATCCGCCCGCTTTACTTCCAGGAGATATCGCACCTTCTCTTCCCCGTACTGAGCCAGACGGCGGCGGACACTCTTGCACGAAGGTTCTAAAGGTACGTCGTGTGTGCGGATCAGGGACACCACCATCTCACGGGTACAGGTGTCCACTTTAAGACGCTTTAAGATCTCATCCGCCATCGCCGCACTCACCTTCGGGTGTCCACGGAAGTGGCCGATCCCGTCCTCGCCCATCTCATAGCACGGCGGTTTGCCGACGTCATGGAACATCACGGCCGTTCGTAAAACGAGCTCCGGCGGAGTATGCATCATCGCCACGAGCGTGTGCTCCCACACATCGTAGATATGGTGGGGATTATGCTGCTCAAAGCCCCTCATCGGGACGATCTCCGGGAGGAAGACGGAAAATACATCAAAGTATTTTCTAAGGATCGGTGCACAGTAAAGTCCGCAGATCGTTCGGGAAAACTCTTTCCAGATCCTCTCGACCGAAAGCAGGCAGAGAAGGTCTTTTTGAAGGAATATCTCACGGGACGTCTCTTCTTCGATCCGAAATCCGTGTTCGGCCGAAAAGCGCAAAGCCCGGAGTATCCGGAGCGCATCTTCTTCGAATCTTTCCTTCGGCACGCCGACCGTCCGCAAAAGCCGGTCGTGAAGATCGTCGATCCCGCCGACATAGTCGATCACTGTTCCGTCCGACCTCATCGCCAGCGCATTCATCGTGAAATCTCTCCGCTTGACATCTTCTTCCAGAGAACGGGTATACTGCACCTTATCGGGATGGCGGGCATCTGCATATTCGCCGTCGACACGAAACGTCGTGACCTCGACCGGTTCTTTTCCAATAACGACCGTAACGGTCCCGTGGGAGATCCCTGTAGGGTGGCACTTTTCAGGCCCGAAAACTTCCATCACTTCCGAAGGTGTCGCGGAAGTCGCCACATCGTAATCCAGAGGGGTTTCCGAAAGAAGGATATCGCGTACGGCGCCGCCGACCACATACGCTTCAAAGCCGTTTTCCGAAAGGCGCGAAAGAAGGGAAGCGACCGGATCCGGCAGTCTGTGATGAACTTTCATTTCCCTTGCATCCATAGTGTCACCGATCAGTATCTCAGCTTCTTCAGTATGGCCTGCGCCTGTTTCACCGTCATCTTCTTCGGGCAACTCCACTGGAAGGCATCGTTAAAGGCCTTGTGGATGATGTCGCCGAAGTCATCCATTCGGAGGAAGCTCAGTTCCGACGGAAGCTCGATCCTTCGGCACAGGCTCTTGAATCCAGCAATAAAAGCTCTGGCCGCATCTTCTTCCGTCGCGCGGGCGGAACAAAGGTGCGCCGCACGGGCCAGTGTCGCCAGATCGTCTTTGACTTCTTCAAATTCGAAATCCAGCATCGCCGGAAGAAGCACAGCGCAGACGCGCCCGGGCGCAATATGGTATTTATCCGAGATATACATGGCGAAGCTGTGCGTCAGGCCGAAGCCGATGCGGCGCGTCGCGACGCCGGAATAGTAAGGCGCCATCATGAACTGAAGATAGACATCATTTCCGGCACCGTGCTTATAGCAGTTTTCGAGATATGAGAAAAAGATCGGGACGGCGATCTGGACATTCGCCTTATCCGCCGGGAATTCCCTGCTGATCGGGCTGACATACGCTTCCACCGCGTGTGTCAGGGCCAGGATCGACGAAGCCGCCATATTCTCTATCGGAAGTCTTAAGATCAGGTCCGGATCCAGCACCACCACCTGCGGGATCAGCTGCTCACTGTAATAAACGACGATCTGCTGATCGCTCTTACTCATGGCACAGGCAGAACTCTCTGCGCCACTGCAGGTCGTAGCGATCGCAAACAGCGGAAGTCCGGGGTTGGGGATCTGATTGACACCCCTCATCTGGTAAAGACTTTTTCCGGGATTCGCAAGCCACGCGGCGACCATCTTGCCGATGTCGATCACCGTGCCGCCGCCAAAAGCGACGACCGCTTCACAGTTATATGTCTGGCACTCTTCCGCGCATTTCTCGATCGTGGCCGAATCCGCCAGTTTTCCATCGTGGGTCCATACGAAACAGCGGGCACCGACCGCATGAAGGTCTTCGATGAATTTATCATAAAGCTTCAGCTTCTTCGTCTGTTTTCCGGAGATCAGGAAGATCCTCTTTAAGTTCTTTTCGACCAGATACTTCGCCAGAGATTCGAATGCACCTTCCTCCGCCATGAGTATCTGACGGCGGTCATTCATCTTCTTCGTATAATGGAAAAGCTCCTGCGACGATGCCATTGATCCTTATGCTCCTTTTTGCCAGCCATTTCTCATCTGTAAGTATAACATAGAAGATAAGTTCACATAAATGAAACATATCGGTAGGATTTCTGTACGATTTGGTCAGGAACGCTATGATATGATTTTTATGGAGAGGCATTTTCAGAAACATTAGAGCAGCTTCAAAATGGGCAAGGAGAAGTGCACTATGAAATTTACGGATGGGCTTTGGACAGTTAAAGAAGGTTATACAATAAATTACCCGAAAGAAATCGCGGACATTGATTATTCCGATTCGGGGATCACGCTTTTTGCGCCGTATAAAGAGCAGACAAAAGGCAGCGATTCTGTAGGAAGCGGGCTTTTGTCCGTGCATATCAGCGCGATCGGCGCGAATATGTTTTCCATAAAGATCACAAATCATAGAGGCAGCCGCGCGGCAAAAGCCGTACTCGAGCTGAACCGCTCGATCATCAAGCCGGTCAGCAGCGAGACAGAAACAGAGTATGCCTACTCTTCGAGTCTTCTCGAGCTCCGTCTGAGCAAGGACGGCCAGTGGGGCATCTCCTTCTACTATTCCGGACGCTTCCTGACATCGACCGGCCTCGGCGGTATGGCACACATCACCGCACCGGACGGCACGACCTATATCCGCGAACAGCTGACATTAAGCGAGAATGAATATATCTACGGTCTGGGCGAGATCCCCGGAAGCATCGTACGAAACGGCGGTTCTTTTGACGTATGGAACGAGGACGCCGGCATCCGCTACGGACGTTCCGCCAAGAGCGTGCCTTTCTTCATCTCCTCGAGAGGATATGGTGTTTTCGTAAACAGCACCGAATGTGTTTCCTACGAGATCGCAAACGACGCGACCACCGCATCCGGTCCTGAGGGAGTCACGGCCCGCGCGCAGTTCTCCGTATCTGGCGAGTCGATGGAGTATATCCTCATCGGCGGCGCTTCCATGAAGCATGTATTAGATATCTATTCCGAAATGGTCGGACGTCCTTCGATCCCGCCGGCCTGGTCCTTCGGCAGCTGGCTGGCCACTCCGCAGTTCGAGGAATATGACGAAGACTCCATTCTCGACCTGGTCGAGCAGGCCAAGGGCATGGGCACTCCCCTTTCGGTTATAAACTTCGGACCTTTCTGGATGAAGGGATTTGAATGGACCTCATTCCTTTGGGATCAGAACCGCTTCCCGAATCCGCACCACCTGATCAAGAAACTCCATGAAAACGGCGTCCGCGTTTGTCTGTGGATCAGCCCGTATATCGCCCAGAAGTCTCCTCTTTTCCAGGAAGGCTACGACGGCAATTACTATGTGAACTATAAAGACGGAGACGTCTTCCAGTCTGACGCATACCAGCCCGGCGCCGCGCTTATCGATTTTTCGAATCTGGTCGCACGCGCCTGGTATCAGAAATACATCGACGATCTTATCCGTCTCGGTGTCGATGCTTTTCGACTCGATTACGGCGCCGATGCTCCGGTAAAAGCACCGCAGTTCGGTCTTCGCGCCGCATCTTCCGGCATCTCCTACAAAAATGAATTCGAAGCGGAGAGCATGCACAACATCTACTCCTATCTTTACGAAGAAGCCGTGTACGAGATCCTGGAAAAGCGTTTCGGCGAAAATGGTGCATGTATGCTTTCGCATTCCGGATTCGTCGGTTCGCAGAAATTCTCCTATATGATGCTGGATAACGAGGAACCTTCCTACGAGAGCATGGCAGCGACGCTGCAAAGCGGTCTTTCCCTCTCCATCAGCGGATTCCCGTACTGGAGCCAGAACATCGGAGGACTCTCCGATGAATGTACTCCGGATCTTTTCATGCACTGGCATCAGTACGCCATGTTCGTTCCGAGTGCCGTACTTGGCGGTGTGGATGGATTCCGCGTACCGTGGCAGTACGGCCCGGAAGCACTTTCCGAGACACTTCTCTATGCGAAGATGAAGCTGGGACTTATGCCCTACATCTTCTCTTCCGCCGTGGAATCGAGTTCTCTTGGCATCCCGATGACCCGTCCGATGGTCCTCGAATTCCCGAACGACCAGAACGTGGCCGCGCTCGACCAGCAGTACATGTACGGTTCGAACCTTCTCGTCGCACCGATCACTTCGGCAGACGGCATCGTCCGTTACTATGTACCGTCCGGTACATGGACCAATCTTCTGACCAGAGAGCGCATCAACGGACCGATCTGGAAAAATGAGCAGCACAACTACGACACCATGCCGATCTTGGCCCGTCCGGGAACGATCCTCGTGGCCGGCTCGACAGATGAAACACCGATCTATAACTATATGGAAAATGTGACCATCACGCTCTTCGAGCTTCCGGAAGGAAAAGAGATCAGCACGGATGTCTATTCCGCCGACCTGAAGAATATCGGTATCGTAAAAGCACAGAAAAAAGCCGGCAAGATCACCGTCGTAACGCAGGGATTCTACGGACAGACACGTCTCGTTCTCTCGGGCATCTTCCGCATCGGTTCCACGAGCGCAGGTATTCCGGAATTAAATGAATGGGGCACGATGGTCGTCTTCGAAGGAAACGAGATCGAAGTCGGCATCCTGGAGTGATCAGTCGCGTCCGCGGATCTTTCCGATAATGATCACAGCAAAAACCGTAAGCGCCACGATGAGAAGACCGGCGCCGATCAGCATGCGCGGTGTGATCTCCGAAAACGGACCTGCATTCTCCGGGACAGGAGTTAAAGTCGGCGTAGGCACCGGAGTAGGTGTCGGTGTCGGGGACGGAGTCGATGTCGGAGCAACTCCATGCTTGATATCGACCTTTGCCGATACGTTATTTCCCGAAATGATCGTGACCATAGAAGAAACGAGTTTCGTCTCCGCGTCTTCCGGGAATGAGATATAGCAGTCTGAAAATGCGATGCTCTCGCCGGCGATCGCACAGCCCTGCGAGGTGACCATAGCGTCCGCATTGTCCAGCGTGATCTTCCCCTCCGGGCAGTACACGGCCGTGCTTTCCTGTTTTCTGCAATCCGCAGAAATCTGTGCTCCCGAAGAGATCGTGATCCCCTTCTTGGCGTAGATCGAGCTTTCGTCCGAGGAAATGGAAACGATTGACCCTGCACCTTCGATATAGACCTGGTCCTCAAGCGCGGTAATGCCTTTCGTCCTGGAATCGATACTGACATTGCTGCCGTTTTCTATCCTTATTTCTCCGCAGTTGGAGCCGACAGCTCCGCCGGAACCGTTGATCCCATCTTCGATTTGGATCGTCGTATCGGAGATCTCCACATTCCCGTCGGCCATGAGAAGATAGGCGGAATCCGAAACTTCCCCTGCTCCTGTTACGAACATGGAGCCCACATTTACCGTAAGATCTCCGTTTCTTGCATACGCAGCACTGTGACAGGCATCCGTTTCCAGAAAAAGCGGGCCGTCCCCCTGAAGGATCAGAGAACCCTCCACCATAATGGCCGGAGCGGCTACCTGGGAGGTGACTTTTGAACTTCCCTTGACCTCGACCACCACTTCATCCTGAGTCCCCAGATCGATATACATACCGCTGTATCCGTCCAGAGTAAGCGTGTGGGAGGAAGCGTCGTATGACCAGTTGTCGCCTTTGCAGTTCCTTGAAGATGAGAACGTCTTGCCATCGACCACGATCGTACCTGCGTCGCGGGTTGCGGCGAGAAGCTGCGGGCTGGCCGCACAGACCAGGATGGAAACGGCTCCAAGAAGCGATACCAGTGCTTTTCGAATCTTCATGACAGACTCCTTCTCCCGAATTGGAACATTGATTTCTAAAGCATACTATACCACACGCATCATGAAAATTCGCCTTGACATTTACGGGTGAACCCACGATAATAATGAAGTGATTCGGGGCATTAGCTCAGCTGGGAGAGCGCCAGGTTCGCAATCTGGAGGTCGTGAGTTCGATCCTCATATGCTCCACCAAAAACAGAAAAAGGACGGCATCAGCCGTCCTTTTTCTTTTCTTCAGAATCTTCCTTTCCGGTCACATAAGAGTTTCCTCGGTCATTCAATGACATAGGCATAGAGATTCCTCACATAATAAAGGTAAGGTTTCTCATTCGGCTCAAGAATAAGGGCGAATCCGATCTTCTTTGTCACACTTGTCCCATCCTTGAAATATACTGTCATCTCTATAGTTTCATCTTTAAAAGCAGTATTAAATACGTCGGAATCCTCATACCCCATCTTCGTAAACGCATCCGTGCACTTGGTCTTTAATTCCTCATTGCCGCTCACATCAATTTCCACGAGCAGTTCATAATTCTGCATTTCCTGTACCGGATACTGCATGGAGAAGGACGAGTAGCAATGATGGAGCCGTTCTCCTTTTTCCGGATGCTCCGGATCCTTTGCAAACGCCGCTTCGTTCACCTCGGAACCGATACTGCTTTCTGTTCCTTTGATCCTGTATTCTTCATCTCCTACTCTATAGTCAACATTGAAGCACAGGTTCTCGCACAAGGACCGGTATTCCACATAATCGACATCCTCCCCGTCTACCATGAACGGTAACCCGAACTTGACGCAGCTGAAACTGTCCCCCCAGCCGTGCGCGCCGAGGCCTCCGTTCCCGTTTTCAAAAGTAAACGGGATGACCGGCAGATCCGGGTCGTTCAGGATATTCTTTTCTTCGACAATTTTCTTCAGTCTTTCCTGTTCCTGAATCACTTCCGCATCCGGTTCATAATCAGTGTCAGATCCATCATCCGAATAAAACGCCGAAGGAACGCCTTCTTCCTCAAAAGATCTCAGGTGGACTTCACCGGGCTCCTCTGAAGATCCTTTGATATAGCATGCAAACCCTGCTTTTTCTACGGTAAATGATTCTCCCGCAGTTTCCTGATATGAATACGGGACTAATTTACCTTTGATACCGATATCGGTAACTTCACTCGAACCATCTTTGAAATTGACTTTGATCGTGATCACGATATCCTTACACAGGGAGGTAAGAAAATCGCAGGAATACGGCATGTAGTTTCCGTCCTGGTCCTCGAGAGCCATATGTTCATAAAGATCCTTACGGTCCTTAACAAGAGCGCAGAGATACTTCTTTACATTTTTATAGTTTTCTCCGGAAGAGGCCGTTTCTTTATACGAACGATAAAAATCGACCGCACCTATGTCAAAGATCCTGTCTCCTATATAGTACTTGTTCGGTTCATCCTCCCAATCGGATAGATACCGGTCATCCAGGTTGATCTTTTCGCCCGTGATATTACCCGGCGGATTTCCGTAATGGGCGATCGCCATATCCGCATTTTTGAATGAATACTCCACGCTCTCCACATTATTACCGACAACGGAAAGAGGAAACTCACACTCAAAACTGAATTCATCGAGTGACGTTGACATGCCCGTGAAGTCTGATGTCGTATTCTCAAGAGGGATCGAATTATCTTCTCTTAAGCCCTGTCCGGCGACCATAATGGTATATGTTTGAGTGATCGTACCTTCCTGGCGATCTGTGCTTTCCGAAATCAGGGATTCCTCAGATGCTTTCTCCTTACCGGGTTTTACCGCTTGATACACGGTATATGACAAAAGAAGGACGGATGCAGCAGCGGTAAAGGCCAGCACGCGGGTAACGGTCTTTCTGCTGTTCACTTTCTTCTTCGGGTTTACTTCCCGAATCGTCCCATGATCCGGCAGAGCTGAAAGTACCTGATCCACTTTGGCATTTACAATATCCGGGATCATCACATTCTCTTCAAATATATTATTATCGTTCATATTTCATTTCTCCTTGAAAATCACTATTGTAGTAGCCGGCAAGCTTCTTTCTAGCCCGCTGCAACCGTGTCGTGACAGCACTCTTGCTGATATTCAGGATCTGCGCAATTTCTTTCGTTTCGAACTCGTGCACATAATAGAGGATCACTACCGGGCGGTATTTCTCATCAAGAAGGCTCAGCGCCTCTTTGAGTTCGAGATTATACTCATCTGTGATAGCGGGCTCCTTCCATTCCGAAAGATCCGTAAAACGTTTCCTTTCATTTATGATTGCATAGCAGTGATTGATCAGTATCTTAGTCATCCATGTTTTGAAATACCGTTCTTCACGAAGTCCTGTGATCTTCTCCCAGCAGGTAAGAATGGTATCCTGCATCGCGTCGGCAACATCCTCGTCATTCATAAGAATGGCCAGTGCGACTTTATACATGTACTGTTTATTCAACTGAATCAGACTCGCAAAGGCTTCTTTATCGTTTTCCTTTGCAGCCATCACCAACTTCTGTTCTTCGGTGGTGGTCATTGACGCCTCCTTCTTCTCGACTTAATGAAATAAGCGCTTTTTTCGATACAACCATTAGATAAATTATAAACGTGTTTGGTCACACATCTGAGCAAAAAATTTTTCAGCCTCTGTTTTTGTATGAAAAAAGGCTATGTATTTTTTTCGGGATCTCCCGGTTAATACACAGCCTTGCCGATCACATATTTTCTTTTTCGATTACTTTAAGAAGCCGTTGATGATCTGCTCTTCCGCTTCCGCCTCGGTCAGGCCCAGCGTCATCAGCTTGATGAGCTGTTCACCCGCGATCTTACCGATCGCAGCTTCATGGACGAGCGCCGCATCGACATTATTCGCCTCAAGTCCCGGAACTGCCAGGATACGTCCGTTATCCATGATGATCGCATCACACTCGGTGTGTCCGGAGCATGCGGTGTTACCATTGAGAACGGCATCGAACTTCTGATACGAATCATTCTTGGCTACCGAACGGGAGACAACGTCTGCCGAACAGCCTTCGCCGTTAAGATCGACTCTGTAGTTACTGACTGCCTTCTGATCTCCGTGGGTCATGAGACGCTCATGGACGACCAGTCTTGCGCCCTTTCCGAGCTCCGCCTTGGTATCACGGACCGTGTCATCGACGCCCTTGATCTGCGTCATTTCCATCTCCATGTAACTGTCTTCTTCCATGTAGACTTCTGTACCCGGATTCAGGATGCGCTTGCCGGCGCCGTCTCCGGAACCGTAGTGTTTTTCGACGTATTTTACTTTCGCGCCCTTTCCGACATAGAAACGGTGGATACCGTCATGCTCACTGTCCTTCGGACCGCAGTTATCGATACCACAGCCGGCAACGATCACGACATCGGAGCCCTCGCCGATATAAAAGTCGTTATAAACGACTTCCTTGATACCGCTGGCCGTCATGACGACCGGGATGTGTACGCTTTCGTTCTTCGTGCCCGGCTTGATCTTTATATCGATACCCGAACCGTTTTCCTTCGGGATGATGTCGATATTCGCAGAAGAATTACGGGCGACTGCCTTACCATTGGCACGGATATTAAATGCACCTACCGGGACCTTGTGAAGGTCGGCAACTTCCGCCAGAAGGCGATCTGATGTAGCATCCAGATTCAGCATTACTCCTCGCCTCCTTCCTCAGTCAGTCCCTTGCCGCAGCGCTTAACGGCAGACATTGTGCCCTCGAGTGTCGGAAGGATCTCGTCCTTCGGGCCATGCGCGATGAGCTTTCCGTCGCTGATCACGACGATCTCATCGGCAATGTTCAGGATCCTCTCCTGATGCGAGATGATCAGGATCGAACTGTCCTTAATGTTCTTTCTCATACCTTCGAAGACCTTGATGAGGTTCTGGAAGCTCCAAAGGTCGATTCCCGCCTCCGGCTCATCGAAAACGGAAAGCTGCGAGCCCTTGGCCAGGACTGTTGCGATCTCGATGCGCTTAAGTTCACCACCGGAAAGGCTGGCATTGACTTCACGGTTGATGTAATCTCTTGCGCAAAGGCCAACTTCGGAAAGGTACTTGCAGGCATCTACGCTCGAGAGCTTCGTACCCGTCGCCAGACGGATCAGATCGAAGACCTGAAGGCCCTTGAAACGTACCGGCTGCTGAAACGCAAAGCCGATCCCCTTTCTGGCGCGGTCAGTAATGGACATCTCTGTGATGTCTTCCCCGTTAAAAAGGATCTTGCCCTCCGTCGGCTTAATGATGCCGGCGATGAGCTTGGCCATCGTGGATTTACCGCCGCCGTTCGGTCCCGTGATCACGGTCAGGTTTCCGTCCGGGATCACAAGGTTAATGTCATGCAGGATCCCTTTCTCCTGCCCCTCTTCATTCACTTCGAATGAAATGTGCTGTAATTCAAGCATGGTTGCTCCTATTCTAGGGAGATAACTCCCGGCAGTACTTTTTAAGAAGAAATATCTTCCGCCCGAAAAGCACTGGTCAGTTTTCAATCACGGGATATTGTACCACGATTTTGAAGCCTTTTCCTGCTTCCGAGGCAACATCTAACACAAAATTCATATCATCGGACATTTTCTTCACCAGATAAAGCCCCATGCCGGTCGCTTTCTTCCTGGCTTCGCCCGTATCTCCGGTGAATCCCCGCTCGAAGATAAATGGCAGGTCACACGACTTGATGCCGATACCGTTATCCTCGATGACCAGGCGGGTTTCGCCCTCGACAGAAAACTCAAGTTTCGGCTCTTCAGAACTGTATTTGATGGAATTACTGACGATCTGACCGAGAATGAAGCGGAGCGCACGGCGGTCGCCGTAGAGTTTTTCTTTCTGGACATGGTTGATGACGAGGAAATCCTTCTCCTCCAGAAGCGGGCGGTACTCCTCGATCACCTCATCGATAACTTCTTTGATCTCGATCCGCTCGAAGAGATAGTCCTTCTTCTCGCCCTTGATACGCGAGTACTGGAGCATCTGATCCACGCACTCATTGAGGCGCGTACGGATATACTCGATCTTATACACCATCTCGGGATCAAGGGTATCGCGGTTGTTGTCGAGGATCATGGTCAGGAGCGCCATCGGCGTCTTCGCCTCGTGCGCCCAGGCCTCGACGTATTCTTCGTAATCTTCGTTTCTCACGATCTCCCGGCCAAGACGTTCTCTGTCCTGCACCAGAAGGTCGCACATTTCCTTCGTTCTTTTCATCTCCGCACCCTTGAGGCGCGAAAGAAGGATCTGCGCGTGATCTTCATCCGGACTTGCGAGAAATGCATCCAGTGCCCGTTTCATTCTGGATTCCGAGGCAAGAATGATTACGCACACGAGAAGAAAAGATAAGACCGAGAACAGAACGATCGATAACGCCAGTGCGGATAAAGCGCTGACGTCTCTAAACCACAGGAGAACGATAAAGAACAGGTCCCCGGCAAGTGCATATATAAGCCACGGAAGATGCGCGGCAAGGATCCTGAAATATCTTTTCATACTTCTCCCTCCGGTGATTTTCCCGAAGTATCGGACGGAAGAAGCTTATATCCTACACCGCGTTCCGAGGCGATCTGCACCTTCATGGGAAGAGAGGATAGCGTTTTCTTCAGTCTCGTCAGGTTGACCTGAAGTGCATTTTCATCAATGAATTCACTCGTGCCCCAGACGGCTTCGCAGATCGTTTCCTTCGTCACGACATTTCCGAGTTCTGTCATCAGTGCCTCGAGGATCTTGCCCTGATTCTTCGGAAGAAGAACTGAAGACCCGTCGACATAAAGTGTGTATGTCCCGCGGTCGAGAAGGAATCCCGGTCCCTCGAGCATGTTCGATCTTCCCTCGTATCTTCGGAGCACATTTGCGACGCGCGCAAGGAGACGTTCTTTTCGATAAGGCTTGGTCAGGAACTCATCTGCGCCGAGTTCGAGCGCGTGAAGTTCATCCGGAAGCTGGTCCCGGGAGGTCACCACGACCACCGGGATCGAGCTTTTATTCTTCACTTCGCGGCAGATCTGAAAGCCGCTTTTGCCCGGAAGATTGATGTCGAGAAGCAGAAGGTCGGGACGAAGTTCCAGTACCGTTTCCGTCACGTTTGAAAAGTCTTCGATACAGTGGACCTCATATCCTTCCTTTTCCAGCATGGAAGACAGCTCTTGAGCTACCATCTTCTCATCTTCAACGACAGCGATACTCTTCATGGAATTCCTTTCTCCGACGGAAGCCTCTGCAATAACCGATACCGGTCACTCTTCTCTTTCCGGAGTCATCAGTGTCTCCAGGAAGCGGAAGCTGCTACGCTTCACGATATGCATATACAGATATTCTATCAGAACAAAGACGCCGACAACAACCAGGATCACGGGAATCATCTCATCAATATGCGTCCTGGTACGGCTGCTCAGAAGTCCGTTGAACAGTGCTTTTGTAGCAAAGAACGTGCTCATTGCCGCCACTGAGATCGGAAGACCGAAATACCAGTTGATCTGTCTCTTCGATGTCATATAGATCGTCTTGTGATCCGCACCGAGCTTAACGAGCGTCTTATATCTTCTACTGGTGCGCTTCTGGCTCATGAGGAACTGTACCGCGAGGATCGTGTTCGCTACGACCAGGAAGATCAGGGCCAGATAGATCGTGATGTAGCTGGCCGCCACCAGATAAAAGAGCTGGCGTCCCATGTTCGAAAGATAACTCTCATAGTCGAATCCCATCTTATCAAAGTCCTCGTTGAGTCGCATATAGGTCTGCGTCAGTTCGGACTTCGAGAACTTGTCCCGGTCCAGAAGACCATTGAGGTAGATCTCTTCCCTGCCTGCAGCAAACGTATCGAAGTCATCGTCCGGAACGATGAGAGCGCCCGACAGCGTAATAAAGCTGTCTGTCACGATCGGGTCATGTCTGGCCTTCCCGGTCATCACGAAATCTTTTCCGACAAGCGTCACGTGCGGTCTCTGCGAGAGGACCTTGTCATCGACTTCATCGCGGGCAAAGTCATGGCTTCGATAGAGTCCCAGCTCTCCCTCTTTGATGTCGATCGGCTCTGCACCCATAGCAGTTACGAGACTGTTGAAGTCGGAAAGGCGGATCATGAACGGGAATCCGTCAATAGAACTGCTTCGGTAGTAATTCTTTAAAGAAGGATCGACTTCATACGACAGCTTCGTGAATTCTTCCGATTCAAAAGCACTGTCAAAGTTATCTCCGTCAACGATGTACGGGTGTCCGATACGTATGTACGAAAGGTAGGAAAAATCATCCTCATGTCCGGTCGCACGGACCGCAGCCAGCAGGTCGTCTTCTTTTCCGTTAAAGGTGTTGGTAAAGGTATAGTCGACACGTTCTTTTTCATAAATGTCATAAGAAACGAATGTCGCGACACCTGAAGCAAGGCATGCACTTGCGATCAGGATCAGGATCGAGCAGATCGCCATCGTTCCCGACTTGAAAATAACACCATCTTCGACCTGTCGGAAAGTAAAGACATGAAGCTTTCCGGAAGACGTTTTCTTCGCGATCAGATCGATCACGAAACGAAGACCCCTAAAGAGGAGAATGGTTCCCAGAGTACCGAGCAGGACGGTCCTGCCGAGTGATTTAATACTCTCCCAGGCCGTTCCGTTTACTCCTGACCTGTATGCAAAAATCAGAAGAAGCACGCCGGCAAGAAGAAGCGCCGCCTGTAGGATCGGATAGCCTTTCTTCCGGACATTATCCGGGGCATCGGTAAGAAGTGTCCCGACTTCTTTTCGCGCAAGCATAAAGGAGAGGATGATAAAAGACACAAGCTTTACACCCATGAATCCTGCTGCAGTAAGAAGCGCCGCTTTCGGCGACCACGTGATCTGGTGTCCGATAAATCCGATACCTACGAACTTGACCGTCAGAAGACTGATCACCTCAGTGATCAGGACCGAGACAGGAAGTCCGATAAGAAGCGCCACCAGGGAACTTCCCAGGTCCTCGAGAAGGAGCATCAGGAGAAGTTTGGTCCTTTTCATGCCCATCATGATATATACACCGAATTCATGGCTTCTTCTTTCGATCTGGTATTTACTTGCAAAGAAGATAAGTGCGAAAACGATAAACAGTGTAAAACCGTAAAGCACGCCGATCATGGAAAAGAGCTTGTTTATGGCATCACTTTCCATGGTCTTCAGATAGCGCATCACGTCCTGACTCGAAAGAGAGAGCACTACGTAAAAAGCGATGATGGAAGTGATCAGTGAGCCCATAAAGAGTGCATTTTCTTTATGACTTCTGATACTGTTTCTTACGACAAGCTTAGAGAACATTGGCACTGCCTCCTCCCAGCTGGGCAAGAACTTTCAGGATACGGTCATAGAAAGATGTTCTGTCCTCGCCGTCTTCTTTTCGAAGCTCGTGGAAGATCTTACCGTCCTGGATGAACATGATCCGGCTGCAGAAAGACGCTGCATTGGAATCGTGGGTAACCATCAGGATGGTAGATCCCTGCTCCTGATTGATTCCCGAAAGTTTTGTCATCAGTGCTTTTGCATTCTTAGAATCAAGAGCACCTGTCGGCTCATCGCAGAGGATCATGCCAGGATCCAGGATCAGAGCACGCGCTGCAGCGATTCGCTGCTTCTCACCGCCCGACATCTGGGACGGGAACTTGTTGAGGATATCTTTGATCTCGAGATACTCCGCAAGTTTCTCATAACGTTCGGAGTCCTCTTTCTCAGAACCGCCGTGGAGCGATACCGGAAGAAGAATGTTCTCCTTACCCGTCAGATTATCGATCAGTTCGAAGTTCTGGAAAAGATAACCCATATCCTTTCCTCTATAATCCGCAAGGTCCTTGCCGGACAGACGGCTGATCTCTTTTCCATTCATTTCGATCGTGCCGGATGTCGGCTTAATGACCGCCGCGATGCAGTTAAGAAGTGTGGACTTACCGGAACCGGATGCACCCATGATGCCCAGGAACTCGCCCGGCATGACCTGAAAGCTGATCCCGTCGATCGCCTTCGTCTGGCTCTCGCCCTTTCCGTAATATTTCTTCAGTGATTCAATCTTTAAAACAGGATCCATAAAGAAACCTCCCTTTCTTGTTCGATACCATCGTAAAACAAGAGCAGGAGGAATACCACTTACAATGCGTGTAAGGTTCTTCGGATTGTTCCTTTCGGATCTGTCCTCGGCTTCGCCTGCGGAGGCTCCTTCAGGAACAATCCGAAAAGAACCTGTGTTGAAGTGTGACGGTTGCTTATCGTTTATTGATTCTAATAGTAGAAGGCGCTAATCTATTTGAAGGAGGGGTCACTATGAAAAAGAATCGGATCTATTGTGTGATGATCGCAGGCGCATTCATCCTAGGCATGTCACTTGGCATCACCGGCTGTTCAAAAAAGGAAAGCACAGAAACAGTTTACCCCGAGGAGACTTCCTCCGGGAAATACAGCGACCGGTACTACTATCCGACAACAGATGAGTACGGTCGCGGAGAGACCGGCACCCCGCCGGGAGTGATCATGTTCTCTCAGGTCATGGTTAACGGGAAGATCTACGAGTGCACTAATGCAAATGCCTGGGCGTCCCTTCCTGTCGGAGATTTTAAAGAAGCCGGAACCATTCTGGAAGTGGACGTGTGTCTCGAACCCAAAGAAGACTTCTGCGCCACCGGCATCAGTGTCCCGATTCGATCCGGGCAGAAAGTCTACACGTCCGATAAGATCCCCACACAGGTCATCGTACAGTGTGACGACGGAAATTACTACATTTTTCAGGAACGGAAATAAGCGGGTCCGGAATAGTTTATTCCAGAACGATCGTGCCGCCGCCTAAGACCTCGTCGCCGTTATAGAAGACTGCGGCCTGGCCGGGTGTGATCGCACGGATCGGTTCGTCGAAAACAAGCTTCACTTTTCCGTCTTCCAGAGGATGCGCAGTCGCCCACTGTTCCTTCTGGTGGTAGCGGAGTTTGGCCTGCACGCGAACAGGTTCAGCCGGGACTTCTCCCGAGATCCAGTTCACATCGTCGATCAGAGCCTCGGTGTTCCGGAGGTCTTCATCATACACGAGGATGACGCGGTTGTTCTCCACATCAAGGCGGAAGACGTACATCGGGGCCGGAAGCGCAAGTCCCAGGCCTCTTCTCTGTCCCGGAGTATAGGCAACGATACCTTTATGCGTGCCCAGCACTTTTCCATCCTTATCGACGAAATCACCGGCCGGATATTCTTTGCCGGTCGTCTTTTTGAGAAAAGAAACGTAGTCGCCATCGGGCACAAAACAGATGTCCTGGCTCTCTCTTTTTTCGGCATTGATCATGCCGGCATCCTTTGCGATCTCCCGGACTTCCGTTTTCTTAAGATCGCCCAGGGGGAACACCGTATGTGCCAGCTGTTCCTGCGTCAGCGTATAAAGGACATAGCTCTGGTCCTTGGTCTCATCCAGCGCCTTAAGAAGATGGTAGCGGCCATCATCTCTTTTCTCGATCCTTGCATAGTGACCGGTGACGATCACGTCGCACTTTAAGATCTGAGCGCGCTCGTAGAGTTTTCCGAATTTCAGATAGCGGTTACAGTCGATGCAGGGATTCGGCGTACGGCCATGCTCGTAGCAGTCCACGAACTTGCCGATGACCTTTTCCCTGAATTCTTCCTTGAAATTGAAAACATAGTAAGGAATGCCGAGGTGCATGCACACAGAACGTGCATCCTCCACATCATCTAAAGAACAGCATGTCTTGGGATTACTTACGACGATATCTTCGTTACTGTAAAGCTTCATGGTACAGCCGATACAGTCGTACCCTCTGTCCATCATGATCTTGGCGGCCAGGGAAGAATCCACGCCGCCGCTCATGGCAATTAAAGCACCGCTCATTTTCCGAGTTCCAGCATCGCGTCGATGCACTTTCTGGAATCGCGGATCAGCTCATCACTCATAAGGATCTCTTCGCCGCCGGTGCCGAGGATGGTGCGGTACACATCGACCAGCGTCGTAGCCTGCATATTGTGGCAGACGCAGTCTTTGGAAAGCGGGAAGAAACTCTTATCCGGGCAGTCGAACTGCAGATGCTCGACGATGCTGTTTTCCGTAGCGATGATGAATTCCTTCTCATCGCTCTTTTTCGCATAGGCCATGATCTCCGTTGTGGATCCGACGAAATCCGCCTGAGCGACGAATTCCGGACGGCTCTCCGGATGGATCAGGATCTTGGCACCCGGGTGCTCCTTCCGAGCTCTGTCAAAATCTCTCTGCGTAAAGCGCAGGTGGGTCGGACATCCGCCGTGAACGAGCTTCATCTGCTTTTCCGGAAGCTTCTTGCCGATCCAGTCGCCGAGGTTACAGTCCGGTACGAAAAGGATCTTGTCGTTATCGATATTCCGGATGATCTTTACCGCAGAAGAAGATGTGACTGCCACATCGCAGAGCGTCTTTAATTCCGCGGTCGTATTGATATAGGCAACTACCGTATGGTCCGGATTCTCTGCCTTTAGTGCGGCGAGCATCTCCGGCTCGATCTGCTCGGCCATCGGGCAGCCGGCTACGGGATTTGCGAGATATACCTGCTTTTCCGGAGAGAGCATCTTCACGGTCTCCGCCATAAAACGGACGCCGCACATGATGACTTTTTTCGCGGAAACTTTCGCCGCTTCCTGGGCAAGTCCGAAAGAATCGCCGATGTAGTCTGCGACCTCCCAGATATCGTGACGCTGATATGCATGCACTAAAATGCAGATATCGCGCTCCTTCTTCTCCTTGTTGATCACATCCTGTAATTCTCGAACTGTCATATTTCCCCTCTCTTTTCCGCTTTCCGCGCGAAAAGCACCTGTCTTTTCTTTGTGTTCCGAATAACTTTATCCCTCAATGAACATCGGGAAATAGCTCTCGATGTCGTCGAAGAATTTCTTTAAGTGGATCAGATCTGTCGCCGCCTTGTGCACGGTGATCGAGATCGGCAGATACTTTCTTCCGCCTTCTTCAATGATCTTGCACATATCTACCGCCGGGAAGAAATAGTCCTTCATCTCGTGAAGATCGACAGAGAATCCGTCAAAGGAGAACCACGGGTTGAAGCAGACATTATAGCTGTTCGTCGGCGGCATTCCTTTCATAGCGAAAACGCCCTTGCTGGAACCGTACTTTTCCAGGTCGTTTAAGAACTTTTCGTTAAAAACGGCAAAGTCCTCATCATATTCTGTCCAGAGGATCGTGCTGGTCTCATCGTCTTCGTGGAAGACCGGATATGCCGGATTTAAGTAGTTCCACCAGCCGATCTGTCCGTCCTTATACGCTACGGAAAGCTCGCCCTGATTGTTGATGGCGCGCGTCACCATATAGTAGAAAACGCAGTCCTGGCGGTATCCCTTCTTCTCGATCGCAGGAAGCAGTTCCGTCACATCGATCCTTCTATTTAGAGAGATGTTCATCGGGAACATCTTCGCATAATAGTGAAAATGCTGGGCACGCGGCCATGTCGCCTGATCGTAAGTAAAAAACTGTGATTTCATAAGCACTCCTCGATATGGTCGATGGACATCACCTGTGCATAGCGGTGATTCCAGATCTCGTAGCTGTAGTAGTGATAAAGTTCCTCACCGGAAAGATACCGGTTGTCGAATGTGGTGTGGCCGCCTCGCGGAACGATGACATCGTATCCTAATTCAAAAGCCACTTTCACGGTAGCGTCCACGCAGAAATCAGTCTGCATTCCCGTGATGATCAGCTTCCCGATATCGCGTTCCTTCAGATAATCATTGAGGCCCGTTCCACGGAAAGCACTGTTGAACTTCTTGTCGAAGATCTTCTCGTCACCCTTCGGAGCGACCTGGGAATAGATCTCAAATCCGCTCTCGCCATTGACCAGCGTGTTGTCTTCGTGACGGACAAAGATGACTTCGATCCCTTTGTCCCTGCATATCTTTTCCATCTGGCTGATCGTCTTGATCAGTCGTTTTTCATCATAAGGATGCTCCAGGATCAGGGCATTCTGCATATCGATCACAAGCATAGCCGTCTTTGGCATGAGACAACACTTCCTTCGCCTATAAAGTTGCACAGAACTGTACTTACATACTATACCACAATTCCCCTCATCAAATCTCCCCTAATTATATATAAGGAAAAGAGTTTTCGACGTGCCTCGACACGGATTAAACGCTATGCTTTCGAAGTGCCTCCGCAGGGCATCGCCCGAGGACAGCACAAGAAAACTCTTTGCCGCAAGGGTCGAGGCTGCCCCGACGGATCGGAACAGCCTCTGGAAACAAGGAAGTAGAGGTATATATTTAGGGAGGTCCTGCGATGTTGATCAGCCATTGCTGGCTTCTTTTTCCGATCTTTCCGCCCGTACTCTCGGACCGGTGACCGGCTTAACTTGTGACTTCTCTTCTTTTTTAGTGTTTTCTACCCATTCCACCGTATCTTCGAGGGAGGCCCTCAGATCTCTCGGGGAATAGTGCAGATCATTGTTGGCCCGCTCACTTTCGTAGAGCGGCTCGGGTGAGATGAACGGTCCGTATTTCTCCTTCGGATTCGTTTTTCTCGTGACCTTATAGTAGAGCTGGGCGATGCCCTTTCCACTTAAGAGCCAGTTAGGGACCTTCTTGGTCACTTCATCTCTTCCTGTGATCTCATGGAGACTGTGGAGGAAATCCTGTGTACTCATGTAAGCATTGGAGAGGATGTAGCATGTGCCCTTCTCACTATGTTCCGCTGCTTCGAGCACTCCGGCCGCCACGTCACGGACGTCTGTGAAATCCACGCCGCCCGGAATACTGACTTTGAGATCTCCGGAGAGATAATCACGGATGAGACTGATGATATCGGAATTGCCGTATTCGTACGGCCCTAAGACTAAAGACGGAAGAAGGATCACTGCATTCAAGCCATTGAGTGTTACCTTATCCAGAATATACTGGGTAGCTTCCGCTTTCGACTTGGCGTAATCGCCAAAGACTTTATTTCTGTCGAAGAACTGCACTTCTTTTACAGGTTCGGATTTCTCCGGCATCGGTATGGATCTGGCAGATCCGATATAGATCAGTTTTCCGATCTTCTTCTTTACACATGTATCTGTGATATTCATTGTGCCGTGCACATTTACACGGCGTACCATGAGATCGGTCTTCTCCGAGATCACGTTTCTCTCCTGTGCGTGGATCAGGATCGCTTTCCGCGGATCCTCCAGTTCGAAGAAATCCTTCATGGAGTCTTTTACAAGGATATCACCATACTTTACTTCTACCGGAAGTCCGGCCAGAGGAGTCGTATCCTCTTCCGGATTGACGAGAACGCGTACGGATTTCCCATTATCCAGCAGCATTCTGACGATGGTATTGCCTATTTGACCGGTCGCGCCGGTGACTAAATACTGAGTCATTCCCCTAACCCCCTTTCGGGTAGTAATAGATTCCCTGGTTCCCTAACCTCTTACGTCTATTATGTGGGAATAATTTGAACAATTTTTGCGGATAAGAAAAACAAAACGGCGTTTTTACGTCTATTTAATGACTATTTTGTAAACGATCGTCAGGTCAGGACCTGTCCGACCGCATCTTTGATGCGCTCCAGACGGGCTCCGACAAACACGGGATCTTCGGAGATCTCACAGTTGGAAGAAAGCCATTTCCCGAACACATCGGGCCTGATACGAAGGGCTTCACGGATATCGGTATAGGCGGGACTTGCATCGAGCGAGCGGGCATTTACGCTTTCTTCCGACTCATCTTCATCGATCAGGATCGGCATGATGCGGTCGATATCCTTCTGGGAGATCGCGCGCTGGACCGTCAGCCAGTCGGCCAGGACACAGGCGGCCTCCTCGACCGCACGTGTTTCCACCGCCTCCGGAAGGCGCGAGAATCTTGTATCGTAGCGGTCCCACTCGATGTGTTCCTTCTTCCGGAACTTCACCACGAGGATGATCTCATCGGCAATGATGAGAAAATCGATTGCGGCGGAAGCCATATCCGTTTTTAACGTTATATTATAGTAGACCTGAAGGGGCAGTTCCGATTTCACGATCTGGGATGCGACGGTCTGGTGCAGTTTCACCTGCGCGGCCAGTTCCCCCCAGGCAGACAGAAAGACCTTCTTCATCTCTTTGGGACAGGTCTCCGACTTTTCTTTGAGCCGCAGGATCTCCTCCATCCGGTTATCGAATGGTTTGATCCAGGTCAGTTCTCGAACTTGTGGTTCCTGTGCCCGATGAAAAAGGTCCATCTTAAACTCCTGTTCATCCGGGGCTGTTTTTTATGTTGAACGTCAGCCGTTCAGCGTCTCGTACTTTCTCACCCCGTAGTGAGTAATTATAGCATAAGCACCGGCACAAAGTCCCGCAAAGAGGACGATCTCTCCTGCGAAAACTCCGTACGTCACCGTATCTTTTGTGATGATCACCGCAATGACAAGGCCGATACCGGAAAGGATCGCGAGGATCATGTTGATGACCATCGTCAGGATGATCGCCATGCCCTTCTTGATGACCTCCGCTTCATTGGTCCAGTCGAGACGGGCGAAGATCAGGCCGAAGATCAGGCCGACGAATGAGCACAGAAGGTGGAAAAGGCTCGTCAGAACGATCAGCAGGAGGCACGGGAGGATGCCCGCATTACTTACGATCGAAAGCACGATGCATGCGATGATGGAGACCGGCTGGAAGATCAGGACGCTGACCATGAGTTTGGAAAAGAGTATGATCTTCGTCGGGATCGGAAGCGACTTGTTGAGCCAGATCCTTTTGCCTTCGATGGAGACCGACGACGGTGTCGTGTAGGTCACGGAAGCAAAGAAGTTGATCATGGCGGCCCAGATCGCTGCCCAGGTAAGCCCGGTGAATTTCGATAAGAGATCCACGGTTTCCCCATCGACCTCGATCGATTCTAAAAATGAGATGTCACCTACACCTTTATATGCGATATACGCAACAGCAGCGATCAGCAGGATCGTACCGAACAGTGTATTCATGATATAGTTCGTAGAAGAGAAATATCTTCTCAGTTCCATGGAAAGGACGGCCTTTTTAAAGGAAGATCCCTTATAGTTTCTGGCTTTCTTCGAATTATCCACATGGAAGTCAATGCCGTTTAATCCGCGGGTATGGATATAGACCGCGAGGATCAGCGGAATGACCGTGATCAGAAGCGTAAGAAGAACACAGACGAGATCTCCGCTGTAGATCGCTTCAGTGATCCAGTAAAATGGCAGGATCTGCTTCATCTTGGTGATGGATTCTGCTGTTGTGATATTCAGTTCCTCTGCATAGGAAGAGATATTCGGAACTACGACCATGTAAAGAAGAAGTGTGCCCATGGTCAGGATGATCGTTGCGATCTGTCCGAACTTGGTCGCTCTTCTCAGAAAACTGATCATAGCGCTGATCAGAAGCGAGATGAAAAGCGGAAGTGCCGGGATCAGAAAGCCGATCGCGATTCCACGGAAAAAGAGTGCGGAAGAAGCTCCGCCCACTGTGCAGACGATCAGGAAGGAAGGGACCAGCATGACCATCGCGCAGAGCACATCGAGCAGATACATCCCCAGAAGTTTGGAGATGACGATACTGGCCTTCGGGATCGGCATCGCAAGAAGCATGCCCGTATCACTGGATCTGGCATCTCTTGTGGAGTTGATCACGCCGAACATCAGGGCGATGATCATGGAAAGAGAAAGCGAGATGAAGATCGCATATTCTGCCAGATCTTTTTCCACTAAAAGATAGGTGGTCGAACCGCCGATGATCGCAAACATACCGATCATGAACAGCCCCAGGATCGCAAGACCGATCGCCGCGATGATGAACGGCGTCTTGCCTTTTCTATTCAAGCTGTTGACGAGTGAGATAAACTCGGTGCGCAGCAGTATCAGAAGTGTACGCATATCAGTTGGCCTCCTCGGTGATCTCCAGGAAGACTTCCTCCAGAGAAGCATTGCCCTTGACTTCTTCCATGGTGCCGGCAGCGATCAGCTTGCCGCTCTTGATGATGGCGATTTTGTCGCAGAGCTTTTCGGCTACTTCGAGAACGTGTGTCGAGAAGAAGATCGCACTTCCCTTGCTGCAGAATTCACGCATCATGTTCTTTACGATAAAGGCAGCCTTCGGGTCGAGTCCGACGAACGGCTCGTCCATGATAAGAAGCTTCGGGTCGTGGACAAATGCGCCGATGATCGCCAGTTTCTGCTTCATACCATGTGAATACGAAGCGATCTGGTTATTCAGCGCATCCAGGATCTCAAGCTGGGCTGCGAGCGATTCGATCTTTGCTTTTCTGTCTTTTTTCGATACACGGAAGATATCCGCCACGAAGTTTAAGTACTGCATACCGGAAAGATTGTCATAAAGTTCCGGATTGTCCGGGATGTAAGCAATGATGGACTTGGCCGCGATCGGATCATCCTTGATGGAGATCCCGTCGATAGTGATCGTCCCCTTCTCAAACTGGTGAAGTCCGGCGATCGCTTTGATAGTCGTCGTCTTACCTGCGCCGTTATGGCCGATAAAACCATAGATCTCCCCTGCTTTTACCTCCAGCGTAAGATCGTCCACACCGACCTTTCCGCCCGGGTAAGTCTTTGTCAGATTCTCGATTTTCAACATGTCCTTGTCCTCCCACAATACTCTCATGCAATATTATTTCGGTGTTTTTCCGAGTTGGCTATCGTATCTACCATACACATTCTACGGATAAATCGCCAACAAATCGCTAACAGATTATAAAGAATAGATAAAGTTTGCCACAAATACAAGGGTTTTCTCAAGTTTTTTGCCTTATCTTGAAGGACAAAAACTTTTGAACACTTTGCACAAATTCACACTTGATTTCTACTATCTCTTATGTGAAAATAGGAACAATGATTTATATGTGGAAATTTGGGTTTTCGGAAAGGAAGCATCTATGGCATCAGAACAGGTGAATCGAATCCTCGAGGCAGAAAAGAAGGCCGTCGAGATCGAACAGGACGCAAGGATAAAGGCGGATGAGATCCTGGCAAACGCTCAGAAACAGGCGCAGAAGGATTATCAGGAAGCCCTTTCGAATGCCAGAAAGAAAGTCGCTAATCTTTACGAAGAGCATAAGACATCCGGCTCGAATGAGAACACCGCCAGCGATGCCGCTTCCGAAAAAGCCGCGGAGAAGCTCCGCGACGATGCCGAACCGAACCGTGAAGCAGCCATTACCGCCGCTATGAATATTTTAATGGGAAGGAAATAAGACGTATGGCCATACTTCCCATGAAACACATCGAGATCATCGCCATGCAGAAGGACGCCAAGAACATCGTCGACCTCCTGCAGCGTCTCGGCACCGTAGATGTTACGGAACGCGATATCAACGATGAGACGGAAGAACTGAACCTTTTCCCTACCCGCACAAGCTTAAACCAGCTCGAGAAAACATCCGCATCGATCCAGCATGCGATCTCCCTGGTCGAAGAATTCTCGAAAGAAAAGAAACCTTTCCTGTCCGGATTTGCGGGACGTGAGGCCCTTACTCCCGAAGAGTTCGCCGCTCGTGCGGAAAAGAACGACGAGACCATGAAGATCGTCTATGAGATCGAAGCACTTGACCGCAAGATCGCTTCGGAAACGACGGTCCGAACCCATACACAGCATCAGCTTGATGCGATCCTCCCCTGGGAGAAGCTTGATATCCCCATGCAGTACACCGGATCCCAGAAGACCTCCTGTATCGTAGGACAGTTCTCGGAGAATTACGACGAGAGATCCTTCTACGAGGAATTCTGCCGCCAGTACACCGCCATGAAGGAATCCGAGGCGGTCTTAAAGGGGATCTCAGCTGATCAGGAGGAACTGAAGATCCCGGACATTTATACGGAGATCGTTTACTCCGCCGCAGATCAGACCTGCGCTTCTTTTATAGTACATAAAAAGGATTATGAGGACGTTCTCGCTACACTGCGCAGGATGTCTTTTACTGCACCGTCGGATCCGACCAAGCATCCGCCGGAGGTCCGCATCGGAAGACTGAAGAACCGTATCAAGGAAGCAACTCTTGCCATCGAGGAGTCCCGTGAGAGATTAAAGGATCACGCCAAGAGCCTCGATGACCTCTACTTCCTTTCTGATTATATGATCATGCGTCAGGATAAGTACGACATGCTCGGCAGACTGCTCTTTTCGAGCAAGACCTTCATCCTTGACGGCTTTGTCGCTGCGGAAGACTGTGCGCATGTCGAGGAAGTATTAACTTCCAAGTTCGAGCTCGTATTCGAAAGCCGCGATCCGCTTCCGGACGAAGAGATCCCGGCCAAGTTCAAGAATAATGCATTCGTTACGCCTGTGGAGGACATCGTAGAATCCTATAGCGCACCGACCAAGGGCGATATCGACCCGAACCCGGTCATGGCGTTCTTCTACTATTTCTTCTTCGGCATGATGCTTTCCGATGCAGGTTACGGCATCCTCCTGATGCTCGGCACCCTGTTCGTTCTCCTGAAGAGAAAGCCGGAAGGCAACAACAAAAAGAACATGATGAAATTCTTCTACTGCGGCATGGCCACCACTTTCTGGGGCTTCATGTACGGCAGTTTCTTCGGAGATGTCGTGGCTTCGATCTCCAAGGGCTTCGGCTCCGGCAAAGTCTCCCTCGATCCGATCTGGTTCGATCCGAGTAAAGATCCGATGAAGCTTCTGATCCTGAGCTTCTGCCTCGGCTTCATCCACATCATGCTCGGTCTGGGCGCCAAGTTCTACAGAATGTGTAAAAACGGAGATGTCATCGGTGCGATCTGTGATGTCTTCTTCTGGTATGTCGCTTTTGGCGGCATCGTTATGGTCATTCTCCCGAGCATCCTCGGTGTATTTACTCCCTGGACGATCGCTGAAAACGTCCCGATCGTCGAGATCGGCAAGTGGGTCGCGATCGCAGGTGCCGTCGGTATCTTCGTGGCCGGCGGTCATGGTAAGAAAGGCATTATGGGCAGGCTCATCGGAGGCTTCGGCAGCATCTACGGTGTCACCGGATATTTCAGTGACCTTCTCTCTTATTCCCGTCTCATGGCGTTAGGCCTCGTTACGGGTATCGTCGGATCGGTGGCAAACTCCATCGGTATCCTCTTCGGAAGCGGATTCGTGAAGCTCCTTATCTTCATCTTCGTATTCTGCTTCTTCCATGCGATTAATCTGGGCATCAGCGCCCTCGGTGCTTATGTTCATGTTAATAGATTACAGTACGTAGAATTCCTCTCAAAGTTCTACGACGGCGGCGGAACGATGTTTACGCCGTTCACTGGTAACACCAAACACTTCAAAATTAAGGAGGACAATTAAATGAATTGGGGTATGTTACTTGCATTATTTGGAGCTGGACTTGCCGTTACAACAAACTGTTTCGGATCGTCCAAAGGCGTAGGTATGGTGGCGGAGGCTGCATCTCCGGTCATCACAGAAGACTCGAGCAAATTCGGTAAGCTTCTCGTTCTGATGCTTCTTCCGGGTTCCCAGGGTCTCTATGGTCTCGTTATCACCATCCTCTCCCTCACACAGATCGGCGTTCTCGGCGGAGAAGTTATTCCGAACTCGGCAGCAGGTGTTGCCCGCGGCGCTCTCTTCCTGATCGCATGTCTCCCGATGGCTCTCGGCGGATTAGCTTCTGCGCTTCTTCAGGCTCGAGTTGCCCTCACAGGTGTAAACCTCATCTCCAAGCGTCCGCAGGATTCCGGTAAAGCCGTAACCTCCGCTTCCCTCGTTGAGCTTTACGCCCTCTTGAGCTTCGTAACCTCTCTTCTGATGGTCATGAGCATCAACAGCATTAAGTGGTAAGAAACAACATTACGTTGTGATTGATTTAAGGAGCAGATATGGCAGGTATAGATTCCATCATTGATCGGATCCTCAAGGACGCGCGTGAATCGGCAGATGCACGTGTGGCCAGAGCCGAACAGGATGCTGAAAAACTCATCGCCAAGAAGAAGGATCAGGCCAAAGAAGAGGAAGCAAAAATGCTTTCCGATGCTCAGCTGGTCATCGATGCCCAGGATAAGCAGAACCGCGCGTCTCAGAACACAAAGTCGCAGCGTCGTCTTCTTTCCGAGCGCGTCGCCATGATCGATGAGATCGTCGAAGAGGCCAAAAAGCGTATCCGCGCTCTTTCGAAAGAGGAACGTCTTTCCATGATCGCCGATTTCGTCATCTCCAGCAGTGAAGGAGAAGACGGTGAGCTGATCGTGAGTGCGCAGGATAAAGAAGCGGTCACCGACGCTTTTCTCTCTGATCTTTCCTCGAAGACAGGATCTAAGATCACGCTTTCGGATAAGGCCGGCGATTTTGATACCGGCTGCATCCTGATCTGCGGAGAATGTGAATATAACGGTACTCTGGAAGCACGGGTAAGCGATCTCGACAGCGATATCCGCGACTGCATCAACCAGGTACTGTTTACGAAGAAATAATTGTTTAACGAAAGGATCGCCAGAAGCAATGGGACCTAGTATTTCAAAATATGCCTATGCCGTTTCCGGTGCACATGTTTACGAGAAGTATTTCTTCCGTAAAAGTGACATGGATAAGCTTTTGGCAGCGCCCACTTACGAGGCGGTAGTTGCGATCCTGCAGGAGCGCGGCTGGCCTATGCCCGAAGATACAAGGGACAGTGGAAAGATCCTGGACCTTGAACTTTCCCGCGCATGGGACTGGATGCAGAAATCCTCTCCGGATCCGACGATCTTCCGATCATTGGTCCTTCGTAACGATTATCACAATCTCAAGGCCGGCATTAAGTGCCTGCTGAGCGATTTTGAAGTAGATCAGCAGTTCTGTAAGCCCTCTTCCATTGATCCTTCTCTTATGAAGGAAGCCATTGAGACGCATTCTTTTGACCAGCTGCCGGCACCGTTTAACAGCCTGGCCGAGGAGGTCTATGATCTTCTCGTTCGAACAGGAGACGGCCAGATGGCAGACGTTCTAATCGACAGAAAATGTCTCGAAGAGATCACAAAAGAGGCCGAGTCCTCCGGATGTGACCTTCTAAAGGAAGAGATGGAGATCTATACGGCAACATGCAATATAAAGACGGCGTTCCGCGCCATCAAGACCGGCAAGGACAGTTCTTTTCTGGAAAAAGCATTGTCCGACGGCAACAGGACGATCTCAAAAGAGAAGCTTGTCGCCTGCGCCGGTGCGGAAAAGAAGATGGAGGAGCTTCTCTCCTACCTTTCTACGACATCCTATAGTTCGGGGACGAAATATTTGTCCTCCTCCCCGGCGGATTATGAAAAGTGGGTAGATGATCAGATGATCTCCCTTCTCATTCCGACGAAATACTCTCCTCTCGGACCGGAGCCGATGATCGGCTTCTATCTCGGCAAAGAGGCAGAGATCAGAAATGTAAGGATCGTCCTTGCGGCCAAGCAGAATAACCTGCCGCTGGACGTTGTATCCAAGAGATTAAGGAGGCTGTATGAATAAGATTGCCGCCATGGGCGATAGAGACAGTATATACGGCTTCGCTTCCATCGGTCTGGATATCTTTCCTCTTGACCGTATGGACAACCCGGCCACCACGCTTCACAATCTGGCCGAGGGCGATTACGCGGTGATCCTGATCACGGAATCGCTCGCCAAGAAGCTGGAAACAGAAATCGATAAATACAGCGACCGGCCACTTCCGGTCATTCTTCCGATCCCGGGAGTTACAGGGAACGAAGGAATGGGCATGAAGGCCATCTCCAAATCCGTTGAGAAGGCAGTCGGTAGCGACATTTTGAAAGAACAGTAAGAAGGTAAAAGGAGTAAGCAAAATGAGCAATGGATCCATCGTGAAGGTCTCCGGACCACTGGTAATTGCAGAAGGAATGCGTGATGCGAACCTTTTCGACGTTGTACGTGTAAGTAATGAGCGTCTGATCGGCGAGATCATCGAAATGCATGGCGACCGTGCTTCCATCCAGGTTTATGAAGAGACTGCAGGACTTCGCGCAGGCGAGCCGGTAGAATCCACAGGAGTTCCGCTTTCCGTTGAACTCGGACCCGGACTGATCGGTGGTATCTTCGACGGTATCCAGAGACCTCTGGAATCCATCATGGCACAGATCGGCAACAACCTTTCCCGCGGTATCGAAGTTCCTTCCCTTTCCCGTGAGGCGGTCTGGAAGTTCGAAGCGACAAAGAGCGCCGGCGATAAGGTCGTCGAAGGCGATACGATCGGTATCGTTCAGGAGACCGAGACAGTTAAGCATAAGATCCTGGTTCCGCCGGGAGTAAATGGCACGATCGAATCTATCGCAAGCGGCGAATATAAGCTCGAAGAGCCGGTCGGAAAATTAAAGACCGACAAGGGTGAGGAGATCGACCTGAAGCTGTATCAGCGCTGGCCGGTCCGTAAAGGTCGTCCGTACGTAAAGAAGCATGCTCCGACGATGCCGCTCGTTACAGGACAGCGTGTTATCGACTGCATGTTCCCGATCGCCAAGGGCGGTGTTGCTGCTATCCCGGGTCCGTTCGGTTCCGGTAAGACAGTTACCCAGCACCAGCTCGCAAAATGGGCACAGGCAGATATCGTCGTTTATATCGGCTGCGGTGAGCGTGGTAACGAGATGACCGACGTACTTAACGAGTTCCCGGAACTCATCGACCCATACACAGGAGAGAGCCTGATGAAGCGTACCGTGCTCATCGCGAACACTTCGGATATGCCGGTTGCTGCCCGTGAGGCTTCCATCTATACAGGTATCACCATTGCTGAATATTTCCGTGACATGGGCTACTCCGTAGCGCTCATGGCTGACTCCACCTCCCGTTGGGCTGAGGCTCTGCGTGAGATGTCCGGCCGTCTCGAGGAAATGCCTGGTGAAGAAGGTTACCCGGCTTACCTCGGTTCCCGTCTGGCGCAGTTCTATGAGCGTGCCGGCCGTGTAACGACACTCGGTTCCGAAGGCCTGGAGGGTTCCCTCTCCGCGATCGGCGCCGTATCTCCTCCGGGTGGTGATATTTCCGAGCCGGTATCCCAGGCGACACTCCGTATCGTTAAGGTATTCTGGGGTCTGGATGCAGGTCTTGCATATAAGCGTCACTTCCCTGCTATCAACTGGCTGACAAGTTATTCGCTCTATACCGATTCCCTGGCTTCCTGGTTCGAAGAGAATGTTTCTCCGGAGTGGAACAGTAACCGTGCGAGGATGATGCTCATCCTTCAGGAAGAAGCAGAACTCGAAGAGATCGTAAAGCTCGTCGGTATGGATGCTCTCTCCTCGACCGACCGTCTGAAGATGGAAGTCGCAAGATCGATCCGTGAGGACTTCCTCCATCAGCTCGCGTTCCACGAAGTAGATACACATACTTCCCTGAAGAAACAGGACTACATGATGAAGCTGATCCTGGACTTCTATGACAAAGCATCCGGCGCCCTCGAAATGGGTGCCGACATCGAAGCGCTCGTGGCTCTCCCCGTTCGCGAGAAGATCGGACGTTTCAAATACATCACCGAGGATGATGCGGAGAATGAATTCGTATCCATCGGTGCGCAGCTGGCCTTCGAACTGTCCGAGCTGCTGAACAAGGAGGATTAAGATATGGCAAAAGAGTACCGTACCATAAGCGAAGTCGCAGGACCGCTGATGATGGTCCGTGGCGTCACGGATGTAAGCTATAACGAGCTCGGCGAGATCGAACTGGCAAATGGCGAGAAGCGCCGCTGCCGTGTTCTCGAGATCGACGGCACCAATGCTCTCGTACAGCTCTTTGAGAGCGGCGCCGGCATCAATCTGGCCGACAGTAAAGTAAGATTCTCCGGAAAACAGATGGAGCTTCCGGTATCTAAGGATATGCTGGGACGTGTATTTGACGGACTCGGCCGTCCGATCGATGACGGTCCGGAGATCATCCCGGAAAAGAGACTCGACGTTAACGGTCTCCCGATGAACCCGGCCGCCAGAAACTTCCCAAATGAGTTTATCCAGACCGGTGTTTCCGCCATCGATGGCCTGAACACCCTGGTTCGTGCTGGAAATGTTTCTCGCCTGCCACGCCATCACCAGAGCCCAGTATGAGGAAGGCATGAAAACCTTGTGCTTGGCCGAATAACGAATAGTAAAGCTGCTTGTCTCGTATATCGCAAGCAGCTTTTCTTTATGATAATTTTTGCACTGCCTATTGATTTGTGCAAAAAAATGAGTATAATAGATATTGAAATGTGTGAATTTCGCAGTACTCGTTGGGTTGAACTATGTATTATCCTGCGCGTTGATTATGCTGAAAAGTGCGGAGGTGCGCTATGTTATATCGGAAAATTCAGCCGTATATCGAAAGCTACTTGAAGTCAGACTCAAACAAAGTGCTGATTATCGACGGAGCCCGGCAGATCGGAAAGACCTTTATCATCCGTTACGTTGGGCAGCAGCTCTTTGAGAACTATATCGAGCTGAACTTTGCGGAGGATTATAACGGTCCCAGGCTGTTTGAACAGGTCCGCACCGTCAAGGACTTCTATTTCCAGGTCAGCACCATCGCCGGCGAGAGAATGGGAGAGAAGAAAAACACGCTGATCTTCCTAGATGAAATTCAGGCGTATCCGCACCTGCTGACCATGCTCAAGTTTTTGAAGCAGGACGACAGGTACACCTATATTGCCAGCGGGTCATTGCTCGGTGTGACATTGAAAAAGACCACCTCGATTCCCATCGGGAGCATCGAGATCAAGCGTATGTTCCCGCTGGATTTTGAGGAGTTTCTGCTGGCAAACGGGTTTAATCGGTTCGCCATCGATATGATGCAAGAGAAGTTCCTTGCCGGTGAGAGCCTGGATGCAGCTATGCACGGGAAGGTGATGGACCTCTTCAAGAAATATCTGTTGATCGGAGGGCTGCCTGATGCCGTGAACTCCTTTATTGCAGACACCAATATCGTAAAGGTCAGGACGATCCATCGGGATATCCGCGCGTTCTATGCTGATGACGCGTCAAAGTACGAGGCGGACAACAGCAGGAAGCTGAAGATCCGCCGGATTTACGATATGATCCCCTCCAATCTGGAGAGCAAGAAGAAACGGGTGGTCTTTCAGGATATCGAGGACAAGCGCGGCAAGCGTTTTTCCGACTATCAGGATGAGTTTGAATACTTGATTTCCGCGGGAATCGCCCTGGACGTCAACGCCATCTCCAACCCCGTTTTTCCCCTCACACAGTCTGTCGGCAAAAACCTGCTCAAGCTCTATCTGAACGACGTAGGCCTTTTGACGGATGTTTTGTACGGCAGCAATATACGTGCGATCCTGGACGATGAGACGGGAATCAATCTCGGCTCCGTGTATGAAAGCGTGGTGGCTCAGGAGCTGGCTGCTCACGGCTGCAAGCTGTTCTATTACGATAACCGCAGCAAGGGCGAGGTCGATTATCTAATTGACGATTACGACAGCCTCTCCGCCGTCCCCATCGAGGTCAAGTCCGGCAAAGACTACACCGTTCACAGTGCGCTGAATACCTTCGTAAAGAACGACGACTATCACGTGAAAAAGGCCTATGTTCTGTCCAACACCCGCGAGATCACGACGAACGGCAAGATCACGTATCTGCCGATCTATGATGTGATGTTCTTTGGGGCGGCGGACCAGTCTATCGCGCTTTTTAAGTAAAGCAGATCAAGCAATAGGCAATAGAACAGATAAGGAGCGATCAATCATGATAGATGTTTCAAACTTGAAAGACGTTCTGAGCAGGCTGGGCTTTGTTGCCCATGGCGATATGTATGAAAATACTTTTCCTGAATTTGGTTGCAGCCTTAAAGTGGACTTCCATGCAAAAAAGCTGATATATCCGGACGCAATCAAGGGCAGAGAGCGCAATGATGACTTTGATAAGAAAGAGAACTTTGTCGTTTTTGAGTGCGTAAACCGCTTGCTTGAAAAAGGTTATAGGCCAGAGCATATCGAGTTGGAGAAAGAGTGGCATTTAGGCCATGACCCGAAAGGCGGCCGTGCGGACATTTGTGTTACACACAAATTCGGACTTGACTAATCATTACAGCAATGAAAGCTGACATTGTACTATAATTTTTTGTGGAGGTATCAGATATGGGTACAAATGTGCTTCAATTAACGAATATCAATAAACAATTTGGCACATTTCATGCGCTTACGAATGTGAATCTGAATATCGAAAAAGGGAAAATATACGGATTCATCGGAAAGAACGGGGCTGGCAAGACAACGCTCATGAGGGTTATCAGCGGAATGTCGTTCCCCACATCCGGCTCCATTGAGCTTTTTGGAAAAACGGAAACAAAGGCTATCTGCAAAGAGCGCGAGAAGATCGGGGTCTTGCTGGAAGATCGCGGCGTTTCGCCTGATTTTACGGCAGTGCAGAACCTGAAAATGCAAATGATCCTCAAGGGGATCCGGGATAACGCTCGCATCAAAGAAGTGCTTGAAATCGTTGGGCTGACAAATACCGGTTCCAAAAAACTAAAGGAGTTTTCCCTCGGAATGCGGAGAAGACTCACTTTAGCGGCAACGCTGCTTTCCAAGCCGGAATTTTTGATCCTTGACGAGCCCACAAATGGTCTTGACCCGGTCGGCATTAAAGATATTCGTGACTTGCTGCATAAAATCAGTCAGGAGCAGGGAACGACGATCATGATATCGAGCCATATCTTGCGGGAACTGTATGAGGTCGCAACAGATTTTATTTTCATTGATTCCGGGGTGATTATGGGGGAAATCAGCAAAGAGCAGCTCAATAAAAAAATGGAGAGCAAGTTCATCATCCGGTCAAAGGAAACGGGGAAGATCCTCAACACCTTTAAGGAACATGGGATGGGCGAGAAAGTCACTGTCAGTGGGGATACGATCACCATGTCCGGAAACGATACCGATGAAGAAACGCTGAGTTCCTTGCTGCACGAGTCAGGAGCGGTGCTGCTGGAATATACGCAGACAAAGGAGACATTAGAGTCCTATTTCATCAATCTGATTGGAGGGAGACACGATGCGTAAACTTGTCAGATATGATGTTTATCGTGCTTTTCATCAGGCCAGTACCTATGTTTTATTAGCAATTACACTGGTTTTGACTGTGTTCACTGTCGGGGATGTCACGTTCTTCTCCGAGGAGCCGAGCAGCGATTTGGTATTTACCTATGGAAGTGCGTTGGCAAGCGGCAAGAATATCTTATTGATGCTGGCCGGGTGTCTGTGTGGTATGCTGATCGGAGAGGATTTTTCTGTCGGTTCTTACAGCTTAGCAGTCAGCTCAGGATACAGCAGATGGAAAATCGTTGGCGGCAGAACGATCAGCTGCTTCATCGTGATTTCTATCATGCTGGCAGAGTTTATGCTGGTTTCCTTGGCAGCCTCCATGGTTTATGTGAAAACCTTTACAGCTGGGGCTGTTCTGCGTATCATTGCCTTATCCATTCTGCATACCCTTCATTTCTGCATGATGAACATGATTTGTATCTTCATGGGCTTTGTTCTGAAGAAGAAAGTGAATGCGACTGCCGTCTGCTTGTTTATTGTCGTTCTGCTGTCCTCGCTGATCGGTACACTTTGCACAAAGGTTGAAAAGCTGACCCCGCTGTACCTGAAAACTGTACCGGTAATCACATATACAATGTTCGGAGGAACTGAGAAAGCTCTTACCGTGGCAGGAAGCACACTGGTCTTTCTGCTCATAACCGCTGCGATTTTCTATGCGACTGGGAAGGTTTTTGAGAAGGAAGAGCTTGCGTAATAAACAATCATGATTTGACCCGACAGGATTGCGCGGGCGCTGATTGGCAACGTTCTAAAAGTAAGCGTCAAATGAGCATAGAAAGGCAAGCAGGAGTGTCTCAATATCAACGATGTTGCCCCGCCTGTTTATAAAGTGTAAACTAAGCCACGAGGGTGGACGAGCAAACAGTGTAGATAATGATATTTTTATTCACGCTGTTGTCCCAAGGCATGTTGAGTGCGTAACATTGATGACAAGGAAATAAACAAATCGGGATTTGCGGAGGTAATATACTGATGGACAAGAAAGCATTAATGGAAAAACTTGCCGGGGAATCATACGAAAAAGGTGGTTTCAACGGTGCTTGGCTATACGCTGAAAAGGGCGAGATCGTGTCCAAGGGGTGCATGGGCTTCCGTGATTCCGACAACACGCTGCCGATCACGGAGAACACGATCTTTCAGTTGGCTTCGATCAGCAAGACCTTTACGGCAGCGGCGGTGATGCTGACGATCAGGAAAGGGCTTCTGTGCCTTGACGATGAGATCACAAAGTTCTTCCCGGAACTCACCGCGTATAAGGGCGTAACGGTTCGGCATCTTCTCAACCATACCAGCGGCGTTCCCGATTACTTTGACGACACCAACTGGTTCATAAAAATCCGGAAGGAAGAAAAACGGATCCCCGGCAATGACGAGATCCTGCGCTTCCTCTGTGAAACCAAAGCGAAGCCGTATTTTGCCCCGGGCGAGGGGCTTGAATACTCCAACACCGGTTACAACCTGCTGGCCCTGCTGGTGGAGCGGCTCTCCGGTGTCCCCTATGAAGAGTTCTTGCAAAAGAATATATTTGAACCAGCCCGTATGTCCTCCACCCGCTGCTGCCATATCCGCAGGGACGGCGTCCCTTTTGAGAATTATGCCCGGGCGTCGGTATATGAAAGCGGTCGGTATGTGGCCGACATGGACTCCGCCAAGGTCAGCGACGTGGCCGCCTTTGACGGCCTGAACGGCGACGATTATGTGTATACCAATATCTTCGACATGCTCCGCTGGGACAGAGCGCTGCGCGAAGGCAGTGTGCTTACCTCTGAGGAACAGCGGCTCATGTACACTCCCGGAAAACTAAACAACGGCGAGGACGCCGTTTACGATGAAGATGACGGGCTCGGCTACGGTTTCGGCTGGGGCGTCGGCCGCGACGAGGAGTTCGGGCTGATCGTCAGTCACAGCGGCGGCATGCCGGGTGTCATCACATGGTTTGAGCGCTTCATCGACGCGGACAGGGTGCTTGTCCTTCTCATAAACCGTGACCCCGAGGATTATAGAGCCCTTGCAGGCTTCTATAACGGAATGCAGAAGATCGCGAGAGACAAGCAAGCTGAGCCTGTTCAGACGATCGAGGAGATCGCCGTAAAAGACCCGGACAGGTCGAAGTGGGAAAGCTTCTGCGGAAAATATGAACATCCGGAAGACGAGGATTTCATCATTAACGAGGTCTTTATGAAGGACGGAGAGCTTTACGCCGACGCGGTCAGCGAGGAATACGGCGAGTTCACGTTCCGGCTCTATCCCATCGGTGAAAATGAGTTTGGCCGGAAGAGCGGTATGCTCAAACTGACATTCGGAGATGGGTTCGTTATGTACGACGATTATACTTGCAAAAAGCTGTAATCGGCAACTCGGCAAATTCCGGTTTGCCGGTCTGCCGATATTCATCCTACTGTCTCAACCCTAAGCTGTCGGGGAATTGCCCATTCCATCATTGGAATGAGTCAGCGGGACGAATTCAAGCCTTTTTATTTGACCTGCTGCTCCGAGGCATGTGTAGACAGTCGTTTTGCTCTCCGAGGGGGCAAAGACAGGATTGAAGGTGATAGAATGGCATTAAGGATCCGTCGTTTTGAGGAAAAAGATTTACGATCATTATATGAACTTCTATCGGATGAAGAAGTCATGCGATATATTGAGCCTCCGTTCACACTTGAGAAGACAAGAGGTTTTTTAAAAGATGCCGGGTTGACAGCTGATCCGCTTATCTATGCTGTTGAAGATGAAAACGGTATCTTTATCGGGTATGTGATCTATCATGACTATGACAACGAGAGCAAGGAGCTTGGATGGGTTTTAAGTAAACGATCCTGGAGAAAAGGCTTTGCTCAGGTATTGACCGAGATGCTTGTCCATCAGGCAAAAACTGAAGGAAAATCCGCCGTCATAGAATGCGCACCGGAACAAGAGGCAACGAAACATATAGCAGAGAAGCTTGGATTTAAGTACGCAGGCCTGATTGACGGATGTGATGTGTATAAACTTGATCTGTAGGGTTGTCTGACTTGTTCCCTTGAACGGTCAGCGCATATCAGACAAGAGAAGAAAAACTGAGAGGCTGTAAATGATAAAACCAGAAGGATACGAAAGACTGATGTTTTATAATGAACTTCCGGAACGTTTTCGGGCAGGAGATTTCGGCT
>JAEEGH010003098.1_pt1 | contig 44199 bp, 38 predicted proteins | sample 9134181 | NCBI WGS metagenome assembly JAEEGH01 (sample SAMN16246544, study PRJNA631951) | gut metagenome | biome: gut microbiome; feature: rumen; material: DP-attached | host: Bos | place: Iran: Karaj | collected 2018-10
TTTAAGTATCAAATGTTCTTGCGTCCGAGAAGGTTTGGCAAGAGCCTGATGCTTAATATGTTGGCGGCATATTACGATGTGGCGATGAAAGACAGTTTTGATGAACTTTTCAGCGGCCTGTATATCGGCGACAATCCCACCGAGGAGCGCAACAAGTATCTGATTTTGAAGTTTAATTTTTCGGGCATTGACCCGGATGAAACCAAAGTGCAAGATTCGTTCAACACCAATGTGCTTGATACACTTGTAAGTTTTGCTAAAAAATACAAGGATTTACTGCCGGAAGGAACTGCAAGCAAAATCGCTAATGAAACCAAATCCAATGATGCATTTACCAAACTCACAAACATCATTCAACTTGCAGGATTGCAAATCTACGCCATCATTGATGAGTACGACAATTTTGCAAACACAATGCTTGCCGACAGTGAGAGTAATTATATGAACCTCACCCACGGCGATGGATTTTTCCGTCTGTTTTTCAATAACTTAAAAGCCGCAACGACCGAAAACGACGCAGCGGTTTCGCGCATTATGATTTCGGGCGTTACTCCGCTCACACTCAGCGACGTAACAAGCGGCTACAATATCGGAATGAACATATCTGCCGACAGTCAGTTTAATTCTCTTGCCGGTTTTACCGAAACAGAATTCCGCCAAATGCTTGAATATTACCGCGATGCAACAGGAGTTTTCAATCATACCGTTGATGAATTGATAGAAATCACCAAGCCGTGGTACGACAACAACTGTTTCAGCGAAGATTCTATTGATGACGACCGTATGTACAACTCAGATATGGGGTTGTTTTTCATCAGAGAATATATCAAAAAGAACGGCAACATTCCCGAAAATATGGTGGATTCCAACATATCATCCGACTACAACAAGATGACCAAACTCATCCGCTTTGAAAAGCAATTTGGTGAGAAAACATCTCTAATTCAGCGCATTAACAACGACGGATATATTTACGGAACCATCAAACCCGAATTTGCCCTCAACGACCTTGATCGCTACGAAAACCTTGTGAGTCTGATGTTTTATATGGGATTGCTGTCGGTTGGCGATCATCAGGCAGGCAGGTCAAAACTGATTATTCCAAATTCTACCGTCCGTCAACAGTATTTCAGATATATGCAGCGTAATTACGATACCTTTGTATCGTGGAATACTGACGACAACATTATGTCCGACCTTGGTTACTCGCTTGCGTGGAAAGGCGAGCACGAAAAGTTTTTCCGCTACATTGCAAGTTGTATGAAAGACGCCACCAAAAACAACGATTTCAACAAGTACGGCGAGGCTTTTGTGAAGGGATTTTTCCTCTGTCAGTTTGGGGTCAACCTCAATTACTACACGCCCTTCACCGAACAGGAATTGGACCACGGATACAGCGATCTTTACCTAAAACCGCGCATCGGCACTCCGCACGGCTACATCATCGAACTCAAATATTGCAAACATTCATCCACCCCCGCCGAAGTAAAGGCACTCTTGGAGCAAGCGCGAGTTCAGTTGCCCAACTACATCAACGCCAAACACTTAACCACCGAAGCCAAAGACGGCAATTGGACATTGCATCCGATAATCTTGGTCTTCAAAGGTTGGGAATTGGCGGAATATGAGGTGATAGAGTGATTGCCATCGGCTGACATCAGACATCCTTTGATTGTATTTTTCTTGATGACAAAGATATGTTTTTTCTTCGATGTTTACAAAAACTTTTGATTTATTGTTTGGAGAATATTTTCTTTTATCCGCTTTTTTCCTTATCTTCGTCCTCACAAACCAACCCCAAAAATCGCAATTAATTATGAAAGCATTATTCATCAACGGCAGTCCGCGAAAGAATGGCAACACTGCAAAACTTTTGAAACGGGCAATGGAAGGCGCGGCTGAGGCAGGCGCTGAAACCGAATTGATTAACCTTTACGACCGAAGCCTGAATTTCAAGGGCTGTATGAGTTGTTTCGCCTGCAAATTGAAGGGCGGCAAAAAGGGTATCTGCACTTTCAAAGACGATTTGCAGCCCATACTCGAAAAGGCTGTCGCCACCGACGTGCTGATCTGCGGCTCGCCAAACTATTGCGGCTATCCGACGGCAATGATGCGTGCTTTTATGGAGCGATTAGAGTTTCCAACGGTCAACTATTCCGACTATACCAAACCGTTGGTTATCAAAAAGATACATTCCGCCACAATCTACACAATGAACTGTCCCGACGAGACGGTTTACAAGCAAATGAATTATGATATTCTGATGGACAACAGCGCAAATCAACTCGGCGTATTTGGTCCCACAGAAATTTTGCGCTCATTCGACACCTACCAATTCTCCAACTACGACCGTTACGATGCCGCCACATTCAGCGAGCCTCACAAGGCACAAGTGCGCGACACGCAGTTTCAGCAAGACCTCAACAAGGCTTACGAACTCGGCAAAAGATTGTGCGAGGAGGGTTAAAACTCTTGGTCGATGATTTTTCGTAAATCATCCTCCGACGGCAACACTCGGCGAACATCTTCGGCGGTTTTGTAAGTGGCAACACCCATTGGATTGTCGTAGCCTTGAATCAAAAATTCGACAAACGATTTGTTTGCATCCTTGCATAGTATAATCCCTATGCTTGGATTTTCAAACGGCTTTTTCACTTCGGTGTCAAGGATTCTAAGATATGCCGACAATTGCCCCAAATATGCTGGTTTGAAAGATCCAATTTTCAGTTCCACCACCACAAGCGCCGATAATTCCCTGTTGTAGAACAATAAATCGGGAAATTGTTCCACACCAAACTTTTCCAAATGATATTGATTGCCGACAAATGCAAAATCCTTTCCAAAAGCCATTATAAAGTCTTTGATATGCTGTACAATTTCTTGTTCCAAAACTTTTTCGTCAACATCTTTTTCTCTTGCATTGAGTTCTTCCATATTGACAAATTCAAGTAAGTAATTGTCCTTAAACATCGAAATTGCTTTAAGAGCGGAAACTTTTGATGGCAAAGTTTGAGCAAAATTGTTTGGCATTGATGATTGGTGATGATAAAGGTCGCCCTTAATTTCATCTATCATTCGCTCCTTACTCCAATGATTTTCAGCGGTTTTTTTGATATAAAAAAGACGTTCCTCCAAGTTGGACACTTTTGCAATTATCTCGCTGTGATGCGTGAAACTTATGGCAAAAAAATCTTTCCATTCCAAATCGCCCACTGCCAGTGGGCGATTTATAAGTATTTGAGAATCAATAATATTTAAAGAATTGGCATTATCGCCCACCGTCAGCGGGCGTTTTTCTAATACTTGCCATTGCTCATAAAAAGTGCGCATTCTCTTTATGGCGGATGGTGAAAAACCACGCAGACCGGGTAATTCTCTATGTAATTGATCACTAATGGATTGCACAGCACTTGTTCCCCAAACACCTGTCCTTGTTTTGGCAGACAAATATTTGCCAATGGAATAATATAGCGACAACAATTCCTTATTGGCAAGTTGCGCAATATGGTATTGGCTCTGCAAAATGGCTGTCTTAATTGTCTTGACAGCATTCATCAATTCATTGGTAGTTTCGCTCATAGTCAATAACTTTTAATTGTTACTTTCCGCCACAAATATAGCCAATTATTTTTGTAATCCAAAATCAATTACTACCCCCTCCGATACTCCTTCGGGCTTATCCCCTTTAAGCGTTTGAAAAAGCGGCAGAAACTTGCGTGGTCGGCAAAGTGCAGTGCCTCAGCAATTTGCACAATAGTTTTGGTGGTGTGTTGAAGTTGCCACAATGCCTCCATCAGAAGCATTTGGTTGATATAATCCAAAACCGTCCTGCCCGTTATCTGACGGACTATGCGTGAAAGGTAAATGTTTGTAACACAAAGTTTTCCGGCATAAAACCCAATGTCGCGATGTTCCACAAAATTATTGGGCAAAAGGCGTATGAACTCCAAAAACAACTCCTCGGCACGCTCCGAAAAATGGTGAGGATTGATGCTACATTGTTGAATATCAAGTAAATCGAGCAAAAACGCCGAATACAAAAGTCGCAACATATCAGTCTTGAAAATATGGCTACTGTGCTGATAATCTGCAAATTCACTCATTCGATGGCACAATCTCCGCGCATTGTCCTCTGAGAGAGAAAGTTTCGGCACGTGCAACTCCACAATCGGAAAATACGCCGCACGGATTACGTTGCGTATAACAGGCGAGTCAAAAACCACATCTTCCTCTGCCAAAAGGCTCAAAGCCAAATAGTTGTCGGTTGCGTTCTCTACCGTTATCGAAAACCCCGGAGTGTATGTGTATAGGTCGCCAGGATTGAGTGTAATATTTTTACCGTTATAATTTATAACAGCCTGTCCATCAATGATTACCGTAAAAGCATAAAACGGCAGACGACCATTGAGGCGGTTTGTGTTCATAGCCCGCTCTTGGTTGACTTCGGCATAGACAATTCCATCGTCGGGAACATTGTCAACATTCCAATACTCTTTGAGAAACTTGGGTAAAAGATTCATAATCTGTGCGTTTTTTTGGTGTCAAAGATAAGAAAATAAATTGGAATTTGTTTTGTTTCGGTCACAAAATTGTTTGTTGCAACCCGACGCCGAGAAAATTTTTCAGCGTATATTTGGCTTGCTTAATTAACTTTATAACACAGAAAAAATGGACAGCAAAAAATCAATCGAAGCGTTGCAGTTTTTTGTAACGGGACTAACCGAAGGCGCGTTGGTTCACAAGCAACAAGGACTGATTTTCAAGTCGCAAGGCTTTGAAAAACTCGGTCAGAAATACATCGACCATTTCAGCGAGGAGATGGCTTGGGTGGAAAAATTCACAAACCGCATCCTCGACCTCGGCGGCGAAATCAAGTTTGAGGGCGCAAAATGCCGCGAACTCATCCTCAACCCCGTTGACTACATCAAGGCGGACCTCAAAATTCAGGAAGAGGGCGTTGAGATGCTCTACAAGTGCGTGGAGACCCTCACCGGCGACCCAACAACCTACGACATTATGAAAGGCTACCTCGCCGACGAGGAGGAAGACCTCTATTGGAGTCAAAGCGCGCTTCAACTCATCGAGTGCATCGGAGTTCAGAATTGGCTCATTAAACAGTTGTAAATCAATCTAAAACACATCAATAATGAAAGAACAAGTATTGCAGGCAATCCGCGAGGCGGGCAAACCCGTTTCGGCAGGCGAGGTTACAAAAATCCTCAACGCCGACCGCAAAGAAGTGGACAAGGCATTCGCCGAACTCAAAAAAGAAGGGGCAATCACCTCGCCCGTAAGGTGCAAATGGGCTCCGGCAGAATAAGATTATTAGCGGCAAATAGAAATAAAAAAAACTATTTGCCGCTAATTTTAATTGATGTGTGTTTCAACCGTTTCAAAGATTTGATGAGCAAAAAGACCGACAAGGCGGAGTTTCTCGAACGCGAAGGACGTTTTATGTTCATCTGTTTCTTAAAACCGATTATCAATGGCACGGGATTCTATTACTCCGAACCTGAAAACGACGACGGCAGCCGTATGGATTTAGTAATCACCTACAACCGCAAAGAATACGTCATTGAACTAAAAATTTGGCACGGCACAGAATACGAAATTTCGGGTCGCGACCAATTGTCAGAATACCTCGACGCCCGCAACCTCGCCGAAGGCTACCTTGTAACGTTTTCATTCTTCAAGGAAAAGACCGCCCAAGAAAAGCCCGAATGGATTGAACACAACGGCAAAAAGATTTATGAGGCTGTGATAGACTGCGGGAAGGAATAAGTCATTCCGTGAAACTTTTCGCTCCAAAAGTGAAACTATTTTCTGAAAAATATTGATTATATTTGCAACGTAGATTAATATAATCAAAAAAAGCAAATGGATACAGAAAATCAATTTTCAGGGAAAACATACGTTGGCAGCGATGAACTTTATGCCGATGTGCAACGCTGTATGGCGTTGGTGGCAGAGATGAACACCGGCTACAAAACCGAAAGCGAGGTGCGTGAATTTCTGCGCAAAATCACTTGTTCGGAAATTGACGAAAGCGTTAGAATTTTTCCGCCGTTTAATATCAATTATGGCAAACTAACTACTTTTGGCAAAGGCAGTTTCGTGAATTTTGGCTGCACATTTCTCGGACTTGGAGGCATCACCATCGGCGAGGGCGTTTTCATTGCGCCGCATTGCGTTTTGGCGACAGAATATCATCCCGAAGACCCCGAAACTCGGCATACCTTGCTCACCAAACCAATTATTGTAAAAAAGAACGCTTGGATTGGCGCAAGTGCAACCATTCTTGCAGGCGTAACAATAGGCGAAAATGCAATTGTGGCGGCAGGAGCGGTTGTTACCAAAGATGTGCCCGACAATACTGTTGTGGGCGGCATTCCGGCTAAGTTTATCAAGAATGTTGAACCTCAAAAAAACTAAATATCTATGAAAAAAATTTTAACCATACTTGCGTTTTTGTGCATTTCGCTTGTGGCGTGTGGCGATAAGGATGACGACACTAAACCCGCTGAAAATCAGGGGGAAAACCAAAAGGATAATCCTCAAAATAATGACAATCCTCAAAATGTCGAAAACCCTGAAAATCAGAACACTGAACCTAATGTCGCAAATGGCAAGACGCTTTTGGTATATTACAGTTATACCGGCAACGTCAAGAGCATTGCCAACGAGTTTTTGAAAACCGTTGACGCAGATGTTTTGGAGGTGCTTCCGGCGCAGGAAGGTCTTAAATATGAGGCAGATAACTACGCCATCGGCAGCGCATTAATCAAAGCCATCCGCGACAATCCCGCCAAGGCTGAAAGTTACCCCGAAATCAAGTCTTACAAGATTGATTTAGAGCAATATAGCAACATTGTAATTGCCACTCCGCTGTGGTGGAGCAATATGGCGGCACCAATGCAAACGTTTTTGTTTCAAGAGGGTAACAAACTCACTAACAAGAACATAATGCTGATTGTATCGAGTGCAAGTAGCGGCATTTCGTCGGTGATTGACGATGCCAAACGTCTTGTTAACAAGAAAAACCTCACAGGCGAGGCTCTTTGGATAAACAACAGCAATCGCTCCGAAATGTCCACATTGCTGACACAATGGATTGAAAATCAAAAATTTGCATCAAAAATGACACAAAAACTCATCATCACTGTTTCGGGCGAGAGTCTCGAAGCCGATTTTGCCGACAATAGTAGCGCAAAAGCCCTTGCCGAAGCCCTCAAACAATCGCCAATCACCTACAAGGCAGATGATTACGGCGGATTTGAAAAGGTGGGCGACCTTGGTCAGTCGTTTCCTCAAAACAACGAGCAAATCTCCACCTCGGCGGGCGACATCATTCTCTATCAGGGACATAACCTCTGCATCTATTACGGCGAAAATTCTTGGAACTTCACCCGCATCGCCAAAATACCAAATATCAGTAAAGAAGAACTCTTAAAATTCCTCGGCGAAGGAGAAATCGAAATTAAATTGGAAGTGAAATAAAAAACTGCAATCCTCCATTTTTTTTAATGTAATCTTCCACCGCAAAAAAATGCGGGAATAATGATTTTGTGTCGAATTTTGCAGCGTAAAAAAATGTTGCAAAATGGAAGACATCATCAAACAATTGAACGAAAAATTTTCCTCTGCGTCGGCCGAGGATGTTTTAAAATATTTCCTTGCCGAATACAAGGGTGAAATCGGATTGTCGTCGTCGCTGAGTTACGAAGACCAAGTGCTCACGCATATTATTTGTTCCATCGACAAAACCGCCAAGATTTTCACCCTTGACACAGGCAGATTTTTCCCCGAAACGTATTCCCTAATCGACAACACCAATATGCGTTATGGCATTAAAATTCAGGTCTATTTCCCTGATAATAATGCCGTTGAAAAGATGGTGGGCGAACACGGCGTAAATCTTTTTTACGAATCTGTGCAACTCCGCCACCTATGCTGCAATGTGCGCAAAATCGAACCCCTGAAACGTGCTTTGAAAGGTCTCAAAGTATGGGTAACGGGATTGCGTCGCAGTCAGTCGGTAACGCGCAAAAATATGCAACTGGTTGAGTACGACCAAGATGACAATATCATCAAACTCAATCCGCTGATTAATTGGAGCGAGGAAGATGTCAAGAGTTTTGTCAAGACCAACAATGTGCCTTACAACCGTCTGCACGACAAGGGATTCCCATCGATTGGCTGTCAACCCTGCACACGCGCCGTCAAAGAGGGCGAGGATATTCGCTCAGGCCGTTGGTGGTGGGAAAATCCCGAACATAGGGAGTGCGGGCTGCATCAGAGGAATTGACAATTGACAGTTGACAGTTGACAGTTGACAATTCACAATTCATAATTCATAATTCACAATTCGTAATTAATAATTAAAAAATATAAACGATGAAAAAATCATTAATTATTGCCGCATTGTTTTTTACTGCGTGCGGCGGCGGAACGGTGAAAAACTACGTTTCCGACGATGGCAAACTCCACGGCGAATTGTCGCTTTCAGGTGCGTTTGCTCTCTATCCGTTGGCTGTGGAATGGGCCGACGAATTTCAGAAAAACAATCCCGATGTCCGCGTGGATGTTTCGGCAGGCGGTGCGGGTAAAGGTATGACCGACGTTTTGGCGGGTATGGTCGATTTTGGAATGGTTTCGCGCGAGGTCTATCCTCCCGAAATTGAAAAAGGCGCGGTGGGTTTCCCGTCGGCAAAGGATGCCGTTGTGCCTACCATCAACGCTAAAAATCCCGCTCTACAAGCCATTCTCGCTAAGGGACTTACCAAAGAAGTTGCCAAGAAAATTTGGGTTGACGGCAGCGTAAAAACTTGGGGCGAAGTGCTTGGCACCGACGATGCAACACCAATCCACATCTACACACGTAGCGATGCTTGCGGTGCTGCCGAAACTTTTGCTAAATGGTTTGACTCTAAGCAAGAGGAACTTACGGGAACGGCTGTTTTTGGCGACCCAGGACTTGCCGAAGCCATTCAAAAGGACATTTACGGTATTGGTTTCAACAACATTGGTTACGCCTACAACAATGATACTCACAAACTTAACGATGGTTTGGAGATTTTCCCTGTTGACGCCAACGAAGACGGCACAATCACCGACGATGAAAAATTCTACGACGTGAAAGAGTCAGTTACAAAGGCAATTGCAGAGGGCAAATATCCTTCGCCGCCCGCCCGCGACCTCTACCTCGTTACCAAAGGCGTGCCCACCGACCCTGTTGTAAAGGCGTTTTTGCAGTACGTCCTCACCGACGGTCAAAAGAAAAACGATCCCGTTGGCTACATTAAAATTTCACAAGACAAACTCGACAAGGCTTTGAAAACATTGGCTGAGGGAAAATAAATGAACAAATTCAGAATCATAAAAGACAAGACGGCAAACGGGGTTATGATGGCAGTCACCATAATCTCGATTGCCTTTGTGTTTGTAATGGCTATCGGTCTGTATTTCAAGTCGGTACCGATATTAGAAGAACATTCGTTGTGGGGTCTCATAACTGATTCGTCGTGGCAGCCGTTCAAAAATCATTTTGGATTTCTGCCATTCATTATGGGTACAATTTGGGTTACATTATTGGCGATTTTGATAGCCTTGCCGCTGTCGTTGATGACGGCAATTTTTCTGACCGAATACGCCAAAAAACGTGTCAAAAAGTTCGTTTTTCCTGCCTTAGACATCTTGGCGTCGCTGCCGAGCGTGATTTTTGGCGTTTGGGGTACGATTGTGATTGTGCCACTAATTTCCGACAATATCGCGCCTATTTTGTCGGGCGAATTTTCAACGGGCTACACAGTTTTGGCGGCGGGCATTGTGCTGAGCCTGATGCTTGTGCCGATATTGGTGAGCCTATTTGTGGAATTATTTTCAACCGTACCCGACGACCTCCGCGCCGCCGCTTATTCACTTGGTGCAACACGTTGGCAGACAGCCAAAAACGTTGTAATAAAAAAATCATTATCGGGCATTTTCGCCTCGGTGGTGCTTGCAATTTCAAAGGCATTGGGCGAAACAATTGCCGTTTTGATGGTCTGTGGTTGCCTGCCCGAAGTGCCTAAAACTCTGTTAGATGCGTGCTATCCATTGCCCGCACTCATCGCCAACAATTACGGCGAAATGCTCTCCCTGCCGCTCTACGAATCGGCGTTGATGTTTGCTGCATTGTTGCTGTTGGTGGTAGTGATAATATTTAATTTGGCTTCGAGACTGATATTGAGGAAGATAAGCGATTGAGATTTTTTTGTAGCAATTATAAAACAAATCAAAAAGTTTTGCTACATTTGCGGTTGATAAAACATTGACCGCAATAATCAATTATGACCAAACCTGAATTTATATACCGGGACGGGATGTCGGCAGACGACAACTACATACAATGGCTTCCGGAACTCAAAAAGCGTTACCGTCAGAGCCAAGTCAAGGCGGCTGTGCGCATCAACAGCGCATTGCTTGAATTTTATTGGGCGTTGGGCCGCGACATTGTGGCAATGCACGCCGACAGCAAATATGGCAGCGGATTTTTCAACCAACTCAGTTTGGATTTGAAAAAAGAGTTTCCAAAAGAAACAGGCTTTTCTGTTACCAACATTAAATATATGAAACGTTGGTATCTATTTTATTATGAGTAAGTTATAATTCGTCAGCAACTTGCTGACGAATTTGGTCAGCAACTTGCTGACGAGATGATGAAGAAAAAATATTAGTTTAGGAGAATTTAACTATGAATCACAAATTTTCAAACAAATTAAATCAATCAGAAGCATTAAAATACTGTAAGTATTACAAAGGAGAAAAGGAATGTCCTTCGGAATTAAATGAAACCGAAAGACAAATATGGGTTGCCGAGAAAATGATATGTTGTCACTCTGATATGATTGGTAGCGATAATCCTGAACGTGATTTGGTGTCTTATGTTGCGTCGTATGTAGGGAAGTGGGATCCGTGGGAGTATCGCGATGTAATAAATTATTACCTCAAACGATTCGAAGACCCGACCTTGGTTGCATCTATAAGTCGAGTCTATGAATTATAAATGCATTTCAACATTTCAATAGTACTAATAAATGCAAATCGTCAGACAAGACCATTGTGGAATGGTCGTTCCGTGGCGTTGACCGTCACCACAGCGTGGCAACCTATCAACTCAAAGAGGTTGTGAAATGCACCGTAAAAGAATTTGAGATGAAGAAAAAAATAATATGAGGTTCAAACTCAGGTCGAAGATGAAATTTCAAAAATAATAAATGAATAGTTTTGTTATTACAATAATATTCATTACTTTTGCTGTATCGTTTAACAACAGAACAATTAGCACTATGCAACAGACTATTAATCCGGACAAGCAAACGGTTGATAGTTGCTTGGCAAATAAGTCATACTACATAGATTTCTACCAAAGAGAATATGTTTGGTCGAAAGACACAGTGGAGATTCTTTTGCGTGATATTTTTTACGCATTCGAATTGTCGTATGAAGAATACAAGGATGCGGAACTATCCCAAGAAGTTCTTGAAAAATACAATTGGTATTATCTTAATATATTTATTACCAACAATATAAACGGTAAAGTATTTATAGTTGACGGTCAACAGCGATTGTCCACTCTAACCTTGATTGCCACAAAACTATATCACATCACAGATAATCAACTATTAAAAAATACATTAAAAGATTGCATATACGGACAGGATAAATGGAAGGGCAATATTTTTAGGTTAGACCACGAGAAACGCCGTGTTATAATGGATAAAATATTAAACGGTGATACAGAAAAGCCTGATGAATTTAAGAACAAAACCGAAGAAACATTGTGGTTTAGGTATTTCGATATATCTAAATTTATTGACGAAAAAGCAATGGATTCCAAAAAATTGAATACATTTATCAACTATTTTTTGGAACGACTTGTAATGGTTGAACTTACTATCACAAAAGATGACACTCCGATGATTTTCGAGGTAATTAACGACCGAGGAGAAGCCTTAAAACCATTTGAAATTTTAAAAGGAAAACTTGTAGGTGCGTTGGATAAAAACGATACAGAACAGTTTTCCGACTTATGGGATAATGCGTTATCTCGTTTGTTCAATATGGAAGATGACTTTTTTGTTGACTATCTACGTTCTCGATTTATTTTCAAACGTAATTCCAAAGTTGAGAGTGCGATTAATAATGCATACCACAGGTTTATATTTGAAAACAACGAAATCGGTCAAAAACTTGCTTTCCGTAAATCTGATAAACAACAAAGTACTAATATAAAAGAGTTTATTGGAAAATCATTAAAGTATTACAGTAAGTTGTACGCAAAAATACGCAACAATGAAATTAGGGATGAGTTTTTATCCTATTTGAGCAACATCCACGACATCAAAGGTCATTTTTCAATAATGTTATCTGCCTGTGCTATCGATGACAAAAAAGAAGATGAAAAAATCCGTGTAATTGCTCGTGAATATGATAGATTGTACACTCTTTTGAGACTGAACGGCGTATATGATAGTAATGCTTTTCAAGAAATTTCGCTAAATCTCAATAGCGAAATTAGAGAGAAAACGGTAGAAGAATATCGAGATGTTTTTGATGATGCTCTTAGAAAAGCAATTAGTGAGCGTAGAAATAAGACTAACATTACCTCTTTGTTGGATTATTCCACATTCAAGTCTATGGGCTATCATAATATCGAAAAAAGAGCATTACGATATTTCTTGGCTCGGGTTGAAAAATATCTTTGTAACGGATTAAAACAGAATATGAAAGATTCTGTGGAATATATTTCGACAAAAACAGGATACAAAACAGGATATCATATCGAACATATTCTAAGCCATAACGCAACAAATAGAGGCTATTTTACTTCTGATGAAGAATTTGAGTCAAGCCGCAATCAGTTAGGCGGCTTATTACTTTTGAAAGATGCTGACAACATTAAAGCCGGCAATGAAGAATATGCAGACAAGTTGAAAACATATAGCGCAGGTCTTGTTTGGGGGCATACTCTTTGTGATGATTTTCACCACATTAATACAAATCTGAGTACATTCAATAACGAATTATTTGCGAAATGCAATAAAAGAATTGAACCTATTTCCACATTTGACAAAGAAGCACTCGAACAACGCAATCAATTACTGTATGATATTGTAAAACTAATTTGGGAAATAGAGTAAACTTTGCACTTAAAATACTACCCATTATGCCGTACACACCGCCATATACAATTACCTCAAAAGCCGTAAAACTGATTGCGGAAATATCGGAAAAGATTGGTGCAATAACTGCCCTTTCTGATAATCCGCTAAGCCTGCAACTTCGCAGAGAAAACCGTATAAAAACGATTCATTCATCGCTTGCTATTGAAAGCAATACGCTTACTATTCAACAGATTACGGACATTATTGACGGCAAAAGAGTGTTAGGCGCGCCCGACGAAATTCAAGAGGTGAAAAACGCAGTGGAGGCTTACAAACTTTTACTTCAACTAAATCCGTACAACGAAAAAGACCTTTTACGCGCCCACCGTTTGATGACCGCTGACCTTGTAAAACTTAACGGCAAATACCGAAACGGCGGCGTGGGCATTTTCGACGGCACAAAAGTCATTCACGTAGCACCGCCCGCTATGCGTGTGCCTGAATTGATGGCTGATTTGTTTTCGTGGCTCAAAAATTCCGACGAGCTTCCACTTATCAAAAGTTGCGTTTTTCATTACGAATTTGAATTTATTCACCCGTTTGAAGATGGCAACGGACGTATGGGGCGACTTTGGCAAACAGTTATCCTTAAACATTGGAAACCTGTTTTTGCGTGGATTCCTGTGGAAACGCTCGTAAAGCAACATCAAAAAGAGTATTACGATGCCCTGAATTTTACACAGACTAATGCCAACAGTACTCAGTTTATTGAGTTTATGCTCAACCTTTTAAACTCTGAAATTGACACCATCATCAACCGTCAAAAGGTTACCACAAAGGTTACTATAAAGGTTACCATAAATCAACAAAAAATTATAGATGCAATCAAAGATAATCCCTACATCAAACAAGCGGAACTTGCTGAAATTATTGGTATTACACCCAAAAGCATCAAGTCAAATATGAAAAAACTGCAAGAAGAAGGCATTATCCGCCGCATTGGCGCTAACAAAAACGGCTATTGGGAGATTGCTCAAATAACACAATAAAAACTGCAAAACTCCATTTTTTTTACTGCATTATTACACCTACTTATCTACCTTTCCTCCGTCGTCACTTTTTAAATTTGCAGCGTAAAAAAGTGACTTATGAAACCAAGCATTATTTTTGAAAAAATCGCCAAGGGCTTTATGGTGGCAGCCGTCGCAGTGGTTTTTGTGATGGTGGCGAGCATTATATATACAATTTTCAAACGCGGATTCGGCTGCATAACGTGGGAGATGGTGTCGTCGCTGCCAAAAGGCGGATTCTATATCGGCGGCGAGGGCGGATTCCTGAACGCAACTGTCGGGTCGCTGTATATCGTAATTTCTTCAACGGTTATCGGATTGATAATCAGCATCCCAATCGTGTTTTACCTCAATGTTTTCAAATCGCAAAAATCGCGGCTTGCATATTGGACGAGGCTCGCTTTCGACGTGTTATATGGCATACCGTCAATAGTTTACGGCGCATTTGCATTTTCATTAATGATATATTTGGGAATCAGGACATCGCTTTTGGGCGGCATTATTGTAATTACATTGTTGATAATACCGATTTTGATGCGCTCGATGGACGAGGTGGCTAAGAATTTTCCACGCGATTTGCTTGAAGCATCCTATTCGCTCGGAGCAACTCGTCTCGAAACTATTGGCGTGGTTCTCAGACAGATAGCACCCGGAATTGCAACGGCAACATTGCTTTCGGTAGGTCGTGCGATTGGCGACGCGGCGGGCGTGATGTTCACGGCAGGTTTTTCTGATTCGATACCCACAACGCTTTCGCAACCGGCTGCAACATTGCCGCTTAGCATATTTTTCCAACTGAGCGCACCACAAGCCGAGGTTCAAAACAGAGCCTACGCCGCCGCGCTTGTACTTACAATCATTGTGTTGATAATCAGTCTTTTGGGACGCTTTATCACAAACCGTTTTTCAAAACATAAACTCAATTAAAAATGTGGTTCAAAAATCTATTTTTGCGCAAATTTTTGGCGAGCGACAGTAACGAGGCTTTCGTTCCCGACGCCAAATTTCAACACCCCGAAACTGCGTCGGAAATAAAGGTTGAAAACTTCAATCTTTGGATTGATAAAGCGCACATACTCAAAGATATAAACGTAACAATTCCACCCAACAAAATCACCTGTATAATTGGTCCGTCGGGCTGTGGAAAATCGACTCTTTTGAAATCTTTCAACCGCTTGAACGATTCAATCGAGGGCATCAAAACCTCCGGCTCGATACGTCTTGGCAATGAGGACATTGTAAATTGTTCAGCATCCGACCTTGTGGAACTACGCCGCAAAATTGGTCTTGTGCCTCAACGTCCTACGCCGCTGCCGATGTCTATTTTGGCAAATGTGGCTTACGGATGCACAATTCACGGTATCAACAAGATACGACAATTACGCAAAATCGTTCGTCATTACCTCAGAGTGGTTGGTCTTTGGGACGAGGTGAAAGACCGTCTACGTGCCCCTGCCGTGCGTCTTTCGATTGGTCAGCAACAGCGACTTTGCCTTGCCCGCAGCCTTGCCGTTGAGCCTGAATTTATCCTTGCCGACGAAGCCACATCTGCCCTCGACCCCGTTTCGAGCCGCACCGTGGAGGATTTGTTCGTGAAACTCAAAGAGCAATATTCTATCATTATGGTAACACATACTCTGCGTCAGGCAATGAGAATAGCCGATTACGTTGTTTTTATCTATTTGGGCGAAGTAATTGAATGTGGCGACGCAAAAGAGGTTTTCAAAAATCCTAAGCACGAACTCACCAAGAAATATTTGCAGGGTGCATTTAGTTGATTTTTTTCTACAATCTTTCATAGAAAGTAATAAGAGTGGTAAAATAATTCTCAATAATTAGTCAATATTAGATAAAATTACCAAAAACTCATTTTCTCTTGGCGTAATATTCTACCGTATGTAATTTTGCGCCGTAATAAAAATTTAAACACAATCAAAAAATTTCAAAGAAAATGAGTGAAATTAGACAAATTGCAATTTACGGCAAAGGCGGTATTGGAAAATCAACTACAACACAGAATCTTACCGCAGGATTGGTAGAACACGGCAAAAAAGTAATGGTAGTGGGTTGCGACCCCAAGGCCGATTCTACACGTCTACTTTTGGGCGGATTGGCTCAAAAAACTGTTCTTGACACTATTCGCGACGAGGGCGAAGATATAAGTCTCGATAGAATTATGAAGACTGGTTTTGGCGGCACACGTTGCGTAGAATCAGGCGGACCAGAACCCGGCGTGGGTTGCGCAGGTCGTGGTATCATCACCTCTATCAATATGTTAGAGAATCTCGGAGCATACACCGACGACCTTGATTATGTTTTTTACGATGTGCTTGGCGACGTTGTCTGCGGCGGTTTTGCAATGCCTATCCGCGAGGGTAAGGCCAAGGAAATCTACATCGTGGCTTCGGGCGAAATGATGGCTCTCTATGCTGCCAACAACATCGCCAAAGGTATTTCGCGTTATGCAAAAACTGGCGGCGTGCGTCTTGGAGGTATCATCTGCAACAGCCGCAAGGTAGACCACGAACTTGACCTTTTGCGTGCTTTTTCAAAGGAACTTGGCACTCAATTGCTTTACTTCGTACCTCGTAATAATATTGTGCAACACGCTGAAATTCATAAACAAACGGTTATTCAATACAAACCCGATTCAGATCAAGCACAAGAGTATAGAAATCTTGCCAAAGCGGTAATCGATAATCAAAGTTTTGTAATTCCTACACCTATGACCCAAGAACGTTTGGAGGAAATACTTATGGAATACGGCTTTATGGATTCTGCCGACGACTATAAAATCTAAGAAAATGTACAAAATTGCAGTGGCAACATCCGACGGCGTAAATGTAGATTTGCATTTCGGCAGCACCGAGGTATTTTTGATTTACAAAGCCGAAGGTGAAAAGTATGAATTTTTGGAGAGCCGCCGTGTAATCGACTCTGCCAACGCCCAAATAACAGGCTGCAACTGTGGCGAAGGCGGAGGAAACGGTTGCGGAAACGGCGGTGGCAATGCCTGCGGCGGAGGTGAAAAATCCGAAGCCGTAGAAATTCTCTCCGACTGCCGTGCTGTGGTTTGCGCCAAAATCGGACGAAACATTCTCAAACAGTTGGAACTCCGCGCCATATCTTCGTTTGATGTTTCAATTCCTGTAAAAGAGGCACTTGAAAAGATTGTAACTTATTACAACAAAGTGGATAACCGTCTTTACGGGGCTAAGAATAAATAAGATTGTTTGTATTTTTTATCGTCAGGAAAAGTACGTTTTTCAGTTTATTGAAGAATGTGCTTTTTTTATGAAATACTAATAAAACTTAATTATTATACCATAAATTAGCTAGTGTCAAGCTCCGTTATTTTTTTGTTTTGCTGGTTTTATCAAAAATCCATATATTTGCGCTCGAAAATAACATCAAACATAAATCATGCTTCACGATTTAGGAATAATAATGTTGGTGGCGGGTGCCATCAGTCTTTTGTGCAAATTGTTAAAACAGCCCGTAGTTTTGGGTTACATTGTGGCGGGAATACTTGCAGGACCATACGTTTGTGGCTCTTCTTGGGTGAATGTAGAGAGTGCAGAAACATGGGGCGAGGTTGGTGTAATCTTCCTTCTCTTTTCGCTCGGTCTCGAATTTTCGTTCAAGAAACTTTTGAAAATGGGCTCTACTGCCTTCATCGGCTGTCTTACCATTGTAGTGGGCATGATGGGCTGTGGATTTATGCTCGGACGAATGATGGGTTGGTCGGAGATGAACTCTCTATTTTTAGGCGGAATGTTGTGTATGTCGTCTACCACGATAGTTTTTAAGGCACTCGATGACCTTGGGCTTCGTCAGCACAAATTTGCTGAAATATGTTTCGGTATCCTTGTGGTGGAAGATCTGTTTGCTGTGGTTTTGATGGTGCTGTTGGCTTCGATTGCAGTTAACCAACAATTCGACGGCACAGAAATGCTGGCACAGGTGGGCAAACTTGTTGCATATCTGATGTTTTGGTTTGTGGCGGGCATTACGCTTATACCGTCGCTCCTTAAAAAATGCCGCGAACATCTCAACGACGAAACCATGACCATAGTTGCCCTCGGACTTTGTCTCGGTATGGTGCTGATTGCCAAAATGGCTGGATTCAGCGAGGCTCTCGGTGCATTTGTAATGGGTTCTATTTTGTCAGAAACAGTTGAATGTGAACGCATTGAAAAACTTATGGCGCCTATCAAAAACCTCTTTGGCGCGATATTTTTTGTGTCGGTGGGCATGATGATTTCGCCCGCTACCCTTGCTGAATATTGGCTGCCTATTTTGGTGATTACCCTTACAGTTATTTTTGGACAGATAACATTTGCCACACTCGGCATCACTCTTTCGGGACAGCCAATGAAAATAGCTATGCAGTCGGCGTTTGCGCTCACACAGGTGGGTGAATTTGCCTTTATCATCGCCCAATTTGGCGAATCAATAGAGGTTACCGAAAAGTTTCTTTACCCTGTGGTAGTGGCTGTGTCGGTGATTACCACTTTTTTAACACCCTACACAATACGTCTTGCCGAACCCGCTTACAAACTAATGGAGAAGGTGTTGCCACAGAGATTTTTCACTTTTATAGGCCGTCTTTCGCAAGGCAAGAGCACCATAGCACAGCAGAGCATTCTGCGTCAGTTGCTCAAAAAAGTGGGTCTTACCGTGGCTGTTTACGGAGTGGTAATTGTCTTTGTGATAACGCTTTATCAACAATTCGTTTCTAACTGGATAGTAAATGCGGTGGCTGCTGTTGTACCCGAAAATCTTGAATGGGTTTCGCGGTTGGTGGCGTTGATAGGATTGTTGATAGTGATTTCGCCGTTTATTTACAAAATGGTATCGAGCCACAGCAATTCGCCCGAGGCGCAGACTCTCCGTCACGACAACTCATACCGACGGGCTACCCTTGTGGCACTTTTTGCCGCACGACATATCTTGGGCATGGTGTTCGTAACGTTCTGCATTGGTAAGTATTTCAACCTCACCCTTGGATTGCTTGTGGTGGCGGCGGTGGCAATTGTGATTGTTATAATGCTGTCGAGCAAGGTGCATAAGCAGTCGTCGGACATTGAGCAACGGTTTATCGACAACCTTTCGGCTCGTGAGCGTGAACAAGAGCAAAACCGCTCGGTAAGGCGCGAAGTGGAGAACGCTTTCCTAAATTACGACTTGCATCTTGCTGATTTTGACCTAAATCCGCAGTCGTTGTATTGCGGTCACCAACTTCTTAACCTCGACCTTCGTCGCTCATGCGGTGTAAATATTGTACGCATTGTCCGAGGTGGTGTAAATATCAATGCTCCGGGAGGACGCGAACGTCTTTATCCTCACGATCGTATAGTGGTGGCGGGTAGCGATAAGCAAATACGTCTTTTTAGACAAGAACTTGACTCCGCAGTAAATAAAGGTCGCGAAAATCATTCCACAGGACGTACTTCAACGTTCTCGCTCGAACAACTTCAAGTTTTACCCGAAATGCCATTCTGCGGCAAGGCGTTGGCAGATTCGCGAATAGGAGAACTTGCACAATGCGTGGTTCTTGGAATCGAACACGACGGAACCACCACGATGAATCCCGATGCCCACGTTATCCTTTGCGAGGGCGACACGCTGATTCTTGCAGGCGAAACCGACAAGATTAAAAAACTGTTGCCAATGCAAAAAGTTTAAGTTTTTTTTATTTGTGAGTATTATTTTTTTATGTTGTCTTACCTAAAATTTATCATTAAAAAGGTTTGACAATTTGTAGTTAAGATACATCTCCAATTCTTTGGAATTGAATGTATAATAACCTCCGCTCTTGTATTTTTTTAAGACTGTAACGTAGTTGATAAAATCTTGATTACAAAGAATTTGTGATATAATATCCTTGCTTACTGTAGTTAATATATACAATCCGCTAAAAACGCCGCAACCTGATGGCACAATATTAAGTTTTATACTATTAATATCCTTTATAATTGTGTTAATCGTATATTTTTGCGACCAAACGTCTTTTAATGCTTGAGTGCGTCCAAAAAGATACCAATCGGGGCAGACCGTTTCTGATTTTCCTTTCAAAAGTTTATCTTTATGCATTTCAAGATAATATGAAATTTTATTGTTTGAAAAAATTAGGTCTTTTGGTAACGGTTTGCCATTTTTGTCGTATGGGTAAAAAGCCTTGTACCATTTTCCCGTTGAGGCCTTTATGGTTGGGATCACATATTCATCGAAGGGAAAAATTGAACCGATAAAAACCGAATCTGCGAGAGTCGCAAAACCATTTTTTACTTGTACATATTTTTTGTAACAAGTTGTAAATATGTTTCTTAACTCCTTTAATGTGTTTTTGTCGGCAAGGTACATCATATTTCCAATAATTGAATCTTTGATTGTGAGCCTTTCAAAGGAAGTATCTCCATAATTTTGATATACAAAAGTATCATGCTTGGAATCCTTTTCAAAAAGCGAAATCATTGTATAAGTAGTAGCGTCAAATGCTTGAAAATGCCCTAAGTCAATAAGTTTTACAAGATTCTTGTGCCGCTGAATGTATTGGCGCAACACTCCGCCTGCAACACTATTGATCCACGACGATGGTGTGATGTAACACAATTTTCCGCCTTTTTTTAGCATATTGAAACCAATTTCAAAAAATACCAAATAAAGGTCTGTCATTCCACCTTCTGCAAATTTGAATTTTTTTACTGCTTCGTAGTTTTCAAGGTTGTGAACACGTACATATGGTGGATTTCCAATTACAAAATCCATCTTGCTGTTGAATTTCTCAACTGTCAGAGTGTCAGTGTTTTGGATGTCCCATTTTATGTTTCCCAAGCCATGTTTTGCGGCAATGATATTTAGATTTTCAAGACAATGCAAATATGCTTCTGTATCTAATTCTACACCGTGGATATAAGTTTCAAGATTAATTTTCAAATCAGTTCCTTTGTAATTTGCCATATATCTACGAACAACTTCGCACAAAAATGCCCCGTCACCGCAACTATTGTCGATAACGTGCTTACCAACAATATTTGCGCCGCAATAACCCGCCGTATCAAGGATTTCATTTACCAAAAACGGAGGGGTGAACACCTGTCCTGATTGTTTTTTATCTGCCATGTCTTTTTTTTTGCAAATGTAGTGTTTCATTTCGTTATTGTCAAATATTGTAGCGTAAAATTAATTGTTAAACGTCATCAAACACATAAAAAGAGAGGTGTGAAATTTTTTATTTTTTTTAGTTTTTGGGTGTAATATTTTTCAGTTTTGTGTGTCAATAGGGCGTAATTAACAAACAAAATTAAAATATGTAATGATGAAACACACACTAATTTTCACAGCCGCTATTTCTGCGGCAATGGCGTTTTCGGGCTGCAACGGCGGCGGCTCACAATCGCAAGACGGAATGATAATCGTTGATGTAGAAAATCCTATATTAAAAGATGCTCCTCCGTTGAGTCAACTTGTTGAATCAGCGTATCTTATCCCATTGGAAAACGATACTGCATTGATAAAACAGATTATCAAATATCAGGTAACCGACAACAGAATTTTGGTGGCCGATTTTCCATATTTGAGCACCGAACCAATCAAGATTTACGACAATAAAGGCAAGTTTATCAACTGTTTGCACAAAGGCAACGGTCCTGAGGAGGTGGATTATTACCAAAATTTTACCTACAACGAGCAAAAGCAAACCCTAATTGTTGCCAACGGACAATATTTAATTTTTTACGATAACAACGGCAAATTTAAAGACAAAATCGAATTGCCGTATAAATTTACCCATATAATCAACACGGGTGATCAATACGCTTTTTTCGTGGGCGATTTTCAGCAAAACGACAGCATAGAATCTAAGATAATTATCTCTGATGGCGATTTTAAGTTGAAAGATAAATTTTTCCCCTTCAAAGTGCAACGTTCGTTTTCGTTGAGTCCCGGCACTCCTATAATAGCCTACAACGACAATATTTCCATTTTGCGCGATACTATTTATCAGTACAAAGATTCTAAACTTACTCCGCGATTCTATTTTAAATACGGCAACAGATTCTCTGAAAGCAATTTACCCGAAGGCGAATCTATTATTCTTGACCAAATCAAAGGATATATGCCCGGTGCATTTTATGAATCCGAAAACACTATAATGTATCGAATCACAGAGATGTCGTTGAAGATAGCCAAAAATGTGGTATACAACAAAAAATCAGGCAATTACTATGTTTACACCTTCAACGGAGACGAAAACGGAAACATAGAAATGCCATTTGGACATACCATAGGCGATTGTTACAACAACTATTTTAGTACAATCATAAACGACTCTAATTATGATAGTTACAAGCCGGAACTTCTTCCTCTATTGAGCGACACAGACAAAGAAATTCTCAACTCATACAATCCCGACGACAATCCAATAATTGTGATGTTTAAGTTTAAGGATTTCTAAAAACTATTTTTACCTCAATTTTCCATAAACCTCGTCGCTCACTGGTTCGAGCCATTCGTTGCTATTACCGGGGTTGGCGTCGGCGTGGTAGGTCAGGTGCTGCATCCAACTGTCGGCGGCGGCTCCGTGCCAATGCTTTACGCCTTCGGGAACGGCTATCGTTACGCCCGGTTTTAGTTCAACGGCTTCTTTGCCCCATTCCTGATACCATCCGCGACCGCTTACGCATATCAACATCTGAACAGCGCCGTGGTGAACGTGCCAATTGTTGCGGCAACCGGGTTCAAAGGTTACGTTGCAAAGTCCGTTGTCCAAAACTGCCAAATAACTATTGCCCGTAAAATATTGAGCGTAAGCCGTGTTTGGATTCCCAAGCGGCCATTCCGACGGCGAAATTACGGGTGCTTGGTTGCCATTTGCTGTTGCGATTGCAGCCTCACAACGTTGCGCCTCGGCATTAAGTCCGTGATTGCGAAGCGAAGTTACAATGCCTTGCAACTGTGCATCGGTAACGCCCATATTTTTTGCGCCTTTTACGTGTGCAATTAATTGAGGCATAACGCCTTGCAAACCGCTCAATGCGCTTACGGTAACAAGTTCACGGTCGGCGTGTGTGAGAACGTCGCGGGCAAAGATGTCGCCAAAAAGATGCGCTTTGAGGTAATAATCTTCGGCAGGGCAAAATTCGTAATTGAAAGGCTGACCGGTGAGTTTGGTCTGAATTTCAGTGCCTTGTGTGAGAGCGTTGTAATCCGACGGCATCGGCGACGATTCTGCGCCTTGATTGATGTCAGTGCGTTGAGCAATAACCTTTTGCAATGTTCCCAACGAGTTGAGGGAGCACGGAAAACCCGTGTAGGCGTAAAGTTGCGAAAGTGCCTCTTTGATTTGATTTGCAGAGAGTTTGGCGTCGAAACCCTCGTTGATGGCGTTCAAGAGCGACGATTGGTCGCCACGAGCCTCATTGCAAGCGATTGCTGTGATGGCAGAGGCCTGTTGTTCGGTAAAAGTCAATTTAGACATATCTTTCATATTGTCAGTGCTTTTAGAATTGTTGTTGCAGCCCGACACTATTACCAATGCCGTAAGTGCTGCGATGATTGTCTTTAACTTCATAATATTTTGTTTTTATTACAACGCAAAGATAACTGTTATTTCGCAAAAAATAGTTTCACTTTTGGCGCGAAAAGTTTCACGAAATGAAGAAAAGTATGTAGTGTTTATATTACCAACTTTGTGAGATTGACAAAGCCACATACGACGCACTCGGAGCCGACCCAATTGACGGCGAAAGAGACGACAAATTAATTGCATCGGGACGGTGTCTCTTTGAGGCCGACGACGATTATTACACTTCGCCATATTGCATCGTAAAAGACGACAACTACACGCTAGTTACATCTTTTAGATAATATCAGTTTTTTTATGTTTTTCTTTTTTGTAATACTTTCGAAGTTGGCTAATGGTTGGCAATTATAATCAATTTTCTTCTTTTTTATAGATAGTACCGGAATAAAAAATACAGTCAATATCGAAATCTTCGCAAATTTTTATATTGTCGATGTAATGAAATTCCTGATAAACGAATCCTTTTTCGCAGAACATTCCACTATCAGCCCAATAGTCTTTTTTTATAGGTCGGTCGAGGCTATCGTATTCTGTTCTTTTATATTGGCAATTACGAGGTCGATAAGTTATTATCAATGTATCATTTTGGTAATTTGGGTCTTTATAATAGTAAATTCTGTGGTATCGGTCTTTTGGTGTATGGGAATTTTCAATTTTTTTAGTTCCTCTATATTTTATAAAAATCTTTTTTTTATCTGTTCCAATGATTTTAATTAACCTATTTTTCTTGTCATATTTATTTGTGTAACTTATTGTATCTGAATACTTTATTTGTGAACTTAGCGAACCAAAAGTATCGTATTTTAAAATACAATTTGAATTATATTCTTCGTGAGTAGGTTTTCCACCAATATATATACTTGTTCTACCATATTTATCATTGTAAATCATAGTGTCGCCTAAATAAGTATAAGTTCCAACCGTGTCTACTATCCTATAATGGAATGGGTACACTAATTCTTCGGGGCATTCTTCTCCTTCTTTTGAGTTTCGTATCCAATCATCAAGACGGTTAAAATCTTCTGTTGTAAAATAATAGTTAATGCTTACACTAATTGTATACAACGGCTTATTCCAATCAACTTTCTGTCCCCAAGCCGATTGAAATATTAAGATTGATATTATTAAAAGCAAAGTGTTTTTCATTGCGTGACTTCTTTTATGCAAAGGAAACAATTATTTCGCTAATTCGCAAAACGATTTTATTCTCCAAATTCCTTTCTTTTATCTTGACTTTAATAAAATAATCTATAATTACTATCATATTTGGATAAAGACTCCAAAACTTCCATTCTTCTTGGTGAAAAATTCCTACTATTCTACCTTTGTGCCATAATTAAATCATAACAAACAATACCATAATGGCAAACAGAATTAATTTGAATATGACCACCGTTGAAAACCGCGAGTTGCGCCTCGGCACAATCATCGGTTGGGACGGTTCGGCTAAGGAACTTATCCGTCAGTCGGCTTACGACGAACGAAGCATCAAGAAGCACGGCGGATGCAAGGGCGCAGGTCAGGGGTGCAGACTTTGTGAACTTCAAAGTCCTCTTAATCAGGAAACTATGTGCTCCAATGCAATTGTGCAGTGTCAAATCGGCAACCTCACCGACTGTGTGCTTATCAACCACGCGCCAATCGGTTGCAGTAGCGAGGACGCAAAATTCAACCTCACTATGCATATGGGACTTGCACGTCGCGGCAAACCTCAACAAAACACGCTGTGTATCAGCACAAACCTTCAAGAAAAAGATATGGTGTTTGGTGGCAGCGCAAAACTTCGTCAGGCTATCAAAGTGGCAAAAGAACGTTTCAATCCCAAAGCAATTTTTATTGCAATGGCTTGTGCCACAGCCATTACCGGCGAAGACATCGACAGCGTTGCCGAGGAGATGGAGCCAGAAGTTGGTGTGCCAATCATTCCGCTTCATTGCGAGGGATTCCGCAGCAAACATTGGAGCACGGGATTCGATGTTGCATTCCACGGCGTGTTGCGTCAAATCGTTGAAAAACACCCTGTTAAAAAACAAAAAGACCTCATTAACATCATTGCTCTTTGGGGTACTGATTGGTTCACTGACCTATTGAAACCGCTCGGTCTCAGGGTAAACTACCTCTTGGATTGCGCATCGTTTGAGGAGATTCGTCAGGCGTCGGAGGCTGTGGCAACCACCACATTCTGCGAAACCCTCGGCGGATATATGGGTGCGGCTCTCGAAGACCAATTCGGCGTGCCGCAAATCGACGCTCCGCAGCCTTACGGAATCAAAGGTACCGACGCTTGGTTAAGGGCTATCGCTAAGGTAGTTGGCAAGGAAGAGGAGGCTGAAAAATTCATAGAAAGCGAACACGCCCGAATCGCTCCAAAATTGGCTGAATACCGCGAATATTTCAAGGGCAAACACGGAATGGTGCTCACCGGCTCGGCATACGCTCACGGTTTGATAAGCGTTTTGGCAGAACTCGGAATCAAAAACGAAGGCGCACTTGTTTTCCACCACGACCCCGTTTATGACGGTGCAGGCAAAAATCAGGATACATTGAAGGAACTTGTTGATACTTACGGAGATATACCGCATTACACTGTCAGCAAAACCCGCGCTTTCCAACTTCCGCAACTCCTCAACCGTATCAAAACCGACTTCCTCATAATCCGTCACCCGGGACTTGCATCGGTTGCGGGACACCTCGGCGTGCCCACCTTTGCGCTCGGCGACGAACACATTCCTGTTGGCTACGACGGCATTCTCCGCGTTGGCGAAATCCTCAAAGGCGTACTTGCCCGAACCAAATTCAACAAGACCCTCCAACGCCACGTCCGCCTGCCCTACAACGATTGGTGGTTTGCCCAAACCGACCCCTTCAAACTCACCAACGACAAGGATGTTTTCAAAGAAATTGAGGAGAGGTTAAATGATTAACTAATAATTAATAAACAACGAATTAAACGAATTTAAACGAATTCAAAATTCATAGAAATTTACAACGAATCCGCAAGCGGAGTACGAATACAACAAATAATGTTAAATATGTATTTGTTTAATTAGTTAATTAAAATTCAACTTGTTGATTTTTAATTATTTCGTAAAAGTCATATTTGTTTCATTCGTTTAATTCGTTGTTAAAAAAAGTAACTAAAATGACTGAAATTAAAAAGAAAAAATCTTCGGTAATTTCCGATGTAAGATATGCCTGTGCGGTGGGCGCAACAAACACCGTGGTAGCCATCAAGGGCGCGGTTCCAATCGCAAACTGTTCGCCGGGCTGCCAATTGAAAACAACTGCGATGCTGACCTTTGAAAACGGTTTTCAGGGCAGTGTGGCGGCGGGCGGCGGCAATATGCCGAGTTCAAACGCCACTGAAAACGACGTGGTTTTTGGCGGTATCAAAACCCTCGACAACCTTATCAAATCAACCCTCAAAATCTACGACGGCGACCTTTTTGTGGTTCTCACGGGCTGCACCGGCGAACTCATCGGCGACAACGTTCCCGACCTCGTGGGCAAGTACCAAAAGGCGGGCTACCCAATCGTCTATGCCAACACAGCGGGTTTCAAGGGCAACAATCTTTTTGGTCACGAGGAGGTTGTAAACGCCATAATCGACCAATTTGTAGGCGATTACAACGGCGAAAAACAAAAAGGTTTGGTAAATCTTTGGTTTGAAACTCCATACTACAATCAAAATTGGCGCGGTGATTATCAGGAACTTGCACGCATTCTCCGTGGCGCAGGTTTGGAGGTAAACGTTTTGTTTGGTCCTGAAAATCCGGGCGTTAGCGCGTGGAAAAAGATTCCGCAGGCGCAGTTCAACCTTGTGGTTTCGCCGTGGGTTGGTGTCAAGAATGCCGAACATCTCGAAAAGAAATACAACCAGCCGTTCCTCCACATTCCCGAAATACCCGTTGGCGAAGAAGCCACTGCAAAATTCATTCGCCAAGTGGTTGATTATGCGGGTATTGACAAGCAAAAATCCGAAGATTTCATCAAATCAGAGGCGGAGATTTATTACTATTACCTCGAACATTTTTCGGAATTTTTTGCCGAATATTGGTACGGAATGCCAAGCGAGTTTGTGGTAACAGCCGACGCCGCTTACGCCTTGGCTTACAGCAAGTTTCTTGCCGACCAAATCGGTCTTATCCCCAAGCGTGTGGTAATCACCGACAACACTCCGCAGAAATTCCGTCCCGCCATCACCGAATATTTCAAAAACAATATTTCGGAAGGCGTAAGCATCGATGTTGACTTTGAAGAAGACGGCTACGAAGTGGAGAAACTCATTGAAACAGTTGAGTTTACGGCAGGCAAACCGCTCATCCTCGGCACCTCGTGGGAACAGAATTTGGCAACCCAAAAGAACGCCCTTTTCTTTGAAATTTCCACCCCCTCGTCCGAAACTCTCATCGTCAACCGCTCTCACATCGGCTACAAAGGCGCATTGCAGTTTTTGGAGAGGATTTATTCCGCAAGCGTGGGAGGAAAATAATGCATAATTCATAATGCATAATTCATAATTTCGCCGTCCGGAGGGTGATTCGGGCGGCGAATTTTATTTTTGACTATTTTTTTACATTTTTTCGCACATTTTTGCAGAAAAAATGTGCCGCTAATTGAAAAAAAAGAGGTATATTTGCGGATATATTAATGATGTTGATTTAATTTTGCTATGGCAATGACCTACACATACGACTATTTTATCAGCTACCGGCGGGCGTGCGGCGGTAAGTTATACGCATTGATGATATATAATATTCTACACGAATGCGGTAAAAAGGTGTTTCTTGACCTTAATGATATGGTCATGGGTAATTATCATCATCAACTTGAAACGGAAATATCTAAATCTGAAACTGTGATTTTGATATTGAACAAGGATTCGTGGCGGTCGAAAGAAATCGACACATATTATAAAGAAATAATCCATGCGGTAAAAGGAAATAAGAATATTTTGCCTGTGGAGTTTGCGGACAATATTTTGTGCAACGTCCCTGAATGTTTGAAAAAAGAATTGGGTGAAGATTATTCATTGGAGGTCAATCAAAAAATTAGATTTAATCATCAGACTTTTGAACACGACTTGTGCCATGCGTTAGGCATCGCCTACCTCTACGACAGCCAAAATGAAAAACTTCCGCGTTTTTCAATGCCCTTTGTGATGGATGACCTTGTTGCCCGAGACGAAAAGGTTGACAATCTTTGCGACAAAATATTAAATAATCACGTTTTTAATCTTATCGGCATTGGAGGCATCGGCAAAACCACGCTTTCTTATCTTTTGACTAAAAGGTTTGGTCCTCTGTTCAATAACATTGCATACGTCGTTGTCAATGGTAATATCAAAGAGGATTTTGCATCGCAAATAAATGCAACATTGAATTTGGATATTGCACCCAATGTGCCGATTGAAGAACAATACAAAACGATTATTTCCTATATGGACCAATACCAAACGGGAAACAATCTTTTGATTTTGGACGTTAATGAAACGGCGGATAAAAAAGAAATCGAAGATTATGCCAAGAAACTAAAAAACAACACCTTGCCTATAAACAAAATATATCCAAACAATTGGAAAATTTTGATATTGTCGCGTGAGAAATTTGGGCGTTTTCACTACGAAGATCTTAGCGATGATGAGGACAAGGAGTTTTTGAAAGAGTTGTTTTTGAAGAGAGCGAACAAAAACGAAGATGATTTTAAAGATTATGACGGATTGTTTGAGTTAATCAAATATAGTCCGCTTTTGGCGGAGCAACTCGGCATTTATTTTGAATGTCAACCGATTCCATCATTAGAGGAAATCAAAGGCATACTTTACGGCAATTTGCGCGAAGAAGATATTCTCGGCACTAACGCCCACAACCGCGAGGAAAGAACGCTTATCTGTTTCTTGCAAAATCTCATTCATTATCACGAATTTAATGATGATGAAAAAGCCGTTTTACGTCATTTTGTCTTGTGGAAAAGTGAATATTTAAGTATAAATATAATTGGCGATTTGCTCAAAGATACGTGCCGAAATTTGAACGAAGCACTCGGTTCACTTGCCAATCGTTCCATATTAAATTATGACCAAAAAGAAATAAACGCATATTACAAACTTCACGGCTTGTTGGCGGACTCATTGCGCGAACAGTTTGATATAACAAAACAAGATTACGAACTTTATTTTGACAATATTTTAAGAATCTGCGACTACAAATTCCGTGAATTTTTGCCATACGCCGATTGCATAGGCAATAGTTTGTGCGAATACGAGATAACAACAAATGTTGCTTTCTTAAATCATAAGGCTATAAAATTTAAAGACACTTGGAAAACCGATTATGCAAAAAAACTGTATGACAAATGTATCAAAATTACAAATCAAAGACTTGAAGCCGAGCCGGAGAACATCGATTATTTAGAGCATTTGTCAGCCGCATACGGCAACCTTGCTAATTTGCAGAAAGACCAATTAAACGACTATGAATTAGCTGAAAAGAATTACAACAAAGCAATAGAAATACACGAAAGAATAATCAAAATCTCGGCTACTCCTAAATATCTAAACTTATTGGCAACGGACTACAACAACCTCGCTGTTTTGCAGGAAAAACATCTGAACGATCCTAAATTTGCCGAAAAAAATTACGAAAAAGCAATAGAAATACTCAAAAAGCTAACTAAAACCTCAGACAATATCAAATATCTAAACGGTTTGGCACGCGCATATTACAACCTCGCTTTGTTGCAGTATGAGAGTCTAAACGACTATAATGCCGCCGAAACAAACTACGACAAAGCAATAGAAATTGGAGAAGAAATAAGAAAAATCTCGAATGAACCCGAATATTTGGATCTGATGGCAACGGCATACGGTTCTCTTGCTAATTTACAAAAGGGAAACGATAATAACGACGCTGCAAAAGTGAATTATGACAATGCAATCGAAATCTTAGAGAATATAAAAGATACAAATCTTGAATACTTAGTTGATTGGATGCTTGCAAAAGATTTACTTGCAGATCTTTATATCGCTACCGGCAATCCGGCTGAGGCGCGAGAAATTGTGAACGAGATAAAACCGATAGCCGAAAAATTGCTTGAAGAATATACGAATTATGGTAAGCTGAAACAGGTATATGGATGGATAAAGGACACGGAATCGGATTTGAATCAATAATCCGCCGCCTTGCCGTAGAGACGATGTGCACATCGTCTCTACACAAATTTTCAAATTAAATTTTCACGAAAAACAGCAATCCGTAATCCATCAAACAAGGGAAAAAAGCGGAGAATTTTTTTTTGTATTTGATGGAAAGTTGTTATCTTTACCACGACAATTAATCATAGTAAAGTTATGGCACAGACATACGACTATTTCATCAGCTACCGGCGGGCGGGCGGCGGCGCATTGGCGGCGCGGTACGTGAAGACTATATTGTGCAAATACGGCAAAAAGGTTTTCCTTGATGTTGACGACATCAAGAAAGGCGAATATAAGCCGCAGATTTACAGTGCCATAGAAAATTCCACAGATTTTATTTTGATTCTTAACGAGGAATCGTGGAGAGAAAAAGTAAAAATCGACGTTTACTACGAAGAAATCATAAGAATCACCAAGCAAGACGGCGACATTATCCCGATTGAATTTGCAAAAGACGTGTTGAAAAATGTTCCGGGTATTTTGAGTTTAAAAATATTGAAAGACATCGGGTCGTTTGAAAAGATTAGTTACAATCACGAGGATTATTTTCTATTTGAGGAAAAGCTGTGTGACAAGTTAGGCCTCACCTACTCTCCCGACAGCAAAATCAAACAACTTCATCATTTCTCGATGCCGTTTGAGATTGAAGAAGGCGAACTTGTCAAGCGCGACAAAAAAGTGAGGGAGATTTGCGATGAAATTGTCAAACACCGCATTTATAACCTTGTGGGCATAGGCGGCTGCGGAAAAACTACGCTCACTTACCTTTTGGCGGATCAATACAAAAATCTGTTCGACAACATCGCATACGTGGTGGTTAACGGCAATATCAAAGAGGATTTTGTGGCGCAGATTAATGCGACGTTGAAATTTGATTTTGAGCAAAATATACCGATTGACGACAAATACAATGCTCTTATTTCCTTTATGGACCAATACCAAACAGGAAACAACCTTTTGATTTTGGACGTTAATGAAACGGCGGATAAAAAAGCAATTGAGGATTATGCCAAGAAACTCAAAAACAACAACTTGCCTACAAACAAAATATATCCGAACGGTTGGAATATTTTGATTTTGTCGCGTGAGAAGTTCGGGGATTTTCATAACGAAAATATTAGCGATGAAAAAGACAATGACTTTTTGAAAGAATTGTTTTTGAAAAAGGCGGACAAAAACGAAGATGATTTTGATGATTATGATGGTTTGTTTGAGTTGATAAAATACAGTCCGCTTTTGGCGGAGCAACTCGGCATTTATTTTGAATGTCAACCGATTCCATCATTGGAAGAAATCAAAGGCATACTTTACGGCGATTTGCGCGACGAGGAAATCCAAGGCACCAACGCCCACAACCGCGAGGAAAGAACGCTCATCTGTTTCTTGAAAAATCTCATTGATTATCAGGAATTTACTGATGACGAAAAAACTGTTTTGCGTCATTTCGTCTTGTGGAAAAGTGAATATATAAGTCTCGATATAATAAGCGATTTGCTCAAAGGCACGTGCCGCAATTTGAATAAAGCACTTGGCTCACTTGCCAAGCGTTCCATATTTGATTATGACCAAAAAGGTAAAACCGCATATTACAAACTCCACGGCTTGTTGGCGGACTCATTGCGCGAACAGATTGATGTTACAAAACAAAATTACAAAACATATTTCTTCAATATTTTAAGAATCTGCGACTACAATTTCCGCGATTTTTTGCCATACGCCGATTGCATAGGCAATAGTTTGTGCGAATATGAGATAACAACGTGGGTTGATTTCTTAAATAGTACGGCTGTAAAATTTCTAGACACTTGGAAAACTGATTATGCACAAAAACTGTATGACAAATGTATTAAAATTTCAAAACAAAGACTTGAATCCGAGCCGGAGAACATCGAATGGTTAGAGGATTTGTCAAACGCATACAACAACCTTGCAAATTTGCAGAAAGACCGCTTAAACGACTATGAATCAGCCGAAAAGAATTACAACAAAGCAATAGAAATAGACGAAAGAATAATCGAAATCTCGGCTACGCCAAAATATCAAAACTTATTGGCAACGCACTACAACAACCTTGCTAATTTGCAGCAAGACCATCTGAACGATCCTGAATCTGCCGAGACAAATTTCAAAAATGCAATAGAAATACTCAAAAAAATAACTGAAACCTCAGATAATCCCGAGTATCTAAACGGTTTGGCTCGTGCATACTACAACCTCGCAAATTTGCAGAATTTCAATCTTAACGACTATGATTCCGCCGAAATCCACTACAATAAAGCAATAGAAATAGGAAAAGAAATAAGGAAAGTCTCGGATAAGCCTCAATATTTGAATCTGTTGGCAAAGGCATACAACAACCTTGCAAATTTGCAAAAGAACCAAAAGAGATACGACTCTGCAATAGAGAATTGTATCGAGGCAATAGAAATAGGGGATAATATTAAAGATACAAATCTTGAATACTTGGTTGGTTGGATGATTTCAAAAGGTATGCTTGCGGATCTTTATATTGTGGCTGACAAACCGACTGAGGCGCGAGTAATTTTGGATGAAATAAAACCGCAAGCCGAGGAATTGCTTGAAGAATATCCGGATTTTGGTTATCTGAAAAAGGTATATGGATGGATAAAGAACGCGGAATCTAAATTAAATTAAGTTTTACATAATTGCATTTGACCCAATATAGAACAATCATTTTGAATTTCACAAAACTATTTGCATAATTCATACATTTTTTCTTTTCCACCCCCATCCACCTTTTCTCTTCCATATATTTATTCCAAACCCCGCCCCATTTTCCGAAAAAATCTCCAAAAATCATCTTCCTCTTGGTAAAAAACGACCTTACCTCTACCTTTGCAATCGTAAAACATTTAAAAAAATGACAGATTTAACTACATATAATTTTAACTATTGCGTCGCGGCAACCTTCGGGGATTCAGAATGTTCCGAGGGTGTTTTTGGCGTATATGGACGATGTAGCGGTGTCTGTTGCCTTTTCTAATCGGGGAGTCGTTTCTCTTTCCCCTGCAATTAAATAATTGCAAAATTTCCATCTAAAATTATTGTGTTTTTTTAACTAACATTGCATCATTATGTCAGTGTATAACAACATTTTGGACACTATCGGCAACACGCCGGTTGTTCAACTTTCGCGATTGGATACGGGCGTTAGTAGCCTGTTCCTCAAATTGGAAAATCAAAATCCGGGCGGCAGCATCAAGGATCGCACAGGCTTGAATATGATTGTTCAGGCGGAAAAACGCGGCGACATCCATCCCGGCGACCTTATTGTGGAGGCTACGGCGGGCAACACAGGTCTTGGTCTCGCGCTTGCAAGTCGTTTGAAGGGCTACAAGTTGCTTCTCGTGATTCCCGACAAGATGAGCACCGAAAAAATCAATCATCTCAAAGCCCTTGGCGTAGAGGTAGTTATCACTCGCAGCGACGTGGGCAAGGGTCATCCCGAATATTACCACGACCTTGCCGAGCGTATCGCCAAGGAGCGCGGCGGCTACTACATCAATCAGTTTGAAAACCCCGACAATCCCAAAACGCACGAACTCACCACCGCTCCCGAAATTTGGGAACAACTTGACCATCAGGTAGATGCAGTGGTTGTGGGCGTTGGTTCGTCGGGAACATTGTCGGGACTGACGGCGTTTTTTAAGCGTGTAAGTCCGCAGACCGAATTCATTCTTGCTGACCCAAAAGGCTCTGTGTTAGCCGATTACATCAATCTCGGCAAACTTCGCAACGATGCCGGTTCGTGGTACGTGGAGGGTATTGGCGAAGATTATATTCCTAAACTCGCTGATTTTTCGTTGGTAAAAAAAGCCTACGAAATCACCGACGAGGAGAGTTTCTCGGCGGCGCGACTGTTGCTCCGTGAGGAAGGAATTTTGGCGGGATCGTCCACAGGAACGCTCCTTGCCGCCGCCCTCAAATACTGCCGCGAACAAACTGAGCCTAAGCGAGTTGTAACCCTCGCCTGCGACAGCGGAAACAAGTATCTTTCTAAGATGTTCAACGACGAATGGCTCAAAGAGAAAAACTTGAAAATTGAATAATTTTATTTAACACCGAATTAAACGAATAAGACGGAACTCTTTGACAGATATTATTATTTGTTTATTTGTTTAATTCGGTGTTAAAAAACTGATTGTTAATAACTTAAAAAATCAAAACAATGACAGCATTTTCTACAAGGGCAATTCACAATGGTGAAGAGCCGGATTTCAGAGACGGGGCAAGCGGCGATGTGGCCGTTCCGATTCATTTATCAACAACGTTTGCAAGGCTCAGAGCCGACTCACCCACAGCGGGTTACGAGTACACACGCAGCCTCAATCCAACCCGCAAGGCGTTGGAGGAAAAACTTGCAGCCTTAGACGGTGCAAAGTATGGTTTGGCGTTTTCGTCGGGCTTGGCGGCTGCGTCCACAGTGATTATTTCGCTCCTGAAAGCGGGCGACAATGTGATTGGATTCGACGACCTTTACGGCGGCACTCGGAGGCTTTTGAGCAATGTTTTTGTAAATTTTGACATCTCCGCAACCTACGTGGATGCCACCAAACCCGAAAACATCGAAAACGCAATCACGCCAAAATCCAAACTTATTTGGATCGAGTCGCCCACAAATCCGCTGATGAAGTTGGCAGACATCAAAGCAATTGCGCAAATCGCTCACAAACACGGGCTTATCCTCGTGGTTGACAACACATTTTTGTCGCCATATTTTCAGAGACCTTTGGATTTGGGCGCAGACATAGTGGTTTACAGCACAACAAAATACATCGGCGGACACAGCGATGTTCTCGGCGGCTCTGTGGTGCTCAACAATGATGATTATTACAAGAAACTCGCTTATAATCAGAACGCTGTGGGCGCGGTGCTTTCGCCGTTCGACAGTTATCTGACTCTCCGTGGCGTCAAAACCCTCGCCGTGCGTATGCAACAGCATCAGAAAAATGCCTTGGCTTTGGCTGAGTTTTTGGAGAGTTCGCCCAAGGTAAAACGTGTGAATTTTCCGCTGTTCAAATCGCATCCGCAGCACGCTCTTGCTGAGGCTCAGTCGTCGGGTTCGAGTGGAATTTTCTCGTTTGAACTCGTTGGCACATTGGACGATGCGCAGAATTTTCTCTCAAAACTCAAACTCTTTGCCACGGCGGAAAGTCTCGGCGGAGTGGAGAGTCTCATCGAGATTCCGGCGATAATGACGCACGCCTCCGTACCCAAGGAAGTCCGCGAACAAAACGGCATTTCTGACACCTTAATCCGCGTTTCGGCAGGCATCGAGGACACCGAAGATTTGATTGAGGATTTCAGGCAGGCGTTGGAGTAATTGACTGATACCAAGATGATTGAAATTACAACAGATTACAGCGACGGTCTCAAACAGGATTTCATCAATCTTAACAAGCATTGGATTGAAAAATATTTCCACTTGGAAGATTGTGATATTGAGACGTTTAGCCACGTTGATGATATTAATGCGCACGGTGGGCGGATATTTTTTGCCGTTGATAAGGGCAGCGGCAAAACCGCCGGCTGCGTAGCATTAATCAACAAAGGTTCAGAAGGTTACGAATTGGCTAAATTGGCTGTTTCGGAAGAATTTCAGGGGCAAGGTATAGGAGATTTGTTGGTTGGCGAACTTCTTCGCCACGTCCGCAAAATCGGCGCAAGACGTGTATTTTTAATTGGAAACACCAAACTAAAAGCATCGATAAATCTCTATAAAAAACACGGATTCAGAGAGATACCGATTGACGGAAATTCATACGAGCGTTGCGACATTATGATGGGAAAGACATTCTGTATCAGGAAGATACAACCACAAGACCAAAATGTGGTTGCACAAATTGTCAGAAATGCTTTTATAGAATTTTCTGCACCTCTCAAAAATACTGTTTACGACGATTCGCGCACATTCACTATCTATGACACAGTAAATAATTCAGTATCAGATTATTATGTGTACATTGAAGACGATGTGCTACTTGGTGGTTGTGGTTTTTATCCCACCGAAGGTCTTCCGAATGGTTATGCAGAGGTAATTAAATTCTATTTGCGACAAGAATCTCGTGGCAAAGGTATTGGCGGAATACTTTTGAATACAATTATAAACGCCTCTAAATCAAAAGGATACAATCATCTGTATATTGAATCATTTCCTGAATTTTCGTCAGCGGTGGCGATGTATCAAAAATATGGATTCCGTACTATACCACATCGTCTTGGCAATTCGGGACATACGGCGACAAGTATTTTTATGGTCAAAGATTTGGCGCAAGTTTAAATCAAAGACCGAAACAATTATTTTGACATCATTTATCCAAATAAAACAATTATGAAAAAGATAAAACCGACATTCAAAGAAAATGTTTCAGAAACGCTCCTGATTCCTTTGTATATGCGTGCAAAGGAGGCTGAGGAGAAGAATCTCACAGAAAATCAGATAAAAAGGATTTTCAAGAACATCGACAACAATTTCCCAAATGCCGAAATCCACATTGAGCGAATCAGCAAAGATTTCAGTCAACGCACTGAAACTCAGCAAAGTGTCAGCGCAACCAATGCCACTTTTGCGTGGGGTTGCGACAATCCTTTGGAGATTGAGGATTGGGGCTTGAAGTTGATATTTCAATCCGAGTTCTACTACTTTTCGCAGCACTTTTCGCAAATGTATAAACGCCTCGGTATCAAGGCGTTTATACTGAAATATCTGTCCAAATACCGTCGTTCGATAGGTATTTGGAGTTATCGGAAGGCGGGATGATTACTTCTTTTTGCAACATCCGCTGTCCTCGTGGCAATGCTCCACTGCCTCGCCTTCTGAGACTTTGCGGGCGGTGTAGTTGATTTTTGCAAACGCTTGGATGATAGCGTCTTCCGTAGTCTTGTCCGCGTCATAGACGATGGTGACGGTTTGGGCGGCAATGTCGGTTTCAATCGACTTGACGCCCTTTTCGAAGCGGATGTTGTTCTTGATTTTGTTTTCGCAATTCTCGCAGTGCATCTGCGGATTGGTGGTAAGCACAAGGGTCTTGATGTCCTTGCCCGCTACCGTCAACGCCATAATCATAATGGCGAAAAACAATACTAATTTTTTCATAGTGTAAATTTTTATATGTTAAACGTTTATAATATGAAAATTATTCTCTAAATAAATTGCACCTAAGTCCCACGTAAAACATCGCGCCGCTCACAGGTGCATAAACCAACGTCGGCTCAAAGGTTTCAGACCAAGGATTTTCCGACGAAATTATAGGATTTTTCTGTTTGTACCCCGTCAAATTTTCGCCGCCGACGTAAATTGAAAACTTCCTGAACCATTTGGTAATCTGAATATTGAGTTGCGGAAATGCGTCAAATTCAGCATCGCTTACTAACTCTCCGTTTTCATTGAAATAATCGGGCAGACGGCCACCGCCATTGAGTTGGAGGTTTGCATCAAACTACCAAATAGCCAAAGGCGTTTTGTACGAGGCTGTAAAGAGTGCTTTATACTTGTTGGTCAATGGTTTAACCCGCAATTCGCCACCCGAATAAGCCCTCACGTCGTTCAATCTGTAAGCCGCCGAAAGTTCAAATCCCTTGAACACATCATACGCCGCATCTGCCTGAAATGTATGCGAATACGAGCGTTCGTCAGAAGATTTGATGACAATTTTGCTTGGCGAAATGTCGTAATCTGCCAAAGCCTGCGATTGGAATGTGGTGTAATAGTATTCTGTGTTGATTTTTCAGATGTTTACCGGCAATTGGAATCTTCCACGAAAGGCTCGACCCAATGTTCCACGCACTCTCCTGTGCAAGATTTTCGATGATAATTTCACGACCCGACGATAGCAAAAAGTGATTTTCTGCCAATGCGTGAGGCGACCTGTAACCCTTGCCTGCCGAAAATCGCATTGAAAACGACTCCAACGGTTTGATTTTCAGATGGAAGCGCGGTGTAAAAAATGTACCGAAATCATCGCTGTTGTCTATTCTCAAACCTGCCATCAAAATCCAAATATCGTCGTAATTAAACGTGTATTGAGCATAGCCGCCAATTACGGTTTCGTTTTCATCGAGATTTTTGGTTTGGAGATAATCTTGCGACATACGGTCGGCATTGACGCTGAAACCCGCTGATAGATTGTGCATTTCGCTCAAATCAGTTTCAAAAATGAGTTGTGCGTAGAGGTTGCGCTCGTCGTTGTTATAAACCTTGCTGCCAAACTGCGATTCCAAGTTATGCATTGTGGCAGAGGTAATTAGCGCAACGCTCGAATTGCGTGCGGGGTCGATTACAAAAGCGTTTTTCAAATATGCATTGTAACGGCGGGTGTCCATCGATATCTTGTAAAGTGGCACATTTTCAATGGATTTCAACTGTCCGCCATCGCGTTTTTCGTCCAAAATCGAATATCCGCCGTGAAAAATATACCTTCCTTTGTGGTAATGCCAACGATTGTGAAAATTCACTTGATTGACATCGGGCTTGTCGAAAAAATTGTCGCCGTTCTCGTCCATATCTGCCAAAGAATTTTCGTAATGCACTAATACTTCGGTGCTTAGGTGGTGTGTAATGTGCTTGTTGGCATCTGCGTTTACCTCCATTCTGCCCTCAGAATTGCCATAAATGTTGAGACCGATTCCTTGTTCGTCGTCTGGTTTGAGATATTCCACATCTATTTGACCTGTAATGCTTTCGTAGCCGTTTTTCACCGACGACGCACCCTTCGACACCTGAATGCCTTTAAGCCACGCGCCCGGTACGTATCCGAGTGCGTATGGCGAGGCTGTCAGGCGAAAATCGGGAATGTTTTCTGCCAACATCTGCACATACAATCCGCTGAGACCCAATAGTTTAATCTGTTTTGCGCCCGTTGCCGCGTCAGAATAACTCACATCCACCGACGGATTTGTCGTAAAACTTTCGCCAAGGTTGCAGCAAGCCGCCTTGAAAAGTTCTGCCTGATTGATTTTCAGACCGTTGAGCGCACCTCCCATTTCAGACGTGCCACGACGACGCTCCGAAACTACAACCTCGGAAACGTCCTTTGAATTGTCCTTTAATGTTACTTTAATTGCTTGGTTGTCAGATATTTTGCCAATATCCACAGTGTCGGTTTCAAAACCTAAAAACGAGATTGCAAGGATTTTTTTGCCTGCAATTCTTTCGATTGAGAATTTTCCGTCAACATTGGTTGTGACGCCTGTGGAAGTGCCTATCCAATAGACATTTGCGCCAACGAGCGATTCACCTTTGTTGTCCTTTACCGTTCCCGAAACTACATTCTGAGCCAATGCGCCCAATGAGGCGAGCATACACAATGCCGCCATTAAAAATATTTTCATAATTTATTGATATTCAAAATTTTAATTGATTAATAGATATACAATTCCTCCGCAGAACGTACATATAAGCATCCTGCGAATTTGCAGTTACGCAAAATCTCAAAAATCAAATTCTGAACACCTTAATTATCGAAAGCAAATCCTTTGGAGGCGGATTTATTTTTTGAGTAACTGTATAATGCTGATTGTCAAATGAATAATCATTTGTGCAGAAAAGAATGTCGTTAACAATGGCGGGTATCTCAAAATGAAAGTCAAACGCCTGATAATCAGGATTTACGCACGGAATATACTGCACAAATTCGGTTTCCATACATCCGTGCGACGGAGTGCAGGAAAAATTTTTGTCAACCGTAAAAAACGCCGACGATATTTTGTATTTGCCTGAATGATTGCATTTTACAATATTAACCCCCGCCCCGATTAACAGAATGAAAATCGAGAACGTCACCGAGAATAATATTTTTGCAATCTTTTTCATACCGCAAAAATAGAAACTTTATTCGAGATTGAATGATAAATATTGTTAATAATTTTTAGGTAATTTTTCGCTCGAAACTTATTCTGTTTTTGCCCAAAATTAGGTATTAATTTAATCAAAAATTCTTTATTGTTTTGTAGTTTGGACAATCTTTCTGATATTTCGTTTCTTCTTGGTCAAAATGTCTATCAATCATACTTTTGCACAATAAATACCTCCCGACTTTCAACAAGTCGATCGGGGTTTGGAAGTATGAAAAATAAAGATTTTTTTTGCTTAAATTTATGACAGCCGGTGCAGACCTCAGCGTGATGCTGAAATGTTCTGCGCCGGTCTTTTTTTTTGCAAAATTCATTATCCGAAATATTATCTTTATAACCTATATTTAGTCTCGATTTAGTATAATATTTTTCCGTGATAATTCATTGAAATAGATAATTTATCCATTCTTTTTATTCTTCTTGGACAAAATATCCACTCATCATATCTTTGCACCATAATCATATAACATTAATTAAAACATAAAACGAAATGGCAAATATTCATCAATCAATAGCAGAACTTGTGGGCAAGACGCCCCTTCTGCAAATCAACGGTTACAACAAGGCTAAAAACCTAAATGCCAACATTATAGTTAAGTTGGAATATTTCAACCCCAACCAAAGCGTCAAAGACCGTATCGCGCTTGCAATGGTGGAGGAGGCTGAGCGTACCGGAAAACTCAAAAAGGGCGACACCATCATCGAACTCACAAGCGGCAACACAGGCGTTGGTCTCGCTGCCATAGCCGCCGCAAAGGGTTACAAATTTCGCGTCTACATTCAAGACCAAGTGTCAAAAGAGCGTTTTCAGGTGATTCACGCACTCGGCGGCGAAACCGTGAAACTCTCCGAAGTGCCTGAAATAGTGGAGAGTTTCGAGAAAAACGGTCCCGATTTCATTGAGTGCGTAAAGGCTTTGGAACGCCATCTCGAAGCCAAGGGCGACAAGAATTATTGGTTTGCCGACCAAACCCGCAACCCCGAAAATCCCAACATTCACTTCAACACCACGGGTCCCGAAATTTGGAACGACACCGAGGGCAAGGTTGACGCTTTTGTGGCGTGCGTTGGAACAGGCGGGACTCTCTCAGGAGTAGGCAATTACCTCAAATCTAAGAACCCAAATGTGAAGGTTTTTGGCGTTCAGCCCACCGAAGATTCGTTCCAAAGTCCCGAACGTCCTGATCAAGAGGAAATTACTGGCGTTCACCCCTTTGAAAACACCAAGGAGGAGTACATTCCCGCCAACCTCGACCGCAAGGTTTACGACGGATATTTTGAAATCCACACCAACCAAGCCTACGAGGCGGCTCGACTTCTCGCCAAAAAAGACGGCGTACTTGTTGGGGCATCGTCAGGCGCGGCTCTCTACGCTGCCACTCAACTCGCCCAACGTCCTGAGTACAAGGGTAAAACCATCGTTGCTCTCCTCGCCGACACTGGATTGAGGTATTTGAGTACGCATTTGTTTGAGGCGTAAAGATTTTACATTAATTGGCGTATGGGCGTACCTTGTGTGCGCCCCTATGCAATTTTCCAAATTTCCTCATTATTTTCTCAAATCCAAATAATATTTTCTCCTTACTCTATCTGTTTTAGCAAATTATTCCAATCTTTATCTTCTTCTTGGACAAACCTTCCTATCAAACTACCTTTGCAATCGAAAAGAAAATGAATATTAAAACTAAATAAAATGTCAGTAAATTTAAGCAATTCTAATGTTGCGGTGCGCGAAACGAGGATTGGGTCAATTACCGGTTACATCGGTTCGCTGAAAGATTTGGCAGAAAAATCTGAGTGCGGAACTCTAAAAGGTTGCGCAAGATGTTTCTCACAATCAAGCACTTGTCTTTCGCTTTGCGGACTATCGCAACTCGCAGGCATCAGGGACGTGGCAATCATCCATCACGGTCCATCGGGCTGTTCGGTAACGAGTAGCAACAGTTACTATATGTCGAAAGTGATGGCCAAAAAACGCGGCGTAACGTCCGACACCGTGTATGTGGGTACCGATATGAACGAAAAAGACACAATTTTCGGCTCAACCGAGGGTCTTCGCAAAATCATCATCGAAACCAACCGCCGCTACAAACCCAAAGCAATTTTTGTGTCAAGTAGTTGTGCCACAGGTATTATCGGTGAAGACATCGACAGCATTGTTGACGAAGTAAAAGACGAAATCCCTGTGCCCGTGGTGGCTGTTCACTGCGAGGGTTTCAAGAGCAAAATTTGGGCTACGGGATTCGACATTTCAGACCACGCTGTGTTGCAGGCAATTGTGCAGAAACCTCGCCCCAACGCTCCGAAAAACAACAAGATCAACTTCAAAAACTTCTTTGAATCGGCACGTCCCGAAATCATCGAAATGTTTAAGAATTTTGACCTCGAACCCGTTTTCCTCTATTGCAACTCCACGGTTGAGGAACTTTCAACTCTCTCGGAAAACCTTGCAACTACCTGTATTTGCGGCACTTTGGGTAACTATCTCGGCAACGCTCTCGAAGAAAAATACGGCGTGCCATACGTCCGTTCTATCAATCAATGCGGCATCACGGGTTTTGAAACTTGGCTGCGCGAAATAGGCCGAGTTACCCACCGCGAGGACAAGGTAGAAAAATACATTGCCGAACAACGTGCCATTTATCTTCCTCAGATAGAAGAAGTTAAGAAACAACTTGAAGGCTTGACGGCTGTGCTTGGAATGGGTCCCGGCTACACGTTTGAGGTGTCGCGAGTTTTGAACGAACTCGGCATCAAGGTGGTTTGGGCATTGGCTTGGCATTATGATAAGAAATATGAAAACGGCGACGTGCCTCCCTCAATGAAATACCTGTTGGACAACAACATAGAATTTGAAACTTCGGTTGCCGACCAACAGAATTACGAGGTAATGAACATTCTCAACAAGTACAAACCCGATATGTACCTTTCACGGCATCCAGGCTCTACGGTTTGGGCTATAAAGAACGGAACTCCTGCGATTTACGTGGCCGACGAGTATATGATTTTTGGCTACAAACACACTTTGGAATTTGCCAAAACAGTGCTCGACACTATCCGCAACCGCAGTTTTGAGGCGAACCTTGCAAAACGCACAAAACTTCCCTACACCAAATGGTGGTACGAACAAAATGTTGATAAATTCTTTGAAAATTGACAATGAACAATTGACAGTTGACAATTCAGAGAACATTAATATACACACAATTGATAATTGTCCATTGTCAATTATCAATTGTCAATTCAAAACAATATGGCAAAGATATTAGACAAACAAAGATATAAATGCGCTTTGGCGGCAATGCAGACCGTTCAGGCGATAGAGAGAGC
>JAEEGH010003100.1_pt1 | contig 44187 bp, 37 predicted proteins | sample 9134181 | NCBI WGS metagenome assembly JAEEGH01 (sample SAMN16246544, study PRJNA631951) | gut metagenome | biome: gut microbiome; feature: rumen; material: DP-attached | host: Bos | place: Iran: Karaj | collected 2018-10
GGTATTCGTGTCTTCTGTACCCATGACAACGTCAATATGGAAATTCAACATATCGAATTCACCGTCGTAAGTGGTATAGATGATACGTCCGGTATTGGTGTCAACAACAGCATACCCTTTCACAAGTTGTGTGTTTTTCAGTTTCGGACGAAAGGATACCCTCGCTAGATTTGTTCCATCTTCATGTACCTCATATCGGTAATACATACGATTACTACGACAAAAGGGAGACAACAACCTGTCTTCATACAGTGTCATTTCATAAAGCGTAGGAGTCATGTAGTCTGTAAAAGCCTCACTGACCTGACCATGCGGTATGGTATTACTGATGATTTGTGGTTTCATTATGAACTTATGGCTTCCCTTTTGCACTATTTTACCATAAATCTCAGAGATATAATGACGGTCACCACGAGCAAACGAGTATAGCGAGGGGACAAGGAAGAGGGTGGGGTTGCGGCGTTCTGTATTCAGCGTATAACGCAAATACATGTTATTATCACTTTTTATATTATGTGCGTAGTTACGTTTATAGCTCCACATCTTCTCAAGTATGGAGTCAGATTTCTCCATAGAAAAACTAATGGTGGGCATGAAAATGAACATGCTCACCATCATTTTTATGATATGTGACTTTATATTCACGCCCCCAAAATTACAAAATAATTTTGAGGATGCAAATTTTTATCCTAAATATTTCATTAAAATTCGTGCATTACCTGATTCACGGAGTTTTGCAATGCTTTTTTCACGAATCTGACGTACACGCTCACGAGTCAATCCTAAACGATCCCCAATCTCTTCCAGCCCTTTTTCATGGCATCCAATTCCAAAACACTCACGAATTATTGTAATCTCACGATCTTTCAGCACTTTTTGCAATACCGTATTAAGTTCCTGAGCCATCGATTCGTGGTCGACCTGACGGTCAGTACGAGAGTCATCGCCACTAGCCATTACGTCCAACATACAATTGTCCTCGCCATCTTGAAATGGAGCGTCAATAGACACATGATGACCATCAGCCATCAGACTCTGTCCAATTTTCTCCTCATCGAGATTTGTGGCATCTGAAAGCTCTGAAACGCTTGGATGACGTTGATACTCCTGCTCGAATTTATTGATCTCGTGGTTGATTTTATTCAAAGAACCTACCTGATTCAAAGGCAGGCGCACAATACGACTCTGCTCGGCAATAGCTTGCAGTATAGACTGACGAATCCACCAAACCGCATAAGAGATAAATTTAAAGCCACGAGTCTCATCAAATTTCTGAGCTGCTTTAATCAAGCCAATGTTACCCTCATCAATAAGGTCTGTAAGTGTCAATCCCTGATGTTGATATTGTTTAGCCACAGAAACCACAAATCGCAAATTAGCTGTGACGAGTTTATCTTTAGCTATCTCACCTTCACGTCCTCCTTTTTTAATTTTCTGAGCGAGCTCAATTTCCTCATCAATAGAAATCAACGGTGCACGTCCAATCTCAACAAGATACTTATCCAGCGCCTCACTTGAGCGATTCGTAATGCTTTTCTGAATTTTAAGTTGCCTCATCTTTGATACCTTAAACCGTACTAATTGATTGATAATCAAATATATAAATAGAATTAGCTTTTAAAAGCGATGCAAAATTACAAAAAATATGAATAAGTTGTACATTTTTATGTATAATTTTCTATTTAAAAAACGTTAATAACGATAGTAGCATCATTCACCCATGTATTTTATTTATCATAATACTGATTATCTTATTAATTGCTAGTTTTGAGTTTTTATTGACTCATAAAGATTGTAATAAACATTTATAAACGAGAAGTATTTGTTATTCTAAGGAAATTTTGTACCTTTGTCCTTTCAATATTAAATATAATATATAATGAGTGAAAGTATCATCATAAAGAACGCTCGTGTGAATAATCTGAAGAATATCTCTCTCGATATTCCACGCAATAAATTCATTACGATTGCAGGCGTTTCTGGTTCAGGAAAATCTTCCCTTGCATTTGACACTCTTTATGCTGAAGGACAAAGACGATATGTGGAAAGTCTCTCTTCTTATGCCAGACAATTTTTGGGAAGAATGAGTAAGCCTGAGTGTGATTTTATCAAAGGTCTTCCACCTGCCATTGCTATTGAACAGAAAGTTATTAGCAGGAACCCCAGATCTACCGTAGGAACAACTACAGAGATTTACGAGTATTTACGTCTGCTTTTTGCACGAATTGGACGAACTTATTCGCCAATTAGCGGACAAGAAGTGAAGAAGAATACAACCGAAGATATTCTAAATTGCGTAAATACCTTTTCAAAAGGTACTAAATTTGTGATTCTTGCCCCTCTCCATGTTGCCGAAGGCCGTACGATCAAACGCCAATTACAGATGATGATTCAAGAAGGGTATTCCCGTATTTATCATAATAGGAAACCCGTCCGTATTGATGATTATTTAAGCCAAGCAGACTTTTCCCAAATTGAGGCAAAAGATATTTTCCTACTTATTGACCGCCTTTCTGTAGATGATTCCAAAGACGTTCTAGCCCGTATTGTTGATTCTTCAGAAACAGCTTTCTATGAAGGTGACGGAGAATGTAGGCTTATGTTTCTACCTTCAAATATCACTTATGATTTCTCTACTCGTTTTGAGGCAGACGGGATGACTTTTGAAGAGCCATCAGATAACATGTTTTCCTTTAACTCACCAGTCGGAGCCTGCCCTACTTGTGAAGGATTTGGACGTGTGATTGGCATAGATGAAAAACTTGTAATCCCGAATTCATCGCTTAGTGTATACGAAGGGTGTGTTCAATGCTGGCATGGTGAGAAAATGGGAATGTGGAAAGATGAGTTTTGTCGCCGTGCCGTTGTAGATGATTTCCCTATTTTTGAGCCTTACTATGCCCTATCACGGCAACACAAGGATTGGCTTTGGCATGGACTCCCATGCGATAAGCATCGCGACATACATGATCAGGTTTCAATAGACTCCTTTTTCCAAATGATAAAGGAAAACCAGTACAAGATTCAATATCGTGTTATGTTGAGCCGCTATCGCGGTAAAACACTCTGCCCAAAATGCCATGGAACACGCCTCAAGAAAGAGACGAGCTATGTGATGATTCAAGGCAAAAGCATTAGCGATTTAGTGGAGATACCTATCTCCCAACTTAAATCATGGTTTGACCATCTATCTCTTGATGAGCATGAGAGTAAAATAGCAAAAAGATTACTTACAGAAATCAATAATCGTTTGCAATTTCTTGTGGATGTTGGAGTTGGATACCTTACACTCAACCGACCTTCAAATACACTTAGTGGCGGAGAGAGCCAACGAATAAACCTCACAACATCTTTAGGGAGTTCTTTAGTAGGCTCTCTTTACATTTTGGACGAACCGAGTATAGGGCTGCATTCACGAGACACTTACCGGCTAATCCATGTACTTAAACAATTACAGTCGTTGGGCAATACCGTCATAGTTGTAGAACATGACGAGGACATTATGCGTGCATCAGATTATCTTATTGACGTTGGTCCGAATGCAGGTCGTCTTGGTGGGGAGATTGTCTTCCAGGGTAATGCGAATAACATTACGACAGAATCATTAAGTACGTATCCACAAAGCTATACGGTCAGATACCTGACCCATACTGATACTATTGAGGTTCCTAAAAGCCGACGTCCTTGGAATATGTTCATCGAACTTAAGGGATGTCGAATGAATAACTTAAGAGGCATTGATGTTAAGTTCCCACTTCATGTGCTCAATGTTGTGACGGGAGTATCCGGATCAGGCAAGTCATCATTAATAAAAGGTATACTCTACCCTGCCCTCAAACGCCATTTCGACGAGGTGGCAGATACCCCTGGCGAATATATAGCGCTTGAGGGTGACTGGCAACAGATATCTCATGTCGAGTTTGTAGACCAAAACCCCATCGGAAAGTCAACGCGCTCTAACCCAGCCACTTATATTAAAGCATATGATGTAATTAGACAACTCTTTGCAGAACAGTCCCTATCAAAACAGATGGGCTTTACACCACAGTATTTCTCATTTAATGCAGACGGTGGACGTTGTGACGAATGTAAAGGAGCGGGAGTCATTACCGTTGAGATGCAATTCATGGCCGACCTTGAATTAGAGTGTGAGGCTTGTCACGGGCACCGCTTTAAACGTGACATCCTTGATGTACGTTTTGAGGGGAAAAATATTGATGATGTTCTTAACATGACTGTAAATGAGGCCATAGAGTTTTTTAGCCAGGCTGTCCAAAATAAAGCAAATAATTTAGCCAAAAACATTGCAGACCGTCTAAAGCCCCTCGATGATATCGGATTAGGGTACATCAAACTCGGACAAAGTTCGTCAACTCTCTCGGGAGGTGAGAACCAACGTGTCAAGCTGGCTTATTTCATTGGCCAAGAGAAGCAACAACCTACACTATTTATTTTTGATGAGCCGACAACAGGATTGCATTTTCATGATATCAAGCGCCTATTGACTGCCTTCGAGTCTCTCATAAACCGTGGACATACTATTATTGTCATTGAACACAATATGGACGTCATTAAGTGTGCTGACCATGTGATAGACCTAGGACCTGATGGTGGCGATAAAGGTGGCGATTTGGTATTTGCAGGAACTCCCGAACAACTTGTCCAATGCCAATCAAGTATTACAGGAAAATATTTACGAGATAAACTCCAATGAGTTTTTCTAGTAAATGATAGAGCGGAATACGGGAGTCGAACCCGCCTCCTAGGCTTGGGAAGCCCATGCACTACCGATGTGCTAATTCCGCAAAAAAAATGATGGAGAAAAGAGCCGATGGCGGGACTCGAACCCGCGACCTACGCATTACGAATGCGTTGCTCTACCAACTGAGCCACATCGGCATTCCTACAACTTATTATTCCATAAGATGTCTGAAAACGGATGCAAAGATAAAACAAACTTTTCAGATGACAAAATTATTTCCACACTTTTTTCGCACATTATATGCCTCGCCTTTTATAGAACTAGTATCATGCCCTGCTTCCGCACCATCTTAAACATGGAAACGATATTTGCGTTTTGCCTTCTGAGGAGTGCGACCTCCAAAACCATCACCTTTACGTATTACCCCAGGACGAGCCACGCCTCGATAATCAGCCCATCGGGTACGAATTTTGTCAACATAATCAACCGTTTCGTTTCCGCGCATGTAGCCATGTTTCACGATAGGATCTGTGTAAAAAACTGGCTCGCGGAGTTTCAAAACGTATTCTGCCACATCATTCCAACGCTTTGGATTTCGTCCGTTTTTTTGAGCTAAAGCCATAGCGTCACGAATATGATGATAGCCTCCATTGTAGCATGCTAGAGCAAAATAGATTCGCTCATTTGGAGCAGGAATATCATTAAAATATCCCATTAACTCACTCATATACCTTGCAGCCGCAGCTATGTTTGCCTCCGGATCGTATATTTTCTCACGCGGCAACCCTAAATGGTCTGCGGTGGCAGGCATAATCTGCATGAGACCGCAAGCCCCTGCCCATGAGCGTGCATTTGGATCAAAAGTTGACTCCTGATAACATTGAGCTGCCATCAGACGCCAGTCAAGACGCGCCATCGGCGCATATGTCATGAAAAACTTATCGTATCGTGATATCTCGCCCTTAGCCCTGTTAAGCATCGGAGCAAAAACATGTCTTTTCACACTTTTAGCTGACAACAAAAAAGCCTCTTCCTTTTTTATTTCTGCTATCATAGTTGGCTTATACCAACGGTTAAGTGTATCAGCCAACTCTACATTGTTTTTTTGAACTGCCCATGACAAACCTAACGAGTCTATCTTAACGCCACATGCTTCAAGACTATCACCCATAGTAATACGCTTTGGTAAGAGAAAAGCTATGATATCCGCATCCCCTCGTTTGAGCCTATTAACCATCTCGAGAGTATCCTTGCACACTTCCACCCTCACAGATACTCCTAGCTTCTGTGCAAATCTCTCACAAAGAAGATATTGAGTTCCCATTCCGTGTCCATGATAGTCGTAATATGTCTCAGGTCCAGTCATAGTCAACATTATCAGTTCACCATTAGTCACCATGTCTGTCATGGTAAAATCGTCTGTCGTCGGAATCGAGTCCTCTGCAATCTCGCCCCATGGTGTGATGATACGTTCATCTTGTTTCCTGCCAATGCATGAAACAAACAACACCATGAGTGTCAATGCATATATATACGCTTTTATTCTCAATTCTATACGGATTCCGGCTAATTCTATCAGAATCGGATGCAAAAGTAATCATTTTCTTGCACATTCTCACAAAAATGAGTATTTTTGCACTCGGTTTTTAAGAAAATATAGATAATTATATTATGTTACGTATTGCTATTCAATCGAAAGGTCGTTTATTTGACGATACGATGAATTTGCTATCTGAGGCTGATATTAAGGTTAGTGCCAGCAGGCGTACCCTATTAGTTCAGTCCTCCAATTTTCCTCTAGAGGTGCTGTATCTTCGTGACGATGACATTCCTCAAAGCGTAGCAAATGGTGTGGCTGATTTAGGTATAGTAGGTGAAAACGAATTTGTTGAGCGCAATGAGGATGCAGAAATTGTCGACCGTCTGGGGTTCAGTAAATGCCGCCTCTCATTAGCCATCCCCAAGGAGATCAACTATCCAGGAATAGAGTGGTTTGAAGGTAAAAAGATTGCCACTTCTTATCCATATATCTTGAAGCAATTTTTACATAAGCACCACATCAATGCAGAGATTCATGTTATTACAGGAAGCGTAGAGATAAGTCCTGGTATTGGATTAGCTGACGGTATATTCGATATTGTGAGCAGTGGCTCAACGTTGGTAAGCAACAATTTACATGAAGTTGAGACCGTAATGAAGAGCGAGGCTCTGCTGATAGCCAACAAACATCTTAGTGCTGAGAAAAAAGCATATCTTGAGGCCATGTTATTCCGTTTTGCCGCAGTGCGTGAAGCTGAAGACAAGAAGTATGTACGTATGAATGTTCCCAAAATTCGGCTTAATGAGATTATTGAGGTTTTACCAGGATTGAAAAGTCCAACAATTATCCCTTTAGCTGATGAGGAATGGTGCTCAGTCCACACAGTACTCAACCAAAAACGTTTTTGGGAGATTATTGGAAAACTGAAAGAACTTGGTGCCCAAGGTATCCTCGTCACTCCTATCGAAAAAATGATATTATAAAAAGAAGAAGGGCTTTACATTACAATTAGGAATAGTCTGCAATAAGAAATGAAGATAATACGTTTCCCGCGGAAAGAAGACTGGAGCTATATTGCGGAACGTCCGTGTCTGGATGTCTCCCAATTAAACACTATAGTGAGTAGTGTTTTGAATGATGTGCGTCAGAATGGCGATATGGCCGTCATAAAATATGAAAGAAAGTTTGACCACGTAGAGTTAGAGTCGTTGTCTGTTACAGATAATGAAATGATTGAGGCTGAGCGTATCGTCTCACCAGAACTCCGCGACGCTCTTCTTCTTGCTCATCATAATATTGTATCTTTTCATGAGTCTCAGCGCTTTGCAAGTAGCAAAGTTGAAACTCAGCCTGGGGTAACATGTTGGCAGAAGAGTGTTCCCATTGAGAAGGTTGGATTATATATTCCAGGAGGTACTGCCCCATTGTTTTCTACAGTTCTAATGTTGAGTGCACCTGCTAAAATAGCGGGTTGTCGGGAAATCGTTCTTTGTACACCTCCCAACCGCGTAGGTAAAGTGCATCCCGCCATTCTGGTTGCTGCAAAAATAGCTGGAGTGGACAAGATTTTCAAGGCTGGTGGTGTGCAAGCAATAGGAGCAATGGCATATGGGACTGAGAGCGTTCCAAAAGTTTATAAAATATTTGGGCCTGGCAACCAATATGTGATGGCAGCAAAGCAACAAGTTTCATTGCATGATTGTGCTATAGATATGCCTGCAGGTCCCAGTGAGGTGTGTGTAATTGCGGATGATTCAAGTAATCCAGAATTTGTTGCAGCAGACTTGTTATCTCAAGCCGAGCATGGAACAGACTCACAAGTGATTTTGATTACAACAAGCGAAATGATACTTGAAGAGGTTCAGAAAGAGATTCATGTACAACTTGAGAAATTATATCGTAAAGATATAGCTATCAGATCATTAGAAAATAGCAAATTGGTTCTCGTAAAATCAAAAACAGAAGCAATGCAGTTATGCAACGCATATGCACCTGAGCACTTGATTATAGCAACTGATGATTACGCGCAATTGGCCACTCAAGTAATTAATGCAGGTAGCGTTTTCCTTGGCCATTATGCATGTGAGAGTGCCGGTGACTATGCGAGTGGTACCAACCATACTCTCCCTACTCATGGATATGCCCTTGCTTATAATGGAGTTAACTTAGACAGTTATAACCGTAAGATTACCTTCCAGCATCTTACCGCAGAAGGAATTCGCTCTATTGGCCGTGCCGTGGAGGTCATGGCAGAGAATGAACAACTAGATGCTCATAAAAATGCCATGTCGGTTAGAATTAAATCACTTGAATCATGAAAACTTTAGAAGAACTCACCCGTCCCAATATATGGAAGCTTGCACCGTATAGCAGTGCCCGTAATGAGTATAGCGGCCATACAGCACGAGTGTTTCTCGATGCTAATGAGAACCCATATAATGCTCCTCTCAATCGTTATCCTGATCCGCTTCAACGTGAAGTAAAGAAACAATTATCAAAAATAAAGGGAGTACCTCAAGAATGCATTTTCATTGGTAATGGTAGTGATGAGGCAATTGATCTTCCTTATCGCTGTTTCTGCCGTCCTGGAATTGACAACGTTGTCGCAATTGAGCCTACATATGGGATGTATAAGGTTTGTGCGGACATTAACGATGTTGAATACCGTCCTGTACTCCTAGATGAGAAGTATCAGATAACAGCAGATCGTCTTTTAGCTGCCTCCGACAATCACACAAAATTGATTTGGATTTGCTCACCTAACAATCCTACTGGTAATAGCATCATTCGCGATGAAATCGAGAAAACTATTATAAGATTCGAGGGAATTGTTGTGTTAGATGAGGCGTATGGTGATTTTTCCTCCCAAAAATCTTTCCGGACAGAATTGAGTAAACACCCCAATCTGATTGTTTTGAATACTTTCAGTAAAGCATGGGGATGTGCTGCCATACGTATGGGAATGGCATTTGCTAACAAAGAGATCATTCAGCTATTTAACAAGGTGAAGTATCCTTACAATGTGAATCTGCTTACCCAGCAACAAGCACTTGAAGCAATGAAAGAACCATATGAAGTAACCAAATGGGTTAGAACCTTGCTCCTTGAGCGCAACCGAATGGTTGAAGCATTCAAATTGTTACCTAGCTGTTTGAGAGTATATCCTACAGATGCGAATTTCTTCCTAGCCAAGATGACTGACGCTCAGCGCATTTACGATTATTTGGTTGCCCGTGGAATTATTGTAAGAAATCGTACTCGTGTACAATTATGTAATAACTGTCTGCGTATCACTATTGGAAATAAGAGTGAAAACAATGAATTGCTTTCCGCTCTCAGACAGTATTAAGTGAAATAACATCTGTATTGTATTAATTGACAAGGAACAAAAATCTCTCTCTGCATAAGATGCAAAGAGAGATTTTTGATTATCAGATTCAAAATTATGCCGCTTTCTTAGTTGTAGTCTTTTTTTCTGTTGCCTTTTTCTCTGTAGCTTTCTTTGGGGTAGTTGAAGCTTTTGTTGCTGTTTTCTTCGCTGAAGTATAACATACACTGCATGGAGTCATATTTGCCTTTGCCTCAGCTAGAGTAACAGTCTTGATGTTCTTGCTCTTAGCCAATGCAGTACAACTCTTCTTTTTATGATATTTTGCGCCACCGGCAGCAACATAAACTTTAGATGTACCTGTTGCCTTTGTTGCTTCAGCTTTCTTGGCTGCATCTTCTTGTGCTTTCTTTACATCTTCAGCCTCAACTTTCTTCGTAGTTGCAGGTTTAGGAGTCGCCTTCTTAGCTGCAGCATAGCATACACTACATGGAGTCAGATCTTTCTTGGCATCTGCAAGAGTAAGAGTCTTAACATTTTTGCTTTTTGCTAATGCGGTACAACTATTCGTCTTATGATATTTTGTTCCTCCTGCAGCTGCATAAACCTTAGTTGCAGCAATAGCCTTCGTTGTAGCAGCCTTCTTCTCTGCTTGCTCCTTTGCTATGGCTTTTTTGGTAGCTTCTGCCTGAGCAGGATAGCAACGTACACATGGATGTCGTCCCATCTCCTTAGCTTCTTTTGTGGTGATGTCTGTCACATTCTTCGAATTGCGCAAATAGCTACAATCCTTGCTTTTATGATAGGCAATAGCACTTTTGCTTGGAGCAATGTAAACTTTCTGAGCCGTTGCGCTTAGTGATACGCAAAACACAGCAATAAGTGATAAAATGTACTTTTTCATATTCATTGTAATTTAATTAAACAAATCTGTCCGCTAAGTTAATTGAATTGTTGAATGTATGCAAGTAAAATGTTATGTTTTTCGACAAATTTAACGAAAAAAGTGACATTTCTTACGAAATATCACTCCTTTTGTAGTCGATAGGGGAATCGAACCCCTATGCCAAGATTGAGAATCTTGTATCCTAACCATTAGATGAATCGACCAACTGATGGTGCATTATTCGAAACATCCCCCTGGCGGAAGGAGGGGGATTCGAACCCCCGGTACGGTTACCCGTACGGCAGTTTAGCAAACTGCTGGTTTCAGCCACTCACCCATCCTTCCGGGCTCGCTTTAGCTTTGCCAAGCATTGTTTCTCAAATGCGAGTGCAAAGGTAATAGTTAATTTTGATTCCACCAAATTTTTTATTGATTATTTTTCAAAATAGATGAAAAATATTAGTTCACACCATTAAAATAGAGTTGATAGGGTTAGTGTTTGGGAACACATGGTAATAATAAGGGGCTGACAATAAGTCAACCCCCTACTCTATTTTCGAAGATATTGGAAATTTCAATCCAGATTCAAGCTCTTCTTGATTGCAGCTATCTTCTCCTCAGCAGCTTTCAGACAACGCTCGTAACATCCAGCACATTCAAATGAAGGATCTTTCACCTCAGTATAGAACTTAATCTTTGGCTCTGTACCTGAAGGACGTACGCTAACTTTTGTTCCATCTTCGCAGAACCACTGGAGAACATTTGACGTGGCAGGCATATCAAGTTTAGTCACATTACCATCAGCATCACGTGCCTCAAGTGATTGATAGTCTTTCCAAAGGCAAATCTTCGAGCCGCCCAATTCTTTAGGAGGATTATTACGGAAATCTGTCATCATCTGCTTAATCTCATCAGCACCAGTCTTACCAGGACGAACAACATTAATTGTTACCTCGCGCGAGAAACCATACTCGGCATAGATATCCATAAGCAGGTCATACAATGTACGCCCATTATCTTTTGCCCATGCGGCAATCTCACAGATGAGGCAGATTGAAGCGGGTGAATCTTTGTCTCGCACCTTATCAAATGGCAGGAATCCAAAGCTTTCCTCACCACCACCAATATACTTCTTTACACCTTCATCCTTACGTATTTCATTTGCAATCCATTTGAAGCCAGTGTAGCAGTCACGCAGTTCAACTCCGTTCTTTTTCGCAATCTCTGCTATCACCTCTGTTGTCACAATTGTCTTCACCAAGAACTCATTCCCCTTCAATTGGCCAAGTTTCTTCTTGTTGGCAATGATATACCACGAGAACATCATACAGGTCTGGTTGCCGTTCAAAATCTCCCACTCACCTTTGGTGTTGCGGCAAACAATTGCAAGACGGTCAGCGTCAGGATCGCTGGCAATTACGAGGTCTGCATTCAGACGAGTTCCCAGTTTCATTCCAAGAGTCATAGCCTCTGCATTCTCAGGATTTGGTGAAACCACAGTTGGGAAATTACCATCGATGACCATCTGCTCAGGCACAACGTGAATATTCTGGAATCCCCATGAGCGCAGTGCCATTGGAACGATGACACGTCCTGTACCATGCATCGGGGAATAAACAATGTTAAGATCCTTGTTGCGGAGAATCACATCTTGATCTACCATTGCCTCTTTTACTGCCTGAATGTAATCCCAGTCCATCTCTCCTCCGATGGGGATAATAAGTTCTTTATTTCCCTCAAACTTCACATCATCAATTGTAACTTTATTCACTTCGTCGATGATACCTGTGTCATGGGGAGAAAGCACTTGCGCACCATCATCCCAATAAGCCTTGTAGCCGTTATACTCTCTAGGATTGTGTGAAGCTGTCACATTTACACCTGCCTGACATCCAAGCTGACGGATAGCAAACGAGATCTCTGGTGTAGGACGAAGGCTCTCAAACAGATACACCTTAATACCATTGGCAGAAAAGATATCAGCAACACTCTCTGCAAACATGCGTCCGTTGTTACGGCAGTCATGCCCCACTACGACAGAACACTGTTTGTTGGGGAATGCTTTAAGAATATAATTGGCAAAACCTTGTGTAGCCATGCCCACGATATACTTATTCATGCGGTTAGTACCAGCTCCCATGATGCCACGGAGTCCTCCTGTACCAAACTCAAGGTCACGATAGAAAGCATCTATAAGTTCTGTCTTGTCTTCATTACTGAGCATAGCCTGAACGGCCTTGCGTGTCTCTTCGTCAAAAGCAGGTGTTAACCACTGTTTTGCTCTTTTCTCGCACTGAGCGATAAGTTCTGCGTTATTTTCCATAATTCTGTATAGTATTAAATTGTTAATGCTGATTTCTCGGTATAGTGCTTACAAAGATAGAAAAAAAAATCAAAAAAAGAATATTGTAATCATCTATTTTACATTTTTTATATGTAAACACATTATGCATACTAAACCTATTATCAGTACATGTATTTCCAAATGAAGATAATGAATAAGAAGAAAAAAACAATAATAATTGGCTTTTCACAAGTTTTTTTGTACATTTGCGACATCTATACACAGTGCATGATTAACTGACATAAATGATTATGAAATCTCTATGGATTTCTCCAATCTCGTAATTATATCCATAAAAACTATTATTCATGAAGACTGAACTTATACTTGTTGGAAAGACAGTAAACAAGCATTTTATTGCTTGTATCAACGATTATGTAGAACGTATCTGTCATTATATGCCTTTCACAACAACTGTCATTCCGGAATTGAAAAACACAAAGAAACTAACAGAAGAACAACAGAAGCAATTCGAGGGAGAGCAAATATTACGTTTTGTACAACAAGGCGATCTATTAGTTTTGCTTGACGAGCGTGGCAGTGAGTTCAGAAGTGTGGAGTTTGCATCATGGCTTCAGAAAAAGCAATTATCTACACGTCGCCTTGTGTTTGCAATAGGTGGGCCTTACGGCTTCTCGGCAGATGTATATACACGTGCAAATGAGAGAATATCATTGTCAAGGATGACTTTTTCACATCAAATGGTGCGTCTCTTTTTTACAGAGCAGCTTTATCGTGCATGCACTATTATTAAAGGAGAGCCTTATCATCATGAATAGCAATTTCTATTGGGGGAGACTAAATGCTTAACAGTTGTCTGCTCAATCGAATTTCCTACTCAAAAAGGTCAAAAAGTATAATATCGCCAGTATCGTCCCACTAAAACAGTTCTGATTACTATTGCTATATCACACTCTTGTATCTCTTCTCATCACACTCACATTAAACAAAAAAAACGAGGATTAGCATTCAGCTTCTCCTCGTTTGTAAAATATGGTATTCAAACAGTTTATTTAAATAATTGTCTTCACTGCTTCCAACATACCTTTTTCCTGGATGAGGTCAAGGTATTTCTTGACCAATTCTGCTAATCCTTCTACATTATGCAAATCCTCACCCCATATCATATCAGCAGAAAGAACACCATCAGCAACTTTCTTAGTGTCACCTGTTTCCCAAAGTTCTTTCAATAAATCCATGATCTTTTGATCATCATTAGGAACTATATCTACACCGTCTACACGCTTGCCTCCCTTATAATAAGTGATAATAGCAGCAAGACCAAAGACAAGTCCTTGTGGCAACTCACCCTTGCGCTCGAGATAGGTCTTCACTCCTGGCAGATCACGTGCGCAGAACTTCGGGAATGAATTGAGCATAATGCTAGTAACCTGATGGTCTACAAATGGGTTGTTGAAGCGCTCAAGTACATCAGTGGCAAACTGCTTCAGTTCATCCATTGGAAGATTAAGAGTTTCCATGAGCTCTTCAAACTGAACCTTGTGAATATATTTGCCAAGTATCTCATGGTTGCATGCATCACGTACGATATCCACACCGGAGAGGAAGGTAACAGGTGAAAGTACAGTGTGGGGACCATTAAGTAGAGTTACCTTTCGCTCGTGATAAGGCTTCTCGCTTTCAGCGATGAGCACATGGAGACCAGCCTTCTCAGCGGGGAATTCTTCTCGAAGTTCCTCACATGTCATGTTTTCAGCTTTCTCTATGACCCAAAGGTGGAAAATCTCAGCTTGAACAACGAGGTTATCCTTGTAGCCGATTTTCTGCTGGATGTCGGCAATCTCCTTACGAGGGAATCCGGGTACGATACGGTCAACAAGTGTTGCACACACATAGTTATACTTGGTAAACCATTCTTTGAATCCTTCGTAGTCTGCACCTAAGTCCTCTTTCCAGAGCTCAATATATTTGAAAATACATTCTTTCAGATGGTGGCCATTGAGGAAAATAAGCTCGCACGGCATAATGATAAGTCCTTTCTTAGGATCGCCGTTGAAGGTCTTATATCGATGAAAAAGCAACTGAACGAGTTTGCCTGGATAGCTGCTGGCAGGAGCATCAGTAAACTTACATGTGTCATCGAAGGCAATACCAGCCTCTGTAGTATTCGAAATAACAAAACGAATCTCAGGTTGCTCAGCCAATGCCATGTAAGCCCAGTTCTGTGTATATGGGTTGAGTGCACGACTAATTACATCAATACGTTCGAGAGAATTAACAGCCTCTCCATTGAGGCGTCCCTGTAGGTTTACATGATACAGACAGTCTTGGCCATTGAGCCAATCAACCATACCACGCTCAATGGGCTGTACAACAACTACACTTCCATTGAAATTGGTTTTCTGGTTCATGTTCCAGATAATCCAATCAACAAATGCACGCAGGAAGTTACCTTCACCAAACTGAATAATTTTCTCGGGCATCGTGCTCTTGGGAGCCGTCTGCTTGTTTAAAGACTTTAAATTTGACATGTGATTTGTTTTATGCTTTTAGTTATATATGTTTTTCTAAGTTCATACACCTACTTAAAATAGGAATGTGATGCGACAAAATTTCTACAAAGTAGCCCCTGTCTTCATCTTTCGCTTGCAAAGATAAAAAAATAAATGATTGGTTCTACACAAAAAGTATGCAAAAAAAACGTAAACCTTTGCGTTGGCTTAACGATTCTTGTGGTTAAGATACCATCTGTGGGTCAACAAATGATAAATGAGCAGGTTGGCAAGAGTGAGTACCAAACCCACTTGATATAGGGTTCGAAGGCCTGTTGGACCAGTCTGAAAAAGTGCGTAGCCAACGTAAAGACCCAAACAAACGCCTAATTCCCAAGCGAGCAAGAATGAACTCTGCGACGTACCTCGCTGACAATGGCGGCTTAATTTGATGAAAAACAACAGGAAGCGGCTGCCGATAACACCAATACCCAGACCGAACAAAACCGGCGGAACCAACTCACTAAGAGGTGTGCCTGAAACGAACATACGATGCATCATGAAAAATGAGACTCCTACTAAAATCAGTCCACTGATGACCTCACTCTTAAGATCTGCATCAGCAAACACGAACTTTTCTGCCAATAACGCAAAGAAAAAACCTACCATAATCATCGAATAGAAAGCCACATTGTGAGGAACACTAAGCAACAATCCAACAATGACTGTCATGAGCATGAGATGGAGAAACAACGGCCAACTTTCAGGAAGGAAAAAACGGTCGAGACTAACAACACGTTGATTCTCTTCTGGCGCACGGAATGGAAATCCTATCATCTGAATAAGCAAAATGGCAACAAATGAAAAGGCTCCCATAACCAGAAACATGGTTTCGGTAGTAATTAATTGCTGACATACAAGAGCAGAGAGAGGCCCCAATGAAAGAGCAAAACGTCCGAACCATGCAACAGCATAGTTAGCTTCTGTACGTTGAAACGACTCACAAGAATCTATTATCAGCGTTGAGCAAAGTACCATTTGCGAGAGACCAAATGCTGCGCCAAGAATTATGCGAAGACCCCATATTATAGCCAGCATCGTATCTGCTCCAAAGAAAACAGCGACAGAAGACTGCCCCAAGGTATAAAAACCGATATACGACACCAGCATTAATATAATAGCCATCCGACAGACATGGTTCCTACGATAGTGCTGAACCCAATAATTGCAGAACGGTCCGAATAATAACATACTCAATCCGAAAACGCCCATGACTGCAGCCACCCCAAAATGGGAAAAGCCAATCGAATAAAGCCATGAAGGCAAAACAGGTACCATCATGTAGACTGACATGCATAACAGTAAGTTGGCAATAGACAGGAACCAAAAATCCTTATGCCATAATCTTACGTGTACAGGCGTATTCTGGGTATCCATCAATAACTTTCGTTCTCGTTGGGGAAGTCACCGTTTTTCACATCGGTAACATAGTTGCCGACAGCATCAGTTATAACGGCATTCAGGTCGGCATAACGACGGAGAAACTTTGGTGAGAATCCCTGAGTCATACCTAACATGTCATCAACGACAAGAACCTGACCGTCTGTACCACTGCCAGCTCCAATACCAATGGTTGGGCATGTTACCAACTTAGTTACCTCTGTAGCAAGTTTTGCAGGCACCTTCTCGAGCACGATGGCAAAACATCCTGCTTCCGACAACAATTGTGCATCGGAGATGAGTTTCTTAGCCTCAGCCTCATCTTTAGCACGGACAGCGTAAGTACCGAATTTATTAATACTTTGCGGAGTTAGTCCTAAATGCCCACATACAGGAATACCAGCCTCGAGTATGCCACGTACTGTATCAATAATCTCCACGCCACCTTCGAGTTTGAGAGCATCACAACCTGTCTCTTTCATAATGCGTACCGCATTTTTTACGCCCTCCTTGCGGTCAACTTGATATGAACCGAATGGCATATCGCAAACTACAAGCGCTCGCTTGACACCACGGACAACAGATCGAGCATATATAATCATCTCGTCAATGGTCATAGGAAGAGTTGTCGCATTTCCTGCCATGACATTTGATGCAGAATCACCTACGAGAATTGTATCAACACCAGCCTTGTCAACAATGCTTGCCATCGTAAAATCGTATGACGTAAGCATAGAGATTTTCTCTCCGTTACGTTTCATTTCCATGAGACGAAGCGTTGTTACTTTACGCGTATCGCTTACTAAATATCCAGCCATTTATGATAGTTATATTAAAGTATTGTTAAAAACCGGGCGCAAAGTTACGAAGAATTAACGAGAATGCGACATAATCCTTTCGATTTTTTTAAATGTCATATGGCTATAGTCGGAAATCACATAGTCGGAAAGGTGAGATATTACCTCAGCTGCGTTGGTAGTAGCAAGGCCAATAACACACATGTTCGCCGCATTACCCGACTTCAGTCCATTGATGCTATCCTCAAAGACAACACACGATGCAGAATCGACACCAAATCTGGCCGCTGCTTTCAGATAGCAATCAGGATGTGGTTTACTATACTCAAAGTCCTCGGAAGTCAGGATCGCGTCAAAGAGGCTTTTAAACTCAGGATGCTGACGATACACGCTCTGCATCTTTGAGATGTTGGAACTCGTGACCACTGCCGTTTTAATACTATGCTCGCGAAGGTCATTGAGGAAAGGTACAAAGCCGGTAATATAATCGAAAGTCATTTGCTGTTCAAAGTTATCAAGACGAGATGTTATCTTGTCACGCACATCAGCATTATCGAAATATTTGTCGTATATTTGAATAAGGGTCTGCCCTTTTATAATGTGCTCTAAACCAGAAATGTCTGGACGGAACTCTCGACACTGTTCTCCCCAGAACTCTGTATATTGCGGCTCAGTATCAAACACGACGCCATCTAAGTCAAATAATGCAGCTTTCAACATAACTCATATCAATTTGTTTCTTTCTACCTTCCACCTATATATAAGTAACAATAATACCTTCGTTACCATACACAGACAAAAATAATATTGTTGCTGCAAAATTACGAAAAAATCACAACTCTTGAAAAAAAATGATGTAATATCAGTTATTTTTCTTAATTTTGCACATAATTATGAGTAAACTATTAATCTTTATGGCTGTGGCTGCCTTTGTGGTAAGTGGCTGCAGCGGAAGTAATGAAAACCGTACAGCTCATTTTAACGGGCTTGATTTCGATAGTCTCGTTGTTGACACCAACATGATGCTCGGACAAAGTGCAGACGCACCAGGTTGCCATATACGTATGAGTATCCAATACGCTAAAGGAAAGAAAGCGCAACAGATTAACAGCTCTATTATTGATGCAGGTATCTTCGCTCCAGACTATTTTGCCATCGGCCACGAACAACTTGAAATAAAATTAGTAGTAGACTCGTTTGTGAAACGTTACCTGCAAGACTATCGCCGAGAGTTCGGTGAGTTTTATCGTCAAGATCCTGAGCATTCGGCAATCTACAATAACGAATACTTGCTTACCACACATGTGCTCAATGGAAAGAAAGACATCATAGTTTATTTGGCTGACAGCTATCACTATGCTGGTGGTGCACATGGGACCATGACGACTATTGCAAAGAATATTGACGTTAAAACAGGTAGAGTTATACAACTAGCCGACATAATGAGGCCAGAATGTGAACAACAGCTAAACAAGATGATTCAAGAAAAAATGCTAAAGTATTTTAAGGCAAAGAACATTGACGAATTACACGATAAAGGAGTATTTGAAGGTATTGACATCTATGCGCCTGACAACTTCATCCTGGATAATAAAAAACTAACCTTCATATACGTTGAGGACGAGATAGCTCCTCATGCTATTGGAGAGATTCGAATTGATTTTGACTACGACGAATTAGAGTCAATTATTAAAGAATAAATAACAAAGTATCTAACGCGATGAATACAATTTTAAAATATTTTCCCAATCTGAGCTCGAGGCAGCAAGAACAGCTATGCGCGCTTTACGATCTTTACTCCGACTGGAATGAGAAGATTAATGTCATTTCGCGCAAAGATATCTGTAACCTTTACGAGCATCACGTTCTTCACTCACTTGCGATTGCCAAAGCCATCAATTTCAAACCGGGTACAAAAATTCTTGATTTCGGAACAGGTGGAGGTTTTCCTGGTATTCCACTAAGTATTTTATTTCCAGATTGCCAATTTAAGCTTATCGATGGAACTGGGAAAAAAATACGTGTGGCAACAGAGATTGCCAAAGCTATTGGGCTGGAGAACTGTCATGCTGCCCATCTACGTGGTGAAGATGAAAAAGAAAAGTTCGACTTTGTAGTTAGCCGAGCTGTCATGCAACTTCCGGACTTACTAAAGATTATCCGAAAGAACATTTCGAAGAAACAAATGAATGTGCTACCTAATGGGCTGTTCTGCCTAAAAGGTGGAGATATACAAGCAGAAATAAGCACAGTAAAAAACATCACCCAAAAGAAGCTTCTGAGTGACTGGTTCGATGAGGAATGGTTTAAGGAAAAATATCTAATTTACGTACCTATATGATCAATATAAAACGGTTTGTTTGCAACATGCTGCAAGAGAATTGCTATGTCGTGAGCGATGACACCGGTGAATGCGTGATTATTGACTGCGGCGCTCTCTATGTAGAAGAGCGCACAGCTATTGTGAATTACATTCGTGACAGCAAACTTGTGCCCAAACATTTATTGGTAACACATGGACATTTAGACCACAATTTTGGCAATAACACGATCTATAATGAGTATGGACTCAAACCTGAGGTCTCAGAACATGATGATTACCTGATGCGTTCACTCAACCGACAAGCTGAGGCTATGTATGGACTCCGCCTCGATATTGACTTTCCTGATGTAGGTAAGCATCTATCAGCTAACGAGATCATCACCTTTGGCACTCACAAGCTGAGAGTGCTTACGACGCCAGGGCATTCTCGTGGTTGTATATGCTTTGTGTGCGACGCAGAGAAGGTTGTTTTTACAGGTGATACTCTATTTCGAATGTCAATAGGACGTACCGATTTCGAAGGAGGCAGTATACAGCAGATTATTGACAGCCTGCATCGTCTGGCAAAACTTCCCGATGAGACAGTTGTCCTACCTGGTCATGGTCCACAATCAACTATAGGTGATGAGAAAAGGTATAATCCCTATATGAGGAGTTGAGGAAAATCAAAGCAAAAAGTTAGGAAACTAGAGTAATGAGTTAGAAGTCTAGAGTAATGAGTTAGAAGTCTAGAGTAATGAGTAATCTATATTAAATAGATATTATGGCCATCAGAAAACCATCAGAAAGAATAATACTCGGTATCGATCCCGGCACAAATGTCATGGGCTATGGATTGTTGAAAGTGGTGGGCAACAATGCTCAAATGATGGCCATGGGTATCATTGACATGCGTAAAGAAAGTGACCCATATTTGAGACTCGGACGTATTTTTGAGCGTGTTACGGGTATCATTAATGAGTTTTTGCCAGATGAGATGGCGATAGAGGCTCCTTTTTTTGGTAAGAACGTACAGTCTATGCTCAAGTTAGGACGAGCTCAAGGCGTGGCCATCGCGGCTGCCATTCACCACGACATTCCTATTCATGAGTATGCGCCTTTGAAAATAAAAATGGCCATAACCGGCAATGGAGGTGCCAGCAAAGAACAGGTGGCTGGCATGTTGCAACGGTTGTTGAAACTTGACCGTGAGAATATGCCTCAGTTTATGGACGCAACCGATGCTTTGGGGGCAGCCTATTGTCATTTTTTACAGTCAGGAAAGCCTGAGTCTGAAGTTGTATACAAAGGATGGAAAGATTTTGTCGCACGAAATCCAAGCAAAGTGAAGAAATGAGATCTGTCATCAAAATAGAAAAGGGTGTCACAAAGATGCCAGAATGGAGAATGGACGAGCCTGTCAACTATCAACTTGATAAGGACGAGCATCATGCCATTGTGGGCCTTAATGGAAGTGGCAAATCAATGTTTGTTGACATAATTACCGGCAGTCATCCGTTATTTCCAGAGATGGCATACTATCATTTTGACAACAGCAAAGGCAGCTTGTTAAGTGATAACATCAAACACATCACATTCCGTGACACGTATGGTGGAGACAACGACAGGACTTACTTCTTGCAGCAACGATGGAATCAGATGGAAATAGACAAGGATACGCCCACAACCGGCCATCTGCTTGAAGAAGCATTTCTAATTGAGGGAGACGACACACCAGAGCGGAGAATGATGCAGAAAAACATCTACCAGCTTTTTGACATAGAACATCTGCTTGACAAGTATATTATACTGCTTAGCAGTGGTGAACTCAGAAAGTTCAAACTGGTATCTGCTCTGTTAGCTCAGCCACGTGTTCTCATTTTAGACAATCCGTTTATCGGTCTTGACGCACAGACTCGCCATCAATTAAAACTATTGCTCGAACATGTTTCCGGTAAACACACCGTACAACTCATCCTTGTCCTCTCAAAAAGCGATGATATTCCAAATTTCATTACTCATGTAATTGAGGTAAAAGACAAGTGTGTCGGTGAAAAGAAAACACGATTGCAATATCTCTCCAGTCGTTTTGCATTACCCTCCCATATACTGACTCAAGAGCGTGAACAGGCTATTATGAACCTGCCGTATTCAACAAATGAGCATAGAACAGCAGAAATAGTCAGAATGAATCATGTTACTATCCGTTATGGTAAGCGCATCATTTTGAAAGATCTTGACTGGACGGTTCAAAACGGTGAACGATGGGCATTAAGTGGACAAAACGGATCAGGTAAGTCAACACTTCTCAGCCTGGTATGTGCAGACAATCCACAAAGCTACGCTTGTGACATTGCCCTATTTGGACGTCAACGAGGAAGTGGTGAATCAATTTGGGATATCAAGAAACACATAGGTTATGTGTCGCCAGAGATGCACCGTTCATATAAATGTGATTTGCCAGCCATCCGCATCGTAGCCAGTGGATTAAAAGATTCTATCGGTCTATACGTAAAACCAGATAAAGAAGACTACAAGCATTGTAAGTGGTGGATGGACATTTTTGGAATTGCCCATTTAGCAGACCGCACGTTCCTGAAGCTTTCTAGCGGAGAACAACGTCTTGTGCTTCTGGCTCGGGCTTTTGTTAAAGATCCAGATTTGTTAATCCTAGACGAACCTCTTCATGGTTTGGACGACATGAACTGCAGAATGGTAAAAGACATAATTGAAACTTTTTGTAAGCGACGCAACAAAACACTAATCATGGTAACCCACTATGAGGAAGAACTGCCAAATTGCATTACAAACAAGCTAAACCTCTCTTTTCACAAAAACACATGAGAACCATATTCGTTGAAACTTGTATTTATTAATTTACATAAAACCCATTAACATATGAAAGATTTATTTCAAGCATATCGAACTTTTTTTGGTAAAGGAGATGCTCTTTACCAACTTTTCTCTCCATATCGTATTTGTCCACTTGGTGCCCATGTAGATCACCAACATGGACTAGTTACGGGGTTCGCATTCGACAATGGTATCGAGTTTTTGTTTTCCGCCACGGAAACAGGAAAAGTAGAAATGGCCTCTCTTTCGTTTGAAGGGCTAATGACCTTTAATGTTCAGCGTTTCAATGAAGAACGTCAGCATAACTGGGGTGACTACTTGCGTGGTGCCGTGTGGGCTCTACAACAAGACTATCAGCTGAAGCGTGGTGTTCGGGGAATAGTTAAGGGGTCTATGCCCATAGGCGGTTTGTCGTCATCAGCAGCGTTGCTTTGTGGTTTTGTTATGGCTATTGACAAAGTGAACGAGTTAGGACTTGACAAACGACAGATTATCAAGTATGCTTCAATTGCTGAGCAACAGTATGTTGGGCTCAACAATGGTATACTGGATCAAGCATGCGTTGTTCTCTGTGAAGCGGACAAACTGCTGTATCTGGACACTTCTACTGAAGAGTATCAATTGCTGCCTTTTGGCGATGGAAAGCATCAACTTCCATTCAAACTTGGTATTTTCTTTTCGGGCGTCACACGAAAACTGACAGGTACTGACTACAATCTACGTGTTTCGGAGTGTAAGACCGCAGCATGGATGATAGAAGCTTATGAGGACATCCCGTTGAGAGAGCTATCTGATACCCGACTGCGTGATGTAGACGAAAAGGTATTCCTTAAACATGAGCACAAAATGCCAGAACGTTTTGCACGGCGAGCACGCCATTTTTATACAGAATGTGATCGTGTCGTCGATGGTGTGAAGGCATGGAAAGAAGGAGATATCAAGAAATTCGGGGAATACATTTTCGAGAGTTGTGAGAGTTCAATGAATAATTACGAATGTGGCTCTCCTGAGTTAATAGAGATATATGAGATTATGCGCCGCACGGACGGCATTTATGGAGGCCGATTTAGCGGAGCGGGATTTAAAGGAGCATGCATCGCCCTTGTTGACCCTTCTAAAGAAGAGTATATTAAACAATATGTTACAAGTGAATACCTCAAAAAGTATCCTCAGTATAAAGAGTCATTCGAAGTGTATTTCTGTAGCCCATGCAATGGAGTGGATTTCTTATAAAGGTATGAACTTCTTGTAAAATAGAATTATGAAGAGTATTATTATTGCAGCAGGGTATGCTACTCGCCTCTATCCTCTAACCGAGAATTATCCAAAGCCACTGTTAAAGGTCGGTAAAAAGTCCATCCTTGAGCGTATGCTCGACGATATAGACTTAATCAGCGACATCGACGCCCACATTGTAGTCACCAATCATAAATTTTTCCATATTTTTGAAGAATGGAAAAAACAAGTAAACTACAGTAAGCCTATTACTATCATAGATGACGGTACAACAGACAATGAGAACCGCCTAGGTGCCGTTCGTGATTTATTGCTTGCCATTAACACGAAAGAAATTGATGACGACGTGATGGTACTTGCTGCTGATAACATCCTAGATTTCTCGTTTCAAGGCTTTGTTGATTTCTTCCATGAGAAACAGTCTTCTGTGATTATGTGCTATCATGAACCTGAACTCAAACGGCTACAGCGGACAGGAGTCATTGCGATTGACAAGAACATGCGTGTTCTCGAGATGCAAGAGAAGCCACAAGATCCTATTTCATCATGGGGAGTCCCACCTTTTTATATATATAGGCGCGAAGAGCTGTCCCTGATTTTAGATAGTCTAAACCACGGTTGTGCATTTGACGCACCAGGAAATTTGGCTCATTATCTAGTAAATAAGACAACACTCCATGCATGGAAAATGCCAGGAACACGTTTCGACATTGCGTCGCTAGACTCTTATCGTGAGGTACAGGAGAGATTCATAGGTAAATAGAAAAAGCATTAAGAACAGATCAAATGAATAGAATAGACATTAACCATAAGACTATCCTCATCACTGGCGCTGCAGGATTCATTGGCTCAAATTTAGTCAAGCGACTGCTTGCTGAGACTGCAGGCTCGAGTATCATTGGAATAGATAACATGAACGACTATTATGATGTCCGGCTCAAAGAATACCGTATAGAACAACTGAAACAACAATCCCATAATTTGCAATCTCAAACATCTAGTACATTTCAGTTTATCTTGGGCGATATTGCAGACCAAAACACTGTTAACAGTATTTTCAATAAATATGGACCTCAGATAGTTGTAAATTTAGCAGCACAAGCTGGTGTAAGGTACAGCATCACGCACCCAGACGCATATATACAATCAAACATCATAGGATTCTATCATATTCTGGAGGCTTGCCGCCATTCTTATGATAATGGGAAGGTCGGTGTTGAGCACCTTGTATATGCCAGTTCTTCAAGTGTTTATGGATCGAACAAGAAAGTCCCCTATTCAACTGATGATAAGGTTGACAATCCTGTTTCGCTCTATGCTGCTACAAAGAAAAGCAATGAGCTGATGGCACACGCTTACAGTAAACTGTATAACATTCCATCTACTGGACTACGTTTCTTCACAGTTTATGGTCCTGCGGGACGACCCGACATGGCATATTTTGGTTTTACAAATAAATTAGTACGGGGTGAGACCATTCAAATATTCAACTTTGGTAATTGCAAACGCGACTTTACCTATGTTGATGATATTGTAGAGGGCGTCGTAAGAATTATGCAAGGTGCGCCTGAAAAGAAAAATGGTGAGGATGGCCTACCCCTTCCTCCATATAATGTGTATAATATCGGAAACAATCATCCTGAAAACCTGCTAAACTTTGTAGAAATACTTCAAGAGGAACTCATTCGAGCAAAGGTACTACCAGAAGATTATGACTTTGAGTCACATAAATTACTCGTTCCAATGCAACCAGGGGACGTGCCTGTTACTTATGCTGACACTACTGCACTTGAGAAAGATTATGGTTTCAAGCCTTCAACATCTCTTCGTCAAGGACTACGTGCTTTTGCTGAATGGTATGCAAAATTCTATCATTAAAGCAACACGAACAGAATGAAAAAGCACATATGCTTACACTATCTAAAAGGGTCATTTTAGCTCGAAAATCCCAGTTGGAGTCTTGCGTTTCAGCACATCTAGCATAAAGTCCTTCCCTGGGATAATACCATAACTTTGAAGTATCATCTCAACTGTCTTGCGTGCAAGTTCTGGATGATTGTTCTCCTCACTCAGGTGACAAAGCCACACATGGCGCAATGCAGGCGTTGCATTCTCAGCTAGAGCCTTGGCGCAATCCTTATTGCTCAGATGACCTTCCGAGCCCATAATACGGTTCTTCAAATATTGTGGATATGGCCCCTGGAGAAGCATTTCCTCGTCATGGTTTGCTTCGATGACCAAATAATTTGCCTCACTGATGAAAGACTTCATCTCATCAGTAACATGACCAACATCGGTCATCAGGCAAAAGACAGCATCCTGATAAATAATCCGATAGCCAACATTGTCACTACTGTCGTGGGGGATGCCGAAAGAAGTTATTTTAAAATCACCCAATTGAACGGTCTCGCCTTTTTCAATGAATTTAGTGTATTCAGCTCCTATTTTTTTGCGAACACAATAGTTCTCAAAGATTCCTTTATGAACGGTATGAGTAGCATATACTGGCAGATGGAAATCAGAACTAACACTACCAACACATTTCACGTGATCAGCATGATCATGCGTAACCAATACATTCCTAACCGCCGACAACTGCAGTCCATAGTCATGAAAGTATTTTTTGAGAGTTCTTATTCCTACTCCTGTGTCTATCAAAAGAGCATCCGTTTCGGTGTAAAGTAGATAGCAGTTCCCGCTGCTTCCACTGCCGAAGGATATAAATTTCAGCATTTTTTCAGTTATTTTCATGCAAAAGTAAGGCTTTTTGCTCGGATAACCAAAGATTTTGTCTACCTTTGCAAGAAATTTAATCTTTTATATGAAAATTAATTTTTCGATACCTGCTGTCCTATTATGTATTTTTTTCTCGTGCACAAGAGGTATTTCAAACCACGAGAACAAGGTCACAGAGTGTGTCGATAGTTTTGCCATCCACTATTTCAACTACCAGTTTTTCCAAACAAAACCCTTTGTTACTAACGACTCTGAGAAATGGCTCGAACTAGCAGCCTCAAATGTTACTCAGTCCGACATCGACATACTCCGTAACCAAGAACAAGCAGCAACCATTGAAACCGAAAACATTACTTTCAATTCTGGGGACTCTGTTGCTATAGCTTGTATTAAAGTTCATCATTTTCTCGACATGAACAATATTGCTGGGGGTAGTCGTTTCGTAGATGAAGGTTCTTTCCATCTGACAGTTGTCCGTAACGAAGGGAAATGGAAAGTTAGAATGGAAGGCCTACCGCGAAATGAAAAGAGAAGTCACGACTGAAGTCGGGATGGAAGATGGCCCAGTGTTCTTTTTGCGTATCATAGGCAGGGTTCACAGCCTTCATACCCATATCAAAGCGTAGGGCGAAATAGCCAAAATTGAGACGGAATCCAAGACCGTAAGCAACAGCTATCTGCTTGTAAAACTCATCCCATCTAAACTGCCCACCCGGTTGATCGGCATAATTGCGCAATGTCCAAATATTACCTGCATCAACAAAAAGTGCGCCATCGAATTTCCAAAAAAGATATGTACGATACTCGAGGTTCAAGTCGAGTTTCATGTCACCCGTCTGATTGATGAAGTCGATAGCTCCCTTATTGCCTTTAAAACTACCAGGCCCAAGCGAGCGAACACTCCAGCCTCTTACAGAGTTAGCACCACCAGAGAAATACCGTTTTTCAAATGGCAAGATGTTACTATTACCATATGGATATGCTATTCCGAAACCTGCATGAAAAACAAGAGACTGTCGGTCCGCCACACTCATGACATTAGTATAGTCGAAATCGGCTTTTATATACTGGGCAAAAGCTATATTAAATAAGGTGTATTGATTCCTGGCATTCTTTCCCCTACCAAGCAACGAAGAGACACCCGTCAATAAGTTGCCTGCGGTTTCAACATTTGCCCTCATCGCATGACGCCCGCCGTTGTATGTTAATCCGAATCCAATCTTCATGATGAACAAATCCTCGTAGTTATATCTAAGAATGGCATTACGGTTACTCACACTATCCAGATAATCGTTCTTGAACTTCGATGAGATCCACGGCATGTAAACATAATCAAGGTCAGGTATATCCAACTTATAACTCAACCGGCGACTTGCATCGCTCCATTTGTAACGCCAGGCTGTAGAGAATACTCGACGATGGAATTCTGGCCGGTTTTGCATGTCATAAGTAAGCGAAAGCTCGGAAGTGGCACCAGAACGGCGACGAAAACTCTTCGATAAGAATGGAGCCACAAAACGGGGAAATCCTAGTTTTGTCTCCACACTGTATTCCATATAGTCTTGATTCTGGTATCCCTCTAGCCCCGTAATAGCCTCAAATGCGCCACGCAGCTGGATTGAAAATGTTTCAGAGCCACGGAAAAGGTTTCTATTCTCATATATCAGTGATGCTGCTGCACCTAAATCGCCTGACGTATTTGTTCCTTCAGGTTGAAAACTGATGGTACTAGGTTTATTATTATTGATTTGAATGTTGCAATCAAGCAGCGTGGTATCGGGGAGTTCAACAAACCGAATGTTTGTATACCTCACAGCCTGCATCTTAGCGAAACTATTATACGTCTTTTGGAGGTTCGTAGCGCTAAACGGCATGCCCTCCTCAAGCCATGTGTTCTCCTCCAAGACCTTCCGTCTTAAGTGAATCACGGAGTCGTTGTCACCGCTATGGTAGTTGATTCTCCTGATATAGTAACGAGGATGAGGCACCTCAACAGCGTCACCATTGTTTCTGTATTTTGTCAGATGCAGTTTTAAGTCAATTAGTCGAGACCCCATCACGGTATCTGCTGAAAAGCGGATGTAGTCTTTATTGAACCGATAGAAGCCACTATCTTGCAACAGAGTGGTCAGTTTCTTTCGCTCAGTCTCTAACTCGCTTACCGAAAACTTCATGCCATCACCAATACTAGACTTGCTTTGCAAATATGTCTGTAAAACCTGAGCAATGTTCTCATCTTGAATGTCATAAGCCAAATGACGTACAAAATAGGGCTCACCCGGATGAAGCTCATACACAGCTTTTAACCGTTTTCCCTTAACAATTTCTCTTACGTTAACGCTTGCATTCATGTAACCCATGTTTTGCAAGGCTGTCCGCAAGTCATTGCATGTCTGGTGTGCCAACAACGTGTCGTAAATAATATCCTTGTAACGGTTGAGTTTCAGTACTGCAGACAGACGTGATGCAGATTTCTGCCTTACATAAGGCAAAAACTGGCTCCCATCCACCAGTCTCGAGTCAGACTTGACCTCCACTCCCTTAAGCAAATAGCCATCCTGTTCCTCCATTTTTACAGAAGAACAAGCACATAGCAGCCACAACTGCCAAAAGAGGATAATCCAAATAACTTTTTTCAATATAGTAATGAATTATGTTGCAAAGATAATAATTATTTTCAGTTAAAATAACTATCTTTGCAAAAACATTAAAAAATGGTCAGTAAGAATCTCGTAAAATATATTAAGAGCCTGGAGTTAAAAAAATACCGTTCTCGTGAGCGAGCGTTCGTTGCAGAGGGACCGAAAGTGGTGGACGACCTGTTAACGGCATTTAGTGCCAAGATAATAGTGACGACAGAAGAATGGCTTGCTAAGGGGCGAGACGTTGGTGACGCTCAGGTTTATGTAACAAGTGGAGATGAGCTTCGGAAAGTGAGTTTTCTGCAACATCCCCAACAGGTAACTGCCGTTTTCGAGATACCAAACAGAAAAAATATTTTGTCTGCCGAAGTTGCGGAGACAGAATTAGTGCTCGCCCTCGACAACATACAAGATCCAGGTAACTTAGGTACAATTATTCGCATTGCCGACTGGTTCGGGATTGACAATATCGTGTGCAACACTGGAACTGCCGACGCTTTTAGCCCGAAGGTTGTACAGGCAACTATGGGCAGTCTGGCTCGTGTTCACATTTACGAAACTAATCTATATGAATGGCTGTCAGATTTATCTCAGCAAGTAACTGTTTACGGAACACTTCTGGATGGGAAGAATATATACGAAGAACCACTAGATAGTAAAGGCGTTATCATCATGGGTAACGAGGGTAACGGTATTAGTATGGAGGTCAGGGAAAAGGTGAATCACAAGCTATTTATTCCTAACTATTCAGCTAAAGAGTCGACAGCAGAGAGTCTGAACGTGGCCATAGCGACAGCTATCACCTGCGCAGAGTTCAGACGGAGAATGGCATACCAATAAGAATCTGTTATAGTTTTCAAGGATAATCTCTCTCTATTTACATGAGTTTTCAAACGATAATTCTTCAAATAAAATAATAATTCATTTAATGCGCACTCCTTCTTTTGACAAAAGGTGATTAAGAGTCATGAGCATGTAGGAGGATTTAAAAATGTGAGAATAGATTTGGTTTTTCACACGTTTATTTGTAACTTTGTGCCCAATTATAAACTAGAAGAATAAAGAATGCCTCAAATATCAATTCGCGGACTCGAAATGCCCGAGTCACCCATTCGCAAACTGGCTCCTCTTGCCGCTGCCGCTAAAAAGCGAGGGACAAAGGTGTACCACCTAAACATCGGACAACCCGATCTGCCCACGCCTCAAGTAGCCATTGACGCCATACGCCAAGTGGATCGCACTATTCTGGAATACTCACCTTCCCAAGGGTACCTAAGCTATCGCGAAAAACTGGTAGACTACTATAGAAAGTACGATATTAACGTAACTGCCGATGATATTATTATCACCTGTGGCGGCTCCGAGGCTGTGCTATTTGCGTTTATGAGCTGTCTGAACCCTGGTGATGAGATTATCGTGCCTGAGCCGGCATATGCCAACTACATGGCTTTTGCTATTTCTGCTGGCGCAAAGATCAGGACTATTACAACAACAATTGAGGAGGGCTTCTCACTTCCGAAGGTTGAGAAATTTGAGGAACTAATCAACGACCGTACCCGTGCTATTTTGATTTGCAACCCCAACAATCCCACTGGTTATCTTTACACACGCCGCGAGATGAACCAAATACGTGACCTGGTGAAGAAATATGACCTTTACCTTTTCTCCGATGAGGTTTACCGCGAGTATATTTATACGGGGTCTCCGTATATTTCAGCATGCCATTTGGAAGGAATTGAACAGAATGTGGTACTTATTGATTCCGTCTCAAAGCGTTATTCTGAGTGTGGTATACGTATTGGAGCGCTCATCACAAAAAACAAGGATATACGCAAAGCAGTTATGAAGTTCTGTCAGGCACGCCTCTCTCCCCCCCTCATCGGGCAAATTGCCGCAGAGGCTTCGTTGGATACGCCTGATGAATATATGCGTGAAGTTTACGACGAATATGTTGAACGGCGTAAATGCCTGATAGACGGTCTAAACCGCATTCCCGGAGTATACTCTCCGATACCCATGGGAGCTTTCTATACAGTAGCCAAGTTGCCTGTAGATGACAGTGAGAAGTTTTGCCGTTGGTGTCTGGAGAGTTTCAACTATGAGGGAGAGACGGTTATGATGGCCCCTGCAAGCGGATTTTATACTACTCCTGGAGCTGGCATCAATGAGGTGCGTATTGCATACGTTTTGAAAAAGGAAGATCTGGAACGAGCCCTCTTTATCTTGAGAAAAGCCTTAGAGGAGTATCCCGGGAGAGACTTATCCAATTCATAGTCTGTAATTCATGATTAGAAGTTTTTAGAAGTTAGCTCACTTCATATTTAGGAGTTAGAAGTTTTGAATTTTCCATTATTCATAGCACGCCGGATATACGGCAATCAAGAGAGTGAGCAGAAAGTATCACGCCCAGCTATCCGCATAGCAATGACTGGAGTTGCTATCGGACTAGCGGTGATGATTGTGTCGGTGTGTGTGGTGTTAGGGTTCAAGCATACCATCCGCGACAAGGTTGTGGGGTTCGGAAGTCATTTGACAGTGGCCGAGTTTATGACCCTCCATGGCAACGAGGAGGTACCCATAGCTTTTACAGACTCTATCCTTGAGGTGATTAAAAAAGCTCCAGCAGTTGAGCATATCCAACGCTATGCCATGAAACAAGGCATACTAAAGACCGACTCTGATTTTCTTGGGGTTATGTTCAAGGGCGTGGACGAGCAATTCGATACCACCTTCATTGTTAAGAATATGAAGGAAGGGTATTTCCCACATTTTAGTGCTGAAAAAAGCAGCAATCAGATTGTCATTTCACAACAAATGGCTACCCTGTTAGGCTTGAAGACGGGTGACCGTATTTTCTCTTATTTTTTCGACAACAATAATGTAAGAGCACGCCGTTTTAAGATAGCCGGGATATACCAGACGAATCTTGCCATGTTCGATAAGATCATTGTATATACCGATTTATACACCTCGGTCAAACTGAACGGATGGAAACCAGATCAATGCTCTGGTGTGGAGATTACCGTCAAGGATTTCAAGCAGTTGAATGAAACTGCTAAATATATGGTCGAGCATGTAAACCGCGCTACCGACAATTATGGGGCAACGTTCTCGTCGAGCACCATCAAGAACTCCTACCCCTCGATTTTCTCATGGTTAGACTTACTTGACTTGAACGTATGGATAATCCTTGGGCTTATGGTTTGCGTAGCGGGATTCACCATGATCTCAGGATTGTTGATTATCATACTGGAACGCACCAATATGATTGGTGTCCTGAAAGCGATAGGAGCCACCAACACAACCATTCGTCATACTTTCTTGTGGTTTGCCGTCTTCATTATCGGTAAAGGCATGATTATCGGCAATTTATTGGGTATTGGCATCATACTCCTGCAACGCGTGACAGGACTCATCAAACTCGACCCAACTACCTATTATGTCAGCACCGTTCCAGTAGAATTGAACATTCCGCTCATCATTCTTATCAACATTGCCACTTTGGCCATTAGCGTGTTTGTGCTGATTGCCCCCAGCTATTTAATATCCCACATTCAACCGGCAAAGTCGATGAGATACGAATAGGCCATTTCAGCACAACGTTCTCCATCTACTCCGGCGGATACTATGCCACCAGCATAACCAGCACCTTCCCCACATGGGAACAAGCCTCTGACTGTCAAATGCTGGAGGGTCTCGGGGTTGCGGACAATCCTAACCGGAGATGATGTACGTGTTTCAGTTGCTATGAGAACAGCCTCATTGGTAAGGAATCCATGGCTCATCTGCCCAAACTTCTTAAAACCCTGTTGAAGCCGTGAGCCAATCATAGACGGCAGCCAGAAATGCAACGGGCTCGATATCAGTCCAGGCGCATAGGAGCTCTTGGGCAAATCGTAACTTAACTTGTTGTTTACGAAGTCAGCCATGCGCTGAGCCGGAGCAGTTTGGCGCATATTACCCTGCTGCCAGCAATTTCGTTCCAGTTCTTCCTGAAAATGCATGACTTTCAACGGGCTGTCACCAGCAATGTCTTCAGGACGTAACTCCACCACCATACCACTGTTGCTCCATTGCGTACCACGGTTACTTGGACTCATTCCGTTGACGACAATCTGCTCTTTGTCTGTAGCCGCAGGAATAACAAAACCACCTGGGCACATGCAGAAAGAATACACACCGCGGCCGTCAACTTGCGTCACAAAGCTATACTCTGCGGCAGGGAGGTACTTGCCCCTGCCTTCTTTCCTATGGTATTGAATCTGGTCTATGAGCATTGAGGGATGTTCAAGTCGCACCCCTACGGCAATACCCTTGGCCTCTATCTCAATCCTTGCCTCCTGCAGATAGCGGTAGACGTCCCGTGCGGAGTGTCCAGTTGCAAGGATGACCGGACCAGTAAATTCCACTTCCCGTTTCTCGCCTGTTACCGGGTCGGTCTTGACAGCCTCCACACCGATAATCTTTCTTCCTTCCTCAATTCCAGAAGCCGGGCTACTTGTAATGAGGCGTAGCATCTTTGTCTGGAAATGAACCTCGCCACCACATCGAAGGATGGTATTCCGCATATTCTCTATCACGCGCGGCAACTTGTCTGTGCCGATGTGCGGATGGGCGTCCGACAAGATACTCGTTGACGCACCATGCTGGCAGAACACATTCAGGATTTTCTCCACCGACCCTCTTTTCTTGCTACGGGTATAGAGTTTTCCATCGGAATAGGCACCTGCCCCACCTTCACCAAAACAATAGTTACTCTCAGGGTCTACACGTTGCGTTTTCGTAATGTTCGAGAGGTCTTTCTTGCGTTCATGCACATCCTTACCACGTTCCAACACCAAGGGCTTTAACCCTAATTCTATGAGTTTCAGAGCGGCAAACAAGCCACCGGGACCGGCTCCTACCACGATAACCTCACGGGCATCAGAGACATCTTGGTAGACAGTAGGAGTATACGCCTCGTCGGTGGGCTGTTCATTGACGTATACGCGGACTTTCAGGTTTACAAAAATCGTACGCTGCCGGGCATCAATACTACGCTTGAGGATGCGGATATGCGTGATACTCCTGGCATCAATACCCTTCTCGTTAGCCACGTATGTTTTCAGAAAACTCTCTGTGGCTGCCTGTTGTGGCAGAACACGCAATTGGAATTCTTGTATCATAGATTTGATTTCATGAAATCTAGTATTTCTTTCTGATTCTGCAAGTTACACTCATGGGGCTGTTTCAGAATACTGGTCTTCAGCTTCTCCCCAGCCCCCTGGCTGTTCCACACCTGATGCATAACCTCGTATGCGGCCTCCACACCAGGGATGGGGAAAAGACGGTCTTGCTTTCCCGAGACGAACAGCATGGCTTTGGGGCATGCCAGCGAGGCTATGTGAGGATAATCCAAATACTGTCGGAGGGCGGGGATACAGTTGGCGAAGCCCCCGTTCTCTTTCCGCCCGTAATGATTTGAGAGTTGCGCAAAGGTTGAGCCCATCCAGCATATGCAAGCACCGGCCTTTATCTTATCGCTCAATGCTGCCAGCATCCACGCACGATAGCCACCCATGGAACAGCCCGCACACCCGATGCGGTTACTGTCCACCTCAGGCAAGGTGGCCAGAAACTCCGTCGAGGCTATGTCGTCGTAGGTCATGAAAGCGCTCAGGTCGCGTCCCAGCATCATCATGTTGCCGGCAATGATGTCGTAGCGGTTGCGGTCTACACCCTCCTTCCGTCCACGCTCACCCCATAACGGTGCGTCGATGGAGAAAACCGCGAAACCGTGCTTGGCCAGATAATCGCCTACATACTGGTTTCCATAAAGGTTTTTCACCCACGCGTCAGCATCGTCTACCACACTCTTTTCTACGGCGAAAGGCCTGATCATCTTCTCCTTGCCAATAGACAAATGGGCACCATGATCGTGAAGGAGGTTGACTGTCGGGAATGGTCCCACGCCATCAGGGATTAGCAGGTAGGCCTTCACCCTGTACCAGCGGCTCAACGAGAACTCAATCTTCCGAGCCTTATATCCATCGCGTTGCTCCTCGGCCAGTACTTTCATATCGTATGACGAGGCCTTTGGCGGTGGGGCCATCATGCACTCGAACACCTTGGCACGCGCCGTCTTCTTCCATTTCCTGAAGTTTTTAATTCCACTTTTACCCCATGCGAGCGGATAGGTCAGTTCCGCCTGAATACTGTCAATATAAACAGGAATATCGTTTCTGTACTCATGTCCCCATTGATCCTGGGCGTACAGGGGTATGCACACCCATAACAAGGCCATACACAACAACGACATCAAGGGTCTTTTCATCATCTATCGGTAGTTTGTTCGTTCATATTATTGCCGCAAAGATAAGCTTATTTTTCCAAAACACCAAATCTCCGCCACAAATAGTTTCCATAGCCTGTTGGCGATGGATTTCTGTCATAAATATGTTGGCGATGAACCTCCGCCACAAATATGTCAGCTAAGGACCTCCGTCATAAATAGTTTCCATAGCCTGTTGGCAAAGAATGTCATCATTCTGATGGATTTATTCCAGCTATCCGGCGGTATTTCTCAAAATTCGGCGGTATTTCTCAAAATTAATGTGTACATTTGCAGTCGGACAAACCAAAGTATCCTGAAGACTCTTTACGCAAGTGAACGAGAAAAAATACATTCAACAGCTCATCGGACAAGGCGAGCACCAGCAGCAGGACTTTAAGTACAAAGTGGCTGATGCTCACAAGTTAGCCAAATCGGTATCGGCATTTGCCAATACCGACGGAGGGCGGCTGCTCATAGGAGTACGCGACGACGGGGTCATCTCTGGCGTGCGCTCCGAGGAAGAGATCTTCATGATGCACGCGGCTGCCTACAAGTATTGCGAGCCTTCCGCCTCCATCAAATTCGACACTTACCACGTTGAGGGCCGCACACTCGTTATAGCCACGGTTCCGCCATCCGAGAAAAAGCCCGTTTGCGCATTCGACGAGAAAGGCCTGAAAAGAGCCTACATACGCATCCATGACGAGAATATCGTAGCCTCACCCGTGCATCTGGCCATCTGGCGTGAGCAGCGCTCCCAACAAGGTACACTCATGACCATCAACGAGGCAGGGAAAAAGATGATGGAAGCCATGGGGCAACAACGCTTGCAGACACTCAACCAAATCGTCCGAAGGGCACACGTTCCGCGCCACCAGGCCATCGTCCTGCTGGCACGCCTCATACGCTACGATTTGGCCACGTGGGAGCTCAAAGACCATCAGTTCCGCTTCTCTTTGAGGGAGTAAACGAGCCGCTCCCTACTCATTTGTAGGTATTTTCATTAAAAACACCCATTTGTAATCGAGTTAAACGGATTTTTTTCGTATCTTTGCCATTCCTAAGGCAAATAAAAACAGAATCATGAGACTATCGGACTTGAAAACCGGCGAAAAAGGTGTTATCGTCAAGGTCATGGGCCATGGAGGATTCCGGAAGCGCATCGTTGAGATGGGTTTCATTCATGGCAAGGAGATAGAAGTACTGCTAAACGCACCTTTACAAGACCCCGTGAAATACAAAATCATGGGTTATGAGATTTCTTTGCGTCACGACGAGGCAAAGATGATTGAGGTGGTGTCGGATACGGAGGCTGCCCAGGCAGCGCAGGCCGCTGCAGCCGGTGAGAACTCTGACGGCGACAACCCGGCTGGCAATACGGTTGCCGGGCATTCGGAGGGCTCCATCTATGTAAACTCGCCCGCTGACGACGAGCAGCCCATGTCTGTCAGGCACCTGCATGCCGAGGCCGAGAAGCGCCACAAGACCATCAATGTGGCTTTGGTGGGCAATCCGAATTGCGGCAAGACATCCCTGTTCAACTTTGCCAGCGGAGCCCACGAGCGTGTGGGCAACTATTCCGGTGTTACGGTAGACGCCAAGGAGGGCCACGCCGACTTCGAGGGTTACCACTTCAATCTGGTCGACCTGCCCGGCACCTACTCGCTCTCAGCCTATTCGCCCGAAGAGCTCTATGTGCGCAAGCAGATTATCGAGAATACGCCCGACGTGATTATCAACGTCATCGACACCTCCAATCTTGAGCGCAACCTCTATCTGACCACTCAGCTCATCGACATGCACTTGCGTATGGTATGCGCCTTGAACATGTACGACGAGACCGAGAAACGAGGCGACAAGATTAACTACAACAAACTGGGCGAGCTGTTCGGTGTTCCCATGGTTCCTACGGTCTTCAAGAGCGGGCGTGGTGTCGACCAGCTGTTCCACACCATCATTCAGGTTTACGAGAGCCGCGAGGGCGACCTGCCCAGCTTCCGCCATATCCACATCAACCACGGCCATGAGATTGAGCACGGCATTGCGCGCATTCAGGAAAAGCTGAAGGCCGACGAGAGTGTGCGCCACCGCTACTCCACCCGCTACCTGGCCATCAAGATGCTGGAGAACGACCGCGACGCCGAGAAATTCATCAAGACACTCCCCTATCAGGACAAAATCATCAGAGCCCGCGACCATGCCGCACAGCGCATCATGGAGGAGAAGAAAGTGGACTCCGAGACCGCCATCATGGACGCGAAATACGGGTTCATCCACGGCGCCCTTCAGGAGGCCGGCTATGAGGTAGGCCAGACCGAGGACACTTATAAGATGACCCACCTGCTCGACAAGCTCATCACCAACCGCTGGCTGGGTTTCCCCATATTCATTCTGCTGCTCTTCATCATGTTCGAGGCAACCTTCAAACTGGGTGAATACCCGATGGAATGGATAGAAAACGGTGTGGCGTGGCTGGGCAGTCTGGTCAGCACCACCATGCCCGAGGGCCCGTTGCGCGACATGATTGTCGACGGCATCATCGGAGGCGTGGGAGCCGTTATCGTGTTCCTGCCGCAGATTCTCATCCTCTACGCTTTCATCTCGCTGATGGAAGACTCGGGCTACATGGCCCGCGCGGCGTTCATCATGGACAAGCTGATGCACAAGATGGGACTGCACGGCAAGTCGTTCATTCCCCTTATTATGGGCTTCGGATGCAATGTGCCGGCAGTAATGGCCACGCGCACCATCGAGAGCCGCCGCTCGCGGTTGGTCACGATGCTCATCCTGCCCATGATGTCGTGCTCAGCCCGTCTGCCCATCTACATCATGATTATCGGCACCTTCTTCGCCGTGAAATACCAGAGCAGCATCATGATAGCGCTCTACGTCATCGGCATCTTCCTCGCCGTGATCATGAGCCGCATCTTCACGAAATGCCTCGTCAGAGGCGAGGACACCCCCTTCGTGATGGAGCTGCCGCCCTACCGCTTCCCCACATGGAAGGCCATCTTCCGCCACACGTGGGAGAAAGGCAAACAGTATCTGAAGAAGATGGGAGGCATTATCCTCGTGGCCAGCGTCATCGTCTGGGCCCTGGGCTACTTCCCCCACGACGAGAGCCTCGACCCGCAGGCACAACAGGAGCAGAGCTATATCGGTAGAATCGGAAAGGCCGTAGAGCCCGTTTTCCGCGCCCAGGGCTTCGACTGGAAGCTCGACGTGGGCCTCATTGCGGGCATCGGCGCCAAGGAGATTGTAGCCTCCTCGCTGGGCGTGCTCTACTCCGACGATGAGTCGTTTGCTGACGACGACACGTTCACCAGCGCCAACAGCGGCAAGTATATGCGGTTGTACGACAAGATGAGTGCCGACGGTATTACGCCGCTCATCGCCTTCTGTTTCCTGCTCTTCGTGCTCATTTACTTCCCGTGCATAGCCACCATCGTGGCCATCAAGCACGAGAGCGGCTCCTGGAAATGGGCTGTCTTTGCCGCCGTCTATACCACCGCCCTTGCCTGGCTCGTCAGCGCCGCCGTCTATCAGATAGGAATGGCACTTAGTTAGGCCTTCTTTCCGCCGTCGAAGATGGAAGTTTGGGCGATGAAAACAGCGTTTTTGAGCGATGAAAACAGCGTTTTGGGGCGTTGAAAACAGCGTTTTTGAGCGTTGAAAACTGAGTTTTGAACTTTTTCTTAACAACTAAACAATAATGGTTTGTGAAGATTGTATTTTGGGGTATTAAATGTTGACCGTTGAGCATGATTGGCTGGCAATTTGGCTTCCCAATAAGCTCAATGGCCAATGTTTTTAATAAGCTATTCCCAATAAGCTCAATGGCCCATGCTGAATAAACACAATGGCCCATGTTTTAATAAGCATTTTTCAACGAACGGAATGGTCATTTTCGATGAGCAAAATGGTCGTTTCCCCATCCTTTTCGCCACTCCTTTCCGACAAATAGTAAATTCTGCCTCCACTTTTAGGTAAATTACTGTTAAAATCGCGTTAATTATACGTTAAAACCGCGAAGCGGACTATCACGAATGAGGAAAAAGAGTAATTTTGTCGTGTTAAAGAAAAAACACGTGCCAACCTTGTTAGATAATCAAGAAAAACAAATAGTAAAACATTCACTTTTTAACCATTTAAGACTATGATTATTGGTATTCCCAAAGAAATCATGCACGACGAAGCTCGTGTAGCCGCTACTCCCGAAACAGTAGCAAAATTTGTAAAAGACGGTTTTGAGGTCTTAGTAGAAAAGACCGCAGGCGACGGTGCCCTCTATCACGACGAGGACTATGCAGCCGCCGGTGCCAAACTGCTCGACAACCCCGAGGAAATCTACCAGAAGGCCGACATGATCCTGAAGGTGAAAGAGCCTCTCTTCAACGAGCAGCTGGGCAAGCACGAGGTTGAGATGATGCACAAAGGCCAGTACCTCATCACCTTCATCCACCCCGCCTCTCCCGTGAACCACGAGATGGTGAAGAAGCTCACCGCTCAGGGTGTTACCGCCTTTACCCTCGACTGCATTCCCCGTATCTCCCGCGCACAGAACATGGACGCTCTCACCTCGATGAGCACCTGTGCCGGATATAAGGGCATCCTGATGGCTGCCAACCACCTCACCACCTTCATGCCGCAGATGTTCACCGCCGTAGGCCAGATCAAGCCCGCCAAGGTGATGGTCATCGGCGTGGGCGTTGCCGGTCTGCAGGCTTTGGCAACAGCCAAGCGTCTGGGCGCCATTACCTATGCCGCCGACATCCGTCCGATGGCTTCCGAGAATGCCGGTAGCCTTGGCGCCAAGGTTGTCGACACCACCGTTCCCGCAGAGCTCGCTATCGGCGAGGGCGGCTATGCCAAGCGTCTGCCCGCCGACGTGCTCATCCAGGAGCAGGAGGCTCTCAACGAGACCATCAAGGAGATGGACATCGTGTTCTGCTCGGCACTCATTCCCGGCAAGGTGGCTCCTATCATCATCACCGAGGAGATGGTCAAGGGCATGAAGCGCGGCTCGGTCATCGTCGATATCTCCATCGACCAGGGCGGTAACTGCGAGCTCACCCCGAAGGGCGGCATCGAGACGAAATACGGCGTCACGCTCATGGGCGTGAAGAACATCCCCGGACTGCTCCCGACGAGCTCTACCTGGATGTTTGCCAACAACCTCTACAACCTTGTGAAGTTCTTGGTGAAGGACGGTCAGGTCGTTGTCGACCGCACCGACGAGATCATTGCCAAGAGCCTGGTTTGTATCGACGGACAGTTAGTTCACGCCGGTGCCCGCGAGGCAATGGGGCTGTAACCTCTCTCTCAGGCTTATGATTTCACCAATCATACTGATTATTGTGTTCGTGGTATGCACAGTGGTGGGCTATTTCATCATCAAGAATGTGCCCAGCCTGCTGCATACCCCGCTCATGTCGGGCATGAACGCCCTCTCGGGGGTCACCATCGTCGGCGCCATCTCGGCCACCGGCTATGCCCTGTTCAACCCGATGATGACATCAGGTGTGGGTGCTACGGCGCAAGTCATCGGCTGCGCCGCCATCATCCTCGCCTCTGTCAATGTGTTCGGCGGCTTCGGCATCACCCACCGCATGCTGCAGATGTTCAACAAGAAGAAGCATAAGGAGTAAACGGCTATGGCAACCATTCAGATCATCATCAGCATCGTGTTGTCGGTGGCCGTGCTCGCAGGCATCTCCATGATGAGCAAGGTGCAGACCGCCGTGCGCGGAAACCTGCTCTCAGCCCTCGCCATGCTCGTCGGCGTCGTAGCCACACTCTGGTTCAGCGGCGTCGTCAATGCGTGGACCATCTACCCCTCCATCATCGTCGGAGCCCTCATCGGCGGCACGATGGCGCGCAGGGCGCAGATGATACAGATGCCCCAGCTCGTGGCCCTCTTCAACGGTCTTGGCGGCGGAGCCTCCGCCCTCGTGGGCATCCTCTCAGCCACCGGTCTGGCCTTCAGCGCCGAGCAGATAGCCGCCATCATGGAGAACCACTACCTGCCCTTCGTGCATTTCACCTCCATGCTCGCCATCGCCGTCGGCGTCATCACCCTCGTGGGAAGCCTTGTGGCAGCCGGCAAGCTCCACCGCGTGCTCAACCAGCGCCCCGTGGTGCTCCCCTCCCACTCGCTCTTCACCATGCTCTGGCTCCTGTTCACCATCGCCTTCATCGTCATGGGAACCATCACCAGCGGCAGCATGCTCCTACCCATCCTGGGCTGCATATTGTCGTCGATACTCTTCGGCGTGTTCTTCTCCATCCGTGTGGGAGGCGCCGACATGCCCATCACCATCTCGCTGCTCAACTCGCTCTCAGGCGTCGCCGGAGCCATTGCCGGTATGGCCGTCTCCGACATCTTCCTCGTGGCCGTAGGAGGCATCGTAGGAGCCTCAGGACTGCTGCTCACGCAGATCATGTGCCGCGCCATGAACCGCAGCCTGCTGAGCATCCTCATGGGTACTACCCGCAAACCCACTCAAAAACAACCCGATAATAAAGTACAAACCGATAACGAAAACGAACAATTAGTAAAACGAGTTATGGATCTGGAAAAGAAAATCAAAGAACTCGAGGAAATCGTGAAGAACCTGGAGGGCCGCGTGCAGACACTTAGTGCTCAGCTCGACGAGGCCGAACAGCAGAAGCCCGCCGTCGCCGAAGAGGCCAAGGACCCTGTTGCCGAGGCGCTGGCCAACGCGAAGAATGTCATCATCGTTCCTGGCTACGGCATGGCTCTCGCCCAGGCCCAGCATCAGGTGAAACAGCTGGCCGACAAGCTCGTCAGCAAGGGCGCCACCGTGCGCTACGCCATCCACCCCGTCGCTGGCCGTATGCCCGGCCACATGAACGTGCTGCTGGCTGAGGCCGACGTGTCCTACGAGGACCTCTACGAGATGGAGGCCATCAACGACGATTTCGGCAAGGCCGACCTTGTCATCGTCATCGGAGCCAACGACGTGCTCAACCCCGCCGCCCGCAACGCCGAGGGCACTCCCATCTACGGAATGCCCGTCCTCAACGTCGACCAGGCGCCCGAGGTCATCATCTGCAACTACGATTTGAAGCCCGGCTATGCCGGCGTGGAGAACCCGCTGTATACGAGAGAGAGAGGTGTCCACCTTGAATTAGGTGATGCGAAGGAGACCCTGCAACGACTGATGAGTCTCTTTTAACGCTAAGTCCTGCTGATTCCCCAGCAGGACTTTTTTTTGCCCACAGAAGGCGGCGGAGCCGCAGTTCAAGGTTCAAGGTTTAAGGTTTTTGCCCACAGATTTCCACAGATTCTTTTTAATGCATAATTCATAATGCATAATGCATAATAAAAGTGGACTCAAGCAGGGTTGGGCTCTCCCCCTTTTGGGGGAGCTGGAGGGGGCTCCTCTTACAGGCAGCTGGTGACGCCCAGCGTGGTGGCAATAGCGGTGATGACGCTCACGATGATTTGAAGGATTAGTTTCCAAGTATCTTTTGACATAGCGGTTTAAAGTTAAAGTTAAGGTTTAAGGTTCAAAGTTTGCCCACAGATTTCCACAGATTTCCACCGATTCTTTTTAATTCATAATAAAAGTGGGTTCGAGAGTAAAGCAACAGTTAACAGCTTGGAGCAAGGAGGGTTATCTGTTCACTCTTCACTGTTAACTGTTCACGGTTCTCAAGCAGCTCCGGGCTCTCCCCCCTTTGGGGGAGCTGGAGGGGGCTTTAGGGTTCTGTAGTCTCCGTCGGCTCGTCGGTAGTCACCTTGTACTCGTCGTACTGTTTGATCTTGACCTTCTGCTTGAGCAGCTGGGGCTTGTACTCGCCGGTGGCACGTGCGCGCAGCTTGTAGGAGGCGATGTGCTCGGAGGCGTTGAAGTCCTTGACGGTCTCAGCCGACTTCGACTTGAATCCCACGGAGAAGATGGCGAGGTCGGGAATCTTCACGGCGATGCCGTCGAGGGTGAGCTCCTGGATGCAGTTCACCATGTCGGTGAGCACGCCGTAGATGACGCCCTTCGAGAAGGGAGTGTCGTGCTGGGCCATGTGCTCAGCCAGGTCGTTCAGGTCGTAAGTCTGCGATACGGTGGGTCTGGCGTACCAGAATCCGGGGTTCGGGGCATTTCTGCGATTGTCTTGGTAAAGTCTGTAACGTAACATAGTCGGTTTAACATTTTTAGTAGTTAGTAGTAGTGTTCTTCGTCTCTCGGGAGTGCGCTCTGAGGGCCCATCAGCTCGCATCTCTCATACTACAAAGGTACAAAAAATTCTTCAAACTACCAAATTTGGGCTTCTGTACGGTGTGAAAAAGTGTTAATTTCAGAGCAATTTCATGTTAACAAATGTAAACGCGCACTCCAGCAACGTGGAGGGAAACTCCAGAAACTCAGAGAGTTACTCTACGTCGGCTCATCATCATTCTGCACACCTTGATTGACGGTTTTAGAATTTTGTCACATTGTCACATTGTTGCATCCGCGCGTAATATTGTGTCCGCCCGCGCGGAAGAACGGACAGAGGTATTACCAAAATAGAAATTAACATATATTAATATATTATATTAATAATTATTAATTATATTATTATTACTATTATTATTATCCTTACTATTATTA
>JAEEGH010003103.1_pt1 | contig 44164 bp, 41 predicted proteins | sample 9134181 | NCBI WGS metagenome assembly JAEEGH01 (sample SAMN16246544, study PRJNA631951) | gut metagenome | biome: gut microbiome; feature: rumen; material: DP-attached | host: Bos | place: Iran: Karaj | collected 2018-10
ATGGCAAGTTATCCTCAAATGAAATTAAACATTTATTGATTTCGCCAGACTTGTACCATGAGAGATATACTCTCCATTTTCCATTCCCATTAAAAGCAAATCCTGAAGGTAAATTGTCAAACAACCCGCACGTCAATTTTGATGATTGTTCGTTGGTTAATCTTTCTGCATAGTAATTGACATAATAAGTAAAACCTTTGCCAACATAGGTAAGGTCACATTCTGCCACCCCGTCCTTGTCAATTGTAAATCCTATATTTTTCAGACTATTAGATACTGCTTCGTATCCATCCAAAGCTGAAACTCCATTTACATTGAATGTTTTGTGTTCTTCGTCTCTAATTTTAGTCTGCTGATTAACACACGCAACCATGAACCATAGACAGATTATAGATAGACAAGTTCTCATAATAGTACTTTCTTTTTTCATTTTAATTATATTTAAAATAGAACACTATTTAATATGACACAGATTCCATGAATTTCTTATCAAATAACTCCTCTAAACTAACATCTAAGAGTCTTGATATTCTTACCAAGGTTTCAATATCTGGCTGAGAGGTGTTAGTACACCACTTCGATACGGTTGAGGGAGTTATACCCAGTTGCTCAGACAACCATTTGCTCGTTTTCTTTTTCTCAACGAGAAGTAATTTCAGGCGATTAATATCTTCCATATGGTTAGTATGTTATTATAACTTTTGCAAAGTTAGTGAATTATTATCAATTTCTTATAAGAATTGGCGAGAATCTGTTGATTTGAGGTTGTATTTACATATATTTAGCAAATTAGCGGGCCTGTTCGCGCAAACAAACCCGCTAACAATGCTAATCATCATTATCGTTTTTCTCTATCTTTGGAGGAATTGGATTCGTGCAGGTTGAGTCGAGCATCTCAAACACATGCTTGATGGTTGGGTAGTGACCGAAGTCATCACGGATGACTTGAAGCTTTACGTTGGCAAACTTTGCTTCTTCCTTCATCTCAAAGTAACCTGACGCGAAGAACCATAGGAAGATAAATAGCAGAGCCATGAATGGAAAGAAGTACCAACCAGAGATATGTTTGCCGAAGATATAGATTCCCTTGGGCTTGCTGGAAGTTTCTATTGATTGAATGGTATTCTTCAATTCTTCTACCTCGGCTTTGGTTTCATCGGTATGTTTAAGGACTATCTGGGCAATATCTATATCCTTCTTCCGACTCTTATAGTATTCTGCGAAACTGTCCCCGATGGTCTTCCAGTTCTTTACATTGTTATTGTAAATATCTGCGTACCAATCGGCCTGAGTCTTCTTGCCTTCTTCTCGTGCCTTTTTATCGAGTTGGATTTTTGCATCGTTGAAAGACATGAGGAGTTTTAAGGCAACGGCATAGAGCGTGTCTTCTTCAATATAGACTTCTGGCTGGCCATCTTTTTGTGTAAAACCTACGGGGAAGGTGAAGCTGGGTTGCCCATCTTGTTCAGACACCTTCTGGGATGCATTCCTAATCAGTTCTTTACATTTATCCTCGACACTCGCAACCTGAGCATCAATGTACTCTTTATCAGTTTTATTCATTATCTACCAAATTTAAAGGGTTTGTAACTATTATCATTCTTTTTTCTTTTTTTGTCATTATCGTTCCATCCGTAACTGTTACTTGTGCCACCGCCTCCGCCAACAGAAACATTTGCCTGATGGGGCTGCAAGGCCAGTTCGACAATCGCATCAAGTCCAATGCAGACCACTTCGGCAGTTGTCTCGGCAACGGCAACAGCAGCGTTGAATGTCTCCTGAGGCACATCTTTGCACAGTTCTTGAAAGACATCGCCGAAGTTGGCAGACAATAGTGGATAGTTAGCGTTTAACTTCGAGCCAGTCAGATGACGAATACCTTCAGCAAACGACACTCCGCGGACAAGGTGGCTTGCTTTATTGACATAGATGTTCATTTTGATGCCTCGCTTGTCCAACTCCCGACGGAAGTCCCGCCAGTTCTTTGATGCAGCTCGTGCTTCACAAACTTTGTCCTTGATGCGGTACTTGGTTTTGTCCTTACCTTTGAGGCGATAGCGTTTCACGTTCTGGTCTTCGCTCTTCTTGGCGATATGCAGTCCATACTTCACTGTCAGAGCATACGCAATCTTCTGGCTGCGACGGTAGTTGTTGCTGTCGCTGATAGATTTACCGTCGTTGTCTACCCGATTGTAGACAATATGACAGTGCGGATGATCTTTGTCGTTATGGCGTACAACAATGTATTGCGTATTGCGGATGCCCATCCTTTCGATGTACTCTTTGGCAATCTTGGCCATGAAATCATCGGTCATCCTTGTTGCATCCTCTGGAGAGAAACTCAGCGAGATGTGTTTGCATGGGTTCCTCACTCTCTTGTTGGCTGCAGCTTGCGCCTCGAAACTATCGGCAATAGCCTGGTTATTCACTATGCATACATCCTGGTATGCTATTACTCTGGCATCCTTCTCCTTGTTGTTGGTGTATTCAGCCAATACAGCGAAGGTGCGGTTGGGATTAATTTTTGCAATCATTTTCTACTTTTTTAGTTGATGTAACAATGTTAATATCTCAGTGAGAGTCTCGGCTGCGGTAGTGCGCAAGTCGGGCAGGTGTCCAATGTTGGCTTGATAGGCCAACTGGTTCAAGTTGTTTGCCATACCCGTAAGCTTACGAAGTGTCACGAGTTGCTCAGGGCTAAGAACCGGTGTGATCTTGTTCTCCAGCGAAGCCTCCCGGCAATACTCTGCCACTTTCAATCCCGCTTTTTTTGCCTTATACTCTACCAGATTGTACTGGCCTTTGTCAAGACTGATCTTGACCACGTAACTCTTCTTTTGGCCCTCCACTAAAAGTGGTCTGCCACCTTTGTTTTTATTAATATTCATGTTGATTAAAATTTAAAAATCTTGTTCTGTTATATCCCATTCACGGTGATTTGCAAGGGGGTGAAAGTGTCGGTAGTCAGGCTGTTGTGTACGACGCCGCTCTGCCTTTTAGCAGCAGTTTTGAGGTACTCAAAACATACACTTGCAACCCCCTCAAAATCACCTTGGGAATTTCATTACCAACGTAGTCCTCGATAGGGTGAACGACTCTCTTCTTCTGCATCCTCACATATCTCCAGTTTGAACTTATCAATGAGAGTCTGAACACAAGGATTCCTCCGTATCATGTCTGCCAGTATCTCATGCTTGGTAGGTTTCATCAGGAAGAAGTCTGCCACGTCAAGCCCCTGCTCTCTGTGTTCGTCTGTGGCGATGGACTCTAATAGATCAGATACCCTAACATTAAGACAAATCGGCAATAACATCGGCAATTTCTCACGCCACTTCTCTGTTGCGCCAAGGTCAGGAAACAGGGTGACGTCACGGTTACGAAGAACCTGTAAGGCAGTTTCGTTGAAACAGCCGTTCTTGCCACCTGTGGCCAGCCAGATGAAATCTGGTACAAAATGGGCCATGATGAGTGCTGTTTTTTCACTCTCAACCAATCCAACAGGTGCGACAGGTCGCAACGGAAGCAGGTGTTCGCCAAACAGACATTGCACCAAATGGAAGTCAGACAGCTTCAGTTCGGAATGAGCCCATGTAACTTGTGGTTGTGGTTCCTTAATTCGATGCCCGTTGGAAGCATTATAGCCCATGAGTTTGCCAGCGCGTACTTGATTATTAATGTCTGTCTGCCAGAAAACAGTGCAACCATTCCACTTCCTGCCTGTACCAACCTTGTACATTTTGAAGATTCGCGTGGTTTCTTCTTTGCCGATGACACCACATAGATACAGATAAAGAGGGTTTATGTTGTAACCTGCCAAACTCAGTTCTACCGTCTTTGGGGGTATAAATGATGGCACGTCTGGTTCTGGTGTTGGTTTTTGTCTCCCTACCGTTGATGTATACCTCTTATATAATATAGGTGTGGTACTATCATCCCAGTCTTTCGGCTTCATGTCAGGATTATCATGAAAGAAGTCTTTCGGGGTATAGTGGTATCCGCAACGGTCTTCGTGGTCACAACGGCCTACGGTGTCTGGGAACTTGATAACACCTTCATCATCAACATAGTGTACAAAGCAGCGTGGCTTTTTACAAGCGGGACATGCAAGTTTGCTACCATGACGATATTTCTCGAGATGGAATCTATAATCACTCATTGCTGCCTCCTTTCTGTATCTCATTTGCACTCTGCACTTCTGCACTTTGCACAATGGTGTTGTTGTCTGCATCCATTTCTTCAGGGAGTGCAGTTGTGCATTGTGCAGTCGTGCAGTCCAACACAATTTTTTCATAGATGCCTTGTTTCACTCGTTTGATAACTGGAGGATTGGACTCGCTCATCCTCTTGAGAGTAGTGAAAACTGTCCTGCGTGAGATGCCAAACCGAATGCCAGCAGCTTCGGCTTCTGCCGCTGTGAAAGTGTTGCCAACCAAAGATAGCCACCCGTCCTGATTCTTGCCTGGTTCATCAATTCCAGACAGAGCTTTTACCCGCTGATACGAGTCTTCAAAGTATTCGATTAACCTTATAGCACCCTTCACAGAAATGATGTCGATACAGTCCAATTGACAGTCGCCAGCAGACCAGCGCATAACCTGAAGAATCAGGGATAGACGGGCGGCATTGCCGTTGAGTTTCATCTTGCGACTCTCCACTTCGTTATCGTCATCAATACCATTGACTTCATCAATGATACTGTTGTTCCAGTTGTAGAAGTATGTCATCGCCTCTTCGGAAAACTCCAGTTCTTTTGGCTGGATAGACAATCCATCGTCACTAAGAGGACAGGGAATGTTCTGTACCTTATTCATGTAGTATGACCATTTCCACATTGTGTCGGGTCTTTTCTCCTTATCAATACCTATTTGCCACTTGGGTATTCTCTTGTTTTTGGGGAATACGAATAGAAAACGATCCGTTAGTCCGTTGGAAACATACTCCTTCTTGAAAATCTCGTCGAGGATATTGGTCTGTATGCCGCCAATAAGATTGATACAAGGATGGGGGATGCAGATTGGGAACACCTCAGACTTCCTGACAGCTTTCAACGGCTGACCGCTATATGCAGAGAGCAAATCTTCTATAAGATTACTCTTAGAACTATAGCGTTTAACCGAATTGAAAAGTGCTACCACCTCATCAACGAGCAGCACGATGCCACGTGGATTGTCGTAGTGGGTACTGAGCATGGCCTCCTGTGTGAAGTCTGATATTACTGTCTGTATCAGACGGGGCTTCTCAATTGGATCCTTCTGCTCACTGTCTTTCTTTGCCGTCTGCTGCTGGGAATAGGCATCATACTCTTTATGGGCCTTATCGAGCATTTGCTGGTCGAAGTCACGGATGGGGCGATAGAGGAATCCGATGGGCGGTGTCTTACCAAGACCGGGTCGGCCCACTAACACCATATAGAGCGCACATGCCGTTTCCCATTTACCCTTAATCCGCACATGACAAGTATTGCCGATGGCTGTAGCGTAGGCCGATAAGATGACTGATGCTGTGTACTCCAGGTTGAAGTTCTCGTAGGTCACCAATTCATAGACAATCTTTTGGATAGGTTCTGGGTAGATGTCCAAGGGAAAACCAGTCTCAGCCACACGTTGCAGATCTTCGTGAATCTTGTTGGAAAGGAATTCTGGATTAATCATGTCTACCTCCTTTCATTCTCTTATGATTCACAAACTCTTGCGCATCGCGCTGAATGTCCTGTAGCGACTTCTTCATCCCCTGTCCAAGCCATTGGTCGATCTCTGATTTGCGGAACGCAATATTCTTACCTCTTTTATGGAAGGGAATGAAATGTGTACTCGTCCAACCATATACTGTCTGCTCGGCAGGATGGCTTGGAAGATACTCACACAGTCCTTTGATGTTGAACCACTCGTCTTTCTCTTCTTGCTGCGGAAGAGTGAGATGGTTCACTTTGTCCTCAATGGACTTTAATCTCTCTGCGATGGTAGCCAGCATTGCAGGCATCTCATCAAAAGTAATTCTTGAATCTATCATAAAAATACATTATTATATATGCGTGTTGATGTTTCGACGATGCGGATTATCGCTAACGCCGATGCAAAGATATAGAATTACTTTTGTGGCTAACTCGCTGAAAATAAGCAAAAAAGAAGCAATCCGTGGAAAGGGATTACTTCTTTAAATTATCCGTGTTGGTTATCCGTGTTAGGATAGTATTTCTATTGATTCTATTCCTGTTTTCTTATCAATATCCCAGACAATATTTTGGCCTTCTATACGATATTCTCCTCGTTTGTCTTTGTTAAATACAGTAGAAAGCTTGTCTCGGATAGCAATAAAATCGTCAGGAACATCAAATGGTTTCCATTGTGATGGGAGTCCCTTACAAACCCTTTTCGCTTCGTCAAATTGACTCGTGGTGGAGAATCCTCTTTGCCCATATAGGTATTGTGTCCATTCTCTGAATTTTGAGCCTGTTCGCTGTTTTTCAATAAACCCTATTTCAAGAAACCACTGAAATACTACGAACCAATACTTGTTTTCTAATAGCATTCGTTTCCCGTCTTTTGTCTTGATCGTTAACAATGGTCTTAGAGCTTTGTCTATTTTGTCCATGTCAAGATTAGCTCTAAAGATATTAATGAAGACAACTTGGGCCATGTGTCTATCCAGTTCTTTGACCTGTTCATCTTTGCCATTGTCGCTTTCATGATCCTTCAACCACGCCTTTTTGTTTTCTGCTGCTTTTATAAAATCATTCAAGAATACCATACCCTTATCGTTAGGAAATACCCACCAATGCCTGGCACATTCTTTCAACGATTCCAAATCTTCATCTACGATTCCATCTGAAAATGACAAAAGATAATACAGAATACCAAGGATAGTGTTCCTCTGATATATCCATTGAACTTCATGCGATTCTTTCTTCAGGAAGGTATGCATTAAATTACTCACTTCATTTTTGATAGTTTCCTTGTGATTATTCGAGTTAAGGATACTTTCTCTCAAGCATTCTGCAACGTTAAAGGCATAAACGATTGACAGCTTTTCTTCGTTTAAATGGTTTACGTTGTCTTTCCATCCCCATTGCGGTTTATACATTTGGGCGGCAACTGTGTACGCTTCTCTGGTGATATTATCGGCAATGGCGATATCCCCATAATCCTTATAATGGTCTTTATATATCATTTTTCTTCTGTTTTGTTAATATCAAGATTTATTTTTATAGCATCGGCAGCCTGTTCTTTCTTATCATCCTGAACCTTGGCGTAAATCTGTGTGGTTCGAATGTTGGTATGGCCGAGCATCTTACTGACGGTGTATAAATCTGTTCCGCTTGAAAGTTGTAAACATGCGTATGTATGGCGAAAACAGTGGAATGTGATATGCTTAGTGATACCAGCAGCCTCTATCCATTTTGCTAATGGTCTTGAAATCCAAGAGGGATCAGGTAGTCCACCGAATATCAGTTCATCTGGATAACCAGCTTCGCCACACATCAGGTATGCTTGCTCTGAGATAGGTGTGTATTCTACGCCTTTGGTTTTCTGCTGGGTGAAGTTAACTCGATAGTGTTCTCCCTCTTTTGAAATCTCTTTCCAAGTCATCTTTTGTATGTCGCAATGACGTAGACCCGTTAGTGCTGAGAACAAAGCGGCCCTTTTGATGACAGGATTGTCGCATGGGGTCTCTACCAATTGATTCAGTTCCTCTATGGTTAAATGCTCTCGTCGGCTTTCTTGCCACTGGATGTTCTTTACCTTGGCTGCTATGTCTATGGGCAGATAGCCATCAACGAATGCCTGTTTGAGTGCAGCTTTGAAAACGCTGAAGTATGTAGATGCAGTATTCTTAGAGATAGTCCCTTTCTTACTTCCACCTTGTGGGGCTTTCAGCAGGAACTGCTTGAACTTCTCCATAAGGGAAAGACTTATGTTGGCAAAGATCAATGGTTCATTGTTTGAAAACTCCGTAAGTAGTTCTGCAACACGCATCCATGTTGTATACATAGAGTCAGAATTATAGTGCCTGTTCTTTGCTTCCTGCTTGAAGTAGGAAATGAAGTCGCATTGAGATTTCTCTTTCTGTTCGGCTATTGCCTCGTCCATATCAGAGTAGAGGTCTTTAGTGTCATATTCCTTCTGGCGGATATTTCGGATGTTATCTGCATAGATACAGGATTCCTGGTCTGCTGCTGATTTGCACATAATGATGCCATTGACATCACGCTTGGGCTTGTAGGTGAATGATCCGTCTGGATTCGTTCTCGCTTTTCGCTTCTTATCCCATATTGGTGTCGTGACTATACGGTTTACTAACTCTTTAATCCTCTTCGGCGTGTTGCTTCCTGGCACGAAAACAGGATATGACTCAATATATAGATACCATTCGTCATGATACTCTGACTTCCGTAACTTGACCGTTGCCCTTGTATTTTGAAATGCTTTCTTCATGCGCGTACATTATTTATATAGTTTGTCTATTTCCTTCTTCGGCACATATACATAGTTGCCTATTTGCCTTGTTGGAATGGAGTACTTTCTAATTTGCAGGTAAGCTGTGCTGTCATTCATGTGATATTTCTCGCACATCTCTCCAATGGTGTAACAATCTTCCGGCTCTAAGCTGTACAATTTCTTTTCTGGTTTATCCTTCTTTAACTGCTCAGAACGAAGGGGAAACATCTTCATTAGTTCCTCTTTGCTTACCCGAATCATCTTTTCACCCGCATTGACATACGAAATGGTTCCTTTTCGGATAAGCCGATATAGGGTATACTTGCTAATGTCGAATAGTGCGTATGCCTCTGACACCTTGATGTAGTCGCGGGCCTCGGGTATCTTCTTGACTATCTCATCAAGTTTCTTATGCCTTGCCTCTTCATCCTTTTTTCGCTTGTATGCTATCCTGGAGCATTTGGGCGAGCAATACCATGACTCTATGGTCTTAGCCATAAATGGCTCGCCACAGATTTTGCATCTTCTTTGTATTTGAAATTTAGCTGCTGCCATATCTCTATATTGTTAGTTTAAAATCCACTCAAATATTCTGTAGCACATTATCTACTTTTTTGTTGTGGGACAAATATGGTGCAAATATACGCCAAAAATCTAAAATAAACAAGAAAAATACAATAATTAACACAAATAAAAAATCCGCGTAAACACTTGGTTTACACGGATTTTCTTATTGTTTTTCTATTGATGTTTATCGCTCCTTACTTCACCTCCTCAAAGTCGGCGTCCTGAACATCGTCGTTAGGATTTGACTGAGCCTGCTGACCACCCTGGAAACCGGCGCCTGCGCCTGAGTTGGGGTCAGCACCAGGCTGACCAGCACCGGCCTGCTGGTACATACGCTGGGAGGCAGACTGCATGACGTTGTTGAGGTTGTTGATGGCATTGTCGATAGCTGTGATGTCACCACTCTTGTGGGCGTCTTTCAGCTGCTGGACAGCTTGCTCAACGTTAGCCTTGTCGGCTCCGAGCTTATCTCCATTCTCTTGGAGGAAGGTCTCGGTCTGGAAGATCATAGAGTCGGCCTGATTCATCTTGTCGATGCGCTCACGCTCACGCTTGTCGTTCTCTGCGTTCTGCTCGGCCTCGGCCTTCATGCGGTTGATCTCGTCCTGCGACAAACCAGACGAAGCCTCGATGCGGATGGCCTGTTCCTTACCAGTGGCCTTATCCTTGGCGCTGACTTTCAGGATACCGTTGGCATCGATGTCGAAGGTTACCTCAATCTGAGGAACACCACGACGGGCGGGAGCAATGCCGGTGAGGTTGAACTGACCGATAGACTTATTCTGTGCGGCCATAGGACGCTCACCCTGCAGCACGTGGATGGTTACCTCGGTCTGGTTGTCGGCTGCTGTCGAGAAAGTCTCGCTCTTCTTGCAGGGGATGGTTGTGTTGGCCTCGATGAGCTTGGTCATTACGCCGCCAAGAGTCTCGATACCCAGTGTCAGCGGGGTAACGTCGAGCAGCACGATATCGCCAACGCCACCTTCCTTGTTCAGGATGGCACCCTGGATAGATGCACCAACGGCTACCACCTCATCGGGGTTCACACCCTTCGAGGGTTCTTTTCCGAAGTAATTCTTAACGAGTGTCTGCACAGCGGGGATACGGCTTGAACCACCTACGAGGATGACCTCATCAATATCGGCAGTGTTCAGACCGGCATCGCGCATGGCGTTCTGGCAGGGAACAAGGCAAGCCTGGATCAGTTCGTGAGCCAGCTGTTCGAACTTGGCACGGGTAAGTGTCTTCATTAGGTGCTTGGGCACACCGCCAACTGGCATAATATACGGAAGGTTAATCTCCGTAGAGGTAGAGCTTGACAGTTCAATCTTAGCTTTTTCAGCAGCTTCCTTCAAACGCTGCATAGCCATTGGGTCATCCTTCAGGTTAGCACCCTCGTCATTCTTGAACTCCTGAACCAGCCAGTCGATGATCACCTGGTCAAAGTCGTCGCCACCAAGGTGGGTGTCACCATTGGTTGAGAGCACCTCGAACACACCACCGCCGAATTCCAAGATAGAGATATCGAACGTACCACCACCAAGGTCGAAGACGGCAATCTTCATATCCTTGTTGGCCTTGTCGACACCATATGCCAAAGCGGCAGCCGTAGGCTCGTTGACGATACGCTTCACATTCAGACCTGCAATCTGGCCCGCTTCCTTCGTGGCTTGACGCTGAGAGTCAGAGAAATAGGCCGGTACGGTGATGACAGCGTCCGTCACTTCCTGTCCGAGGTAGTCCTCAGCAGTCTTCTTCATCTTCTGGAGAATCATAGCTGAGATCTCCTGCGGCGTGTACTTGCGACCGTCGATGTCGACACGGGGATATCCCCCTTCGTTTACAACACTATAAGGTACGCGCGAGATTTCCTTCTCTGTCTGCTGCCAGTTCTCACCCATGAAGCGCTTAATAGAGTAAACGGTCTTCTTGGGGTTGGTGATAGCCTGACGCTTGGCAGGGTCGCCAATCTTGCGCTCACCGTTCTCCACAAAGCCAACGACAGAAGGCGTCGTACGCTTACCTTCGCTGTTGGCAATTACCACGGGCTCGTTACCTTCAAAAACGGCAACGCAGCTGTTGGTAGTTCCTAAGTCAATTCCAATAATCTTTCCCATAATTGTATTGTTTTTAATTGTTATTATTCCAAAAATGTCACTAAAGATATAGCAAAGCATGTGCCAAAAGTATAGGATTTGGAGAAAATTGTTTTTTATTGTGCCATTTTGGCACCTAAAATTTGGATTTTTGCGCACTAAGTCGTATCTTTGCAGCAGAAATTGAAATCAATGTAATACAATTGTATATGAAAAAGGTGATTTTGACTGCAAGCTTGGCTTTTCTGTTTGGCGTTTCTTATGCTCAACAGACTGCCAATGACTACATTGTGAAAACAAAGAACGTAAAGAAAATGCTGGTCAACACATCGGCGGATGGAGCGTTAACTGAAGACGTTGAAGAAGAAAAAGTGCATGATTTTATCTCTGAGAACTTCCATTTCTACAGTCTTTGCGACTGGAAGGAGGGAATGAAATTCATGGTGATGCCCGAGAAGTATGATATGGTTGTCAAGACATTCCATGATGCGTCTACGGGAAAGGAAGTGAGCAGTATGCCATTGCGCCACAAGATAATGATCTACAAGGGACATACAGAAGGCTCTGACGGTCGTTCTCATGTTAACTTTTATTGCCAGGACAATAACAAGAATTACTATTTTGAGGTTCCCAGCGGCTCTTTTGATGACTATTGCTACGGAAAGATGGGTGTTCCGACGCTGGCTTATCTCGGTGATGTGGACATTGCCCGTGAGAAGCTGAAGGGTAAGAAGATGTTTACCAAGTCCAAAACTTACTATATTGACACAGAATATGATGGCGATGGCTGTCAGGAAAGCTCTTTGCCGTTGAATGAAGAGGTTACTGTGACGGAGGTTGGTGTTGGAACACGTAGCTTCCCTGTGAAAATTATTTTCGAGGATAAGAATGGCAATGAGTATTTCCAGAACGTAGCTATTTCGAAAACAAATAGTGGCATGCGTGATGACGAGTTTATCATGGACAATACCAAGCACCTGTTTGCTGGGTCATTCGAACTGCAGGATGCCATTATGACAGTCTCTAAGAATTTGGCTCAGTACATGGGTAAGATTGTTCACACGAAGTACACTACCAATATGGTTTCCAAGGGTGATGGTAAAGAGCGTTCGTTGCAAGTGCCTCGTATGACTACGTTTACTATTGAGAACCTGATGCCAAAGAGCAATAGCAATTATGTCACTTTGACACTTCAGGAGCGTGAGTCGCGACGTATTTATTTTAAGGATGTCACATTTACGAATGAAAATGTGGCAGGAGATATTGACGGTAAGCGTGAGGACTATTTTGGTTTCCTGTTTGCCATGGGCGAAGGAAAGAGCCGTGCAACGACTCAGGCAACACGTGCTGCCATCCGTCAGGGACGTGTAATCTTAGGCATGAGCGAGGATGAAGTGGTGCTGGCTATGGGTGAACCCAACAACACGGCAGAGTCGAGCAATGGTCGTCATGACTGGATCTACAACCGTTCAAATGGCAAGCTACTGATAGTGCAGTTTGATGGATCTGGTCAGGTCATTGGTACCAATGTCGACCGTTCAAAGGCCAAGACCCCTGCCAAGAAGCGCACGACTACTAAGAAAAAGAAGTAAATGATATGTTTCATCTTTAAAATGGGCCGCTCAGAGATACATCCGGGCGGCCCATTTTCATCGTTCTTATTGTTGTTCCTTAATTTGTCGTGTCTTATTTTTCGCTGATTGCCTTCATGATCTTTGCTACCAACTCCTCACACAGTTCAGGATTGTCCTTCAGCAGTTCCTTGGTAGCATCGCGTCCCTGGGCTAGTTTCTGGTCGCCGTAACTGAACCACGAGCCACTCTTTTTGATGATTTCATAGTCTACGCCGAGGTCAACGATTTCGCCAACCTTAGAGATGCCTTCGCCAAAGGTAATCTCAAACTCTGCTTTGCGGAATGGAGGGGCTACCTTGTTCTTTACCACTTTTACACGAACTTGATTGCCAATAATATTGTCGCCGTCCTTGATGCTGGTCACCTTGCGGATGTCCAAGCGTACAGAAGCATAAAACTTCAGCGCGTTACCACCCGTGGTTGTCTCGGGGTTCCCGAACATGACGCCAATCTTTTCGCGTAGCTGGTTGATGAAGATGCATGTGGTGTTGGTCTTTGCAATGGTAGCCGTTAGTTTACGTAGTGCCTGCGACATGAGGCGGGCATGCAGACCAACAGCCGAATCTCCCATATCGCCCTCTATCTCCTTCTTCGGTGTCAGGGCAGCTACCGAGTCCACCACCAGGATGTCAATAGCTGACGAACGTATCAGCTGGTCGGCAATCTCCAGTGCTTGTTCACCATTGTCAGGCTGTGAGATGTAGAGGTTGTCAATGTCGACACCCAGTTTCTCAGCATAGAAACGGTCGAAGGCATGCTCTGCATCAATGAAGGCAGCAATGCCGCCTGCTTTCTGGCATTCGGCAATGGCATGGATAGACAATGTCGTCTTACCACTAGACTCCGGTCCATAGATCTCGATGATGCGTCCTTTAGGATATCCGCCCACGCCCAATGCGGCGTTCAGGCCTATCGAACCTGTGGGGATAACCTCCACGTTCTCTATCTTCTCGTCGCCCATCTTCATGATGCTACCCTTACCGAAGTCTTTTTCTATTTTCTGCATGGCAGCCATCAAGGCTTTCATCTTCTCTTGCTGAGGGGTCAGCTGCTCTTTGTTTTCTTCTTTCTTTGCCATAGTTGTTGTATTTTTTGTTGTTATTATCTAGTATGACTAGTAGTACTAGTAGTTCTAGTAGGACTAGTATTAAAGCTCTAAGTCTCCATCGTGGATTTCATGCCAGGGGAGGCCCTGCTTGTTGAGCTGTTTCATGAAGGGGTCAGGATCGAATTCCTCAACATTGTAGACACCAGGCTTACGCCACAGCCCCTTGCAGAACATCATGGCGCCAATCATGGCGGGAACGCCAGTAGTGTATGAGACACCTTGCATGCCCGTCTCCTCGTAGGCAGCACGGTGCGAGCAGTTGTTGTAAACGTAATAGGTGTGCTCCTTGCCATCATTGCCAATGCCACGAATGCGACAACCGATGGATGTCTCGCCCTCGTAATTCTCGCCAAGGTCCTGAGGATTGGGCAATACGGCCTTAAGGAATTGCAGGGGAACAATCTTTACTTTTACAGTTGACGAGTTGTCGAGTTGACAATTTGACGGGTCGGCCAGCGGAGCTTCATAGACTACCTCGTCGATACGACTCATACCGATGTTCTGAATCACTTCAAGATGTTTCAGATACTGTTGTCCGAAGGTCATCCAGAAACGGGCACGCTTGATGGTCGGATAGTTGATGACCAGCGACTCTATCTCCTCGTGGTGTAGCAGATAGCTGTCACGCGCTCCGATGTTGGGATAGGTCAGGTCTTTGTGAATCTCCAGCGGCTCGGTCTCCACCCATTGGCCATTCTCCCAATAAAGCCCTTTCTGGGTAATTTCCCGGATGTTGATTTCAGGGTTGAAGTTGGTGGCAAATGCCTTATGGTGGTCACCGGCATTGCAGTCAACGATATCGAGGTATTGTATCTCCTTAAAATGGTGCTTGGCAGCATAAGCTGTGTAGATGCTCGTCACCCCAGGGTCGAAACCGCAGCCGAGGATAGCTGTCAGCCCAGCTTTCTCGAAACGTTCGCGATAGGCCCATTGCCAAGAATACTCGAAGTGTGCCTCGTCCTTTGGCTCGTAGTTGGCGGTGTCCAAATAACTACAGCCGCAAGCAAGACAGGCATCCATGATGGTAAGATCCTGATAGGGTAGGGCAAGGTTCACCACCAGTTCTGGCTTGAAGTCGTTGAAGAGAGCCTTCAGCTGCTCTACGTCGTCAGCATCAACCTGTGCTGTCTTAATGGGCATATTGTAGCCCTTTTTGTGAATGGCCTCCACTATCTGGTCGCATTTCGCCTTACGGCGGCTTGCAATCATAAACTCTGTAAACACGTCAGCGTTCTGTGCTATTTTGAACGCTGCGACCGTAGCGACGCCTCCGGCGCCAATCATCAGTACTTTTGCCATAGTATTATTTCGTTATTACGTATTGTTGTTATTGTGGAATCTCTTCAGAACGGATGCCAAGTGCCGACATTAGTGAGTAACCCAATATCTCCTGACGGAACGGACCTCCGCTCATGGGCTGCATGGTGAACACGGTGATATGCTTGGTGTCATCGTCAAGCCGGTAGAGTAGCTCGCGTACATTATTATATATAGAGTCATCGGGAATTATCATTATCCGGGTAGTCTCCTTTTGTTGGCAAACGGTTTGCAGCGTGTCGAGAAAGAAGTCTTCCTTTGTTGTCAGTTCCTCTACGGGATAGGCTCCAAAGGAGAACTCCCCCAGATGGTCTTTAAAGGCCTTGCCGTTGAGCTCTTCCTCATAGTTGCTGGGCATGAAGTTTTTCAGTTCTTTCGTCTGCTTGTCGTGTATCAATACCACCTGCACTTCATTGCTACCTGTTTCTGCAGACATCCCGTCCTGCTTCTTTTCACGCAAACCTCCGTCCAGGGCCACGCAGTCAATCCAGCGTGCCATGTCCGCCTTCGGTATCGGACGTCCAATGATTCGTTCGAAATTAACGATGAGGTCGAATGCCACGTTGTCAAGGTAGTCGGCATCAACCAGTATCAAACTCTTACTCATGCCTGCAAAGGTACAGTAAAATTCTGAGATAACGAAATAAAATGGCCTTTAATTCGCAAATTGATATATATCAACTTAAAAATCATAAATTGTAGCGTAAAAATCATTTTTTGTGCCAAGATACCAATTATTAGGTATACCTTTGCAGCCATCTAATAAATACGTACAGATTCATGAAAAGTATATTGGAAGGACGCCCTGCTTTGAGGGCTGAGGTAGAGAAAGTTGCAGAAGTAGCAGGCTATCTGTGGCAGAACGGATGGGCCGAGCGCAATGGTGGTAATATTACGGTAAACGTTACCGAGTATGTGGACGACGAGATTCGCCAGCTGCCTGCCATTAGTGACGTGAAGCAGATTGGTGTGACGCTCCCCGCGCTCAACGGCTGTTATTTCTATTGTAAGGGAAGTGGTAAGCGTATGCGCGACCTGGCTCGCTGGCCGATGGATAATGGCAGTATCATCCGCATTCTGGAAGACTGTGCCTCGTATGTCATCATAGCCGACAATGCCGTGATGCCTACAAGTGAACTGCCCAGCCACCTGACTGTTCATGCCAAGCAGATAGAGACTGGTAGCGGCTATAAGGCTACTGTGCATACTCATCCCATTGAGTTGGTTGCCATGAGCCACAAGCGTGAGTTCTTGGGTAAGGATGTCTTGACGAGGATCTTGTGGTCGATGATTCCTGAGACGAAGGCATTCTGTCCGTTAGGACTCGGTATTGTTCCTTATACCCTGCCGGGTAGCAACGAACTGGCTGATGCCACGCTGAAGGAATTGGAGGAGTACGATGTGGTGATGTGGGAGAAGCATGGTGTTTTTGCCAAGGGCAAGGATGTGATGGATGCTTTCGACCAGATTGACGTGCTTTCCAAAAGCGCCAAGATCTATATCAACGCCAAGTGCATGGGCTTTGAGCCCGAGGGTATGAGCGATGAACAGATGAAGGAAATGACGCGTGCATTCAACCTGCCTCGTTAAAGAAATGGAATGACAATATTAATAGAATAAATAGAAAATAACAACTACTGACTAATTAATGATTCTAAGCAAATCAAGAATCCCCCGATGCTGTGAAGTATCGGGGGATTTGCATGATAGGAAGTGAAGTATCCTGCTACTATTTCTTCTGTAGTGGTGCCGGGCCGTTAAGCGTTGGCGTGACGGGAATGATACGTCCCTGTTTGTCGAACGTCATGCGGTCGATGCATACTTCACGATGTGTACCGGGAACACCGCCACCCAGTTTCTTGTCGACAAAGTTCTTGTTGATGCGGTGGTAGACGATATACCATTCATCTTTCCCGGGAATCTGGAGTACGCTATTGTGGGCCGTTCCGAAAATATTGTCCTCTGGCTTTTGCTTGATAACCAGGTAATTTTGTTCGTCAATAGTGATAGGACCGAGGGGTGACTTTGCCGTGCCGTAGCATACATGGTAGTTGGGTGATCCTGTATCGTCTACCGACCAGAGGAAGTAATAGGTTCCCTTGCGGTAGAATACGTAGGCACCTTCACGGAAAGCCCAGGTGTCGAGGGTACCGCCTTTCGGAGTCATCAGTTGGATGGTTTCCTTCTTGACGCTCATCATATCGTCGTTCAGTTCGGCACCGGCCATAAAGCCGTTACCCCAATAGAGATAGTATTTCCCCGTCTTCGGGTCTTTGAACACATCCACATCAATAGCCTGTCCTCCGCGTGCCTCTTTTGGACGGTCGGCATCGGTAATGATGGGGGCACCGCTATCCTCGAACGGTCCTGTAGGGCTGTCGCTAACAGCTACGCCTATCTCCTTGCGATCCGATTTGGGATTGTGGGCAGAGTAGTAGAAATAGTACTTGTACGAGCCGTCTTTCTGCTTGACCTCTTCGATACATGGTGCCCATGCATTTCCCGTTGCCCATTTCACCTTGTCGGTCTTCACGTCGAGCATCTTGCCCTCGTCTGTCCAGTCTATGAGGTTCTCCGAACTGAATACACTAAAGTCATGGCCGCCCCAGCCAGGGAAACCATCGGTGGTGCTATAGATATAGTACTTCTTCGTCTTGTTGCTGTAGAGCACCTCAGGGTCGGCATGGAAACCCGTGAGAATGGGCTGCTTATGGTTTCCGAACTCCTTGAGCAGGCGTTCCTTCTCAGCGCGTGTGATGGGGATGATGGTTCCGTGGCGAGGGGTAAACTTGCCTTTCGTCTCCGTGTTCTGAATAAATTCGAAGGTCTTTAGGTCCTCCGACTTGCAGAACTGGTAATGACCGCTGCCGTAACAGTCGTACATGATAATCCAGCTTTTGCCGTCGATGGCCTTGCATACGCCAACGCCCTCCACAGCCTCCTTTGTCTGCTCTACGTTGCCGTCGAGCATCTGCCAACGGTCGGTCAGCTGCTTGGCTACGGCCTGATAGATGCCGCGTCCCGACTCCTGCTTGTAGAAGAGGTGGTACATCTGGTCGGCCTCGTTGTATACGATATCACCGTCGATAGTGGCATTTCCTGCGTCGAACAGCCATTTGGGCTCACCTTCCAAGTCGGTAAAGTCTTTGTTCGCATACTGGTAGTAGATTTTGTCGAACGATCCTGGATTGCTGGTACGCAGGGAGTAAAACACCATATACTTGCCAGCCTTGTGGTCGTAAATGGTTTCCGGAGCCCAGACGCGGATGACGTTCTTCCAAGCCTTTGTATAACGGGTTGGGAAGTTGATGGCCGAGTGCTGCCAATGGATGAGGTCGGTCGACTTTAGCAGTACCATGCCGCGGTTGCTCGACCATCCGTAGGCGGAGCGCATGTCGGTAACGACCATATAGAAGGTCTTTCCGTCCTCACAGCGCAGGATATGCGGGTCGCGTACGCATTGTGTCAAAGCAATGGTGTCGCTCTCGATGACGGGCATGCCATGGTTCAGCGGCGTGTAGTTATAACCGTCGTCCGATATGGCGTAGCATATCTGCTCGTCCTTCGGGTCATTACTGTTGAAATAGGTGAAGAGGTAGGCCACCATCTCGTTGGGGCCTTTCGGTTCCTCCGTTACCACCTTTTTTTTAGCGGCATACGAAGGCAGTGCCACCAAGGCAGCAAGAATAGTTGTCAGTAGGGTTTTGTTCATTTTCATAGGTTGTTTTGTTATTTGTTAGTCGTTCTGTTGGCAAAGATACAAAAAAAACGCTGAACCGCAAAACGATTCAGCATTTTTCGTGTTTTTGTCCGTTGTCTTCTTAGCCTATCAGTTGCGGCAAGAAACTCGAGATGATGAGTACCACGATGCCGCAGACGAGCACAGCGATGGTCTTCTGGGAGCAGCCTTTCCACTCCTTGAGAATGATGCCCCAGACGTTGGAGAACACTACATTGAGTGCCATCAGGATGCAGAACGACAGGGTGTCCATCGTGCCGCCAGCCTCGAAGAATGAACGGCCCAGGCTGAGTCCGAAGAATTGCGAGTACCACAAGGCACCTGCCAGCAGGCAGAACAGCAAATTGTTGCCCCACACTTCCTTTTTGGCGTAATCCCCCCATGTATTGTTCTTCTGGTTCTGGTAGAAACAGTAGATGGCGTTGGTAACGAATCCGCCCAGGGTTACGAGGAACGTGGCGGGCAAGGTGCGGAACATGGGGTCGGTAAGCTCGCCGAAGTTGATGTCGGCACCGAAGGTAAGTCCTACGTTGAAGCATCCGCTCATAAAACCTGCCAATAGGGCGATGGCCAGGCCCTTCGGGAAGTTGAAGTCTTTCACGGCAGCCTTTTTCTCCTCTTCAGAGAGCGATGCCGACTTCATGGAGCCGGCCACACCGATGATGGCGATGCCAAGGAGCGTTACCACCACGCCGAGGATAACGGCGAACGTGAGCGACTCCAGTGCATTCAGCTCGGGGAAGAAGATGTTCAGCAGGACGGGGCCCATGATAGTACCCAGTCCGGCGCAGGTTCCTAAGGCTATCGACTGACCTAAGGCCACGCCGAGATAGCGCATAGACAGGCCGAATGTCAGTCCGCCTACTCCCCAGAGTACGCCAAAGAAGATGGTCATCCAGAGATTGAACGAGGGTGCCGAGGCAAAGAGTCCAAAGAGTGACTGTCCTGCGGGCACGGCCAAAAGTGCGCCAAGGAACGGCAGTATCAGCCAGGCGAACACGCCCTGCACAATCCAGTACGATTCCCAAGACCAGTCCTTGATCTTATTGATAGGAACGTAGCAGCTCGACTGACAGAACGCGCCGATGGCGATGATGATGAGTCCAATTACAATTTCCATACCTTAGAAGTTTAAACCACGAATTACACGTATGTGAAATTCGTGGTTGTGAAATTTAACGTTTGCTGGTCACGTCCTTCTCATACTGCTGGATGGCAGCGATGAATTCCTCGCCTATGGGAACGTTGTTCTTCAGGTTGAAGTAGTCGTAAACGGCGCCGAAAGGCATTGACTTAGCCTCTTCCATCAGGGCGAGGCGCTCGAAGAACTGTCCGTTATCCTCATACTCGCGCAGCTTTGCCTTCGGCTCGAGCAGGGCCTGGAGGATGCACTTCTGCGTAGCGCGCGAACCTATGATATATGCACCGATGCGGTTGATGCTGGCGTCGAAGTAGTCAAGGCCGACGTGAGCGCGGTCGAGGGCATCGCTGCGAACGAGTTCCTTGAACAGGTCGAGTGTCTGGTCGTTCATGATGGTCACGTGGTCGGAGTCCCAGCGCACGGGGCGGCTGACGTGGAGCATCAGCTCGGGCACGTACATGAGCAGGGTCGATACGAAGTCGCTAACGTTCTCGGTGGGCTCATAGTGGCCGGTGTCGAGGGTGTAGATGCACTTGCGGGTAGCGCAGTAGGCAGTATAGAAGTCGTGTGAGCCTACGGTATAGCTTTCCAAGCCGATGCCGAAGAGCTTGGCCTCGAAGCAGTTCTTCACGCCGTCGAGCTTCTCTTCCATAATCTCATCGAGGGCAGCAGCCAGTATTTCGCGATACTTCTTGCGCTGAACGGGGATGTCCTTCATGCCGTCGTGTACCCAGATATTCATGATACAGGGATCGTTCTGTGCCTTACCCATGGCGTCGGCAATCTTGCGGCAGCGCTTGGTGTGCTCAATCCAGAAGTCGCGGATGCCCTTGTCGGGGTTGGCCAGCGAGAGGTCGCCACTCTTCGGGTGTGAGAACGAGGTGCTGTTGAAGTCGAGCTTCATGTTGTTCTCCTTGGCCCAGTCAATCCAACTTTGGAAGTGCTTTACTTCTACCTGGTCGCGGTCTACGAACTGTCCGCCGAAGTCGCCGTAAATCTCGTGGAGGTTCAGGCGATGGTTACCTCCGAGCAGCGTCTTCACGAACTCGATGTCCTGGCGCACCTCGTCGATGGTGCGTGCACGTCCGGGATAGTTGCCCGTGGTCTGGATACCGCCGCTCAGGGCCTCGTTGCGCTCGAAACCTACCACGTCGTCGGTCTGCCAGCAATGTAGTGACAACTGCTGCTTCTGGAGCTGGTCAAGTACTGCGTCGGTATCGACGCCAATGGCTGCGTAGCGCTCTTTGGCTACGGCATAAGCCTGTTCAATGAGATTAGCTTTCATCTTTTCTTTGTTTTGTTTCGTTATTACGTTATGTCGTTATTTCGATGTTATATTCAGGAATTTCTCGTAGGCGGCATCCCATGCAGCCATGTCCTGCGGCTCGTATTTCATCAGTTCGATGCTGTTGGCAATAATGGCGCGCATTTCCCAGATATCCATCACCATATGGGCAGCCTTGGCCTGCAGCATGATGTTGCCGAGGGCGGTACACTCCTGTGGGCCGGCCAGTACGGTGGCTCCCGTGGAATTGGCCGTAAACTGGTTGAGGTATTCGTTCAACGAGCCGCCGCCGATGATATGGAGCACGTCGAGAGGGAAGGGGGCAAACTCCTGCAGCCAGGTAAATACCTGACGATAGCGCAGCGCCAGCGAGTCGAAGATGCAGCGGCAAATCTCGGCTGGTGTCTCGGGCACGGGCTGGTTGGTGTTGCGGCAGTATTGCTGAATGGCTTCTACCATTGACGAGGGTGCGGCAAACACGGGGTCGTCGGGGTTGATGAGCGAGCGGAATGGCTCTACTTCCATTGCCGAGCTCTGCAGCTCCTTGTGCCCCACGTTGATTCTCACTCTATATCTTCCTGGTAGATGTCGTAGGTTTTTCCATTCCTCTCGGCAGCGCTCGTAGAGCCACATGCCGCAAATGTTCTTCAGGAAGCGGGTAGTGCCTTCGATGCCGCCTTCGTTGGTGAAGTTGCGCTCTAAACTCAGGTCGTTGATGATGGCATCCTTGGTCTCGATACCCATGAGGCTCCAGGTGCCGCTCGACAGGTAGGCAAACTTCTCGTCCTTGGCAGGAACGGCAGCCACGGCAGAACCCGTATCATGGCCGGCAACGGCAATGACGGGCACGGCACCCAGTCCTGTCAGCTTCTGCACCTCGTCGGTCAGCACGCCGATGACTGTTCCCGGCTGCACCATTTTTCCGAACTTCGATCGCGTCAGCCCCAGCGTCTTCAGCAGTCGCTCGTCCAGTTCCTTGGTCTTGGGGTCGAGCAGCTGCGAGGTAGATGCGATGGTGTATTCGCACACCTCGTTGCCGGTAAGCATCCAACTCAGGGCGTCGGGTATGAACAGTATTTTTTCTGCGTTGCGGAAGGCTGAGTTTTTCTCAAGCTTCATGGCGTAGAGCTGGAAGATGCTGTTGAAGTTCAGGAACTGGATTCCCGTCACGTCATACACCTCTTTCTTCGGGACAACGTGCTTCAGGTAGTAGTTCATGGCATCAAAAGTAATAGGATCGCGATACGCGCGCGGGTTCCTTAATATAGAATTATCATCGCCTATGAACACGAAGTCGACGCCCCACGTGTCGATACCGATGGAGGTAATCTCCAGACCGCGCGAGGCCACCTCCTTGAGGCCCTTGATAATTTCCAGATAGAGCGCATGGATGTCCCAGTAATAGTGGCCTCCCTGCTCAATCAGGTTGTTGGGGAAACGAGTTACTTCTTCCAGGTCGACACGGCCATTGTTGATACTGCCGATAATGGTACGGCCACTTGTGGCACCCAGGTCTACGGCAAAGAAATATTGGTTCTGTTCCATTGTTTTAGTAATTTGAATGATTAGCAGTTTCGGTTTTAACGCTTGCAAAATTACGGAATAATTGCCAACGGCTACATCATATTTTGATTTTCTCACTTGTTTTTTTGATTTTGAGTGAAAAACCACCCGCCGACTGTTCATGTTTGGAAAGAAAGTGTTACCTTTGCAGGCAGAAATCTAAAGCAAAAAAAAACAAAAAGGTTCAATTTTTATGTCTACATTAACTTTGATGATCGTTATTGTTTTCTGTATCGGCTATTTCTGCATAGCCATCGAAAGCTTGACGAAGGTGAACAAGGCAGCTGTAGCGCTGCTGATGTTCGTGGCTACTTGGACGCTCTTCATGTTCGATCCAGGAAGCTACGTTAGTGGGGCCGTTGGCAGCAACATTGCCTCGGCCGTGAGTGAGGTCATTGAGCATCATTTGGGGTCGACCAGCACCACGCTGTTCTTCTTGATGGGTGCCATGACGATTGTGGAGCTCGTCGACCAGAATGGCGGCTTCAACTTCGTGCGCGACACGTTGAAGACTAAGTCGAAGCGCGCCCTGCTGTGGCGTATCGCTTTCATGACGTTCATCCTGTCGGCCATCCTCGACAACCTCACCACCTCTATCGTAATGATCATGATCCTGCGCAAGCTCGTTGCCGACAAGCAGGACCGCCTTATCTATGCCGCCTTGGTGGTCATCGCAGCCAACTCTGGCGGCGCATTCTCGCCTATCGGCGACGTGACCACCATCATGCTCTGGAACAAGGGCGTGATTACCGCAGGTGGCGTTATTACTGAGATTTTCATTCCCTCGCTCGTGTCGATGGTCATTCCCGCCTACATCCTCTCGCTCTCACTGAAGGGCAACCTGGTGCCTCAGGAGGATACCGTCGTGCTCGAGGAATCCGACTGCCTGTCGCCCGCTCAGCGCAAGGCTATCTTCTTCCTAGGCGTAGGCGGACTTATCTTCGTGCCTATCTTCAAGACCCTTACCCATCTGCCGCCGTTTGTAGGCATCCTGCTGGTGCTGGGCGTGCTGTGGACGGTTACCGAGATTTTCTATACCCGCATCCATCAGGAGGGTGAGGACACGGCAGACAACCGCAACACCCAGAAGCGTGTATCCAAGATGCTCTCGCGCATTGACATGGACACCATCCTCTTCTTCCTCGGCATCCTCATGGCCGTTGCCTGCCTCGAAACCATTGGCGTGCTCACCATGCTGGGACAGGGCCTCGACGCAGCTTTCGAGGGCAACTACTACCTCATTACCGGCATCATCGGCGTGCTCTCCAGCATCGTCGACAACGTGCCCCTCGTAGCCGGATGCATGGGCATGTATCCTGTGGTGCCCACGGGCGATATGGCCATCGATGGTATCTTCTGGCAGCTGCTGGCTTACTGCGCTGGCGTTGGCGGCTCGATGCTCATTATTGGTTCTGCAGCAGGCGTTGTCGTCATGGGTCTCGAGAAGATTACTTTCGGCTGGTACATGAAGAAAATCACCTGGATTGCCTTCGTAGGCTATCTGGCTGGCATCATCTGCTACTGGTTCCAAAAGGCATACCTGTTCTAAATCATCAGGCTTGCACCCTCCCGCCTTCGTGTGCTGAGGTGGCATTTCAACCCGAAAAGGGGCACAATTCAACCCGAATTGCGCCCCTTTTGAGTTCCAAGAAAAAAGGACAGAAAAAGTCTTTCAAACGGTTACGGTTACAGTTGTAACCATTTGTAGGCGGTGCAGTTTTATTGGTTCATTATTCAAGTTCAATATCAAACATGCTAAGGATAACCTTATTCATGATCGCATCGAAGTAGTCTTTCTTCACATAATTGTTGAACGATTGTATTACTTCGTCTGTACGGTAATAGGTCACGATGTGAGTCACAAAGTAAGATTGCTTGGAAAGAGGCTTGCTGAGCCACTCATTCTTAATCTCCAATGTGAACTCAGGGTTGATGTTTTTTGAGGAAATCAATACGGCATAAAACATGCCGTCTTCTGCATAAAGCAGTTTCTCTGTTGATAGCACCAATGCCATATGCGGCTTTATACTCCCATCGGGCAACTGATAAGGTACTTCAATGATTTCTCTCTGTGACACGTTACTTACAGCCATTTCTCAATACTTTTAATGGTCTTGCCCGTATTGGCACTTATCACCTGGCTCCATGACGGATCTTCCGGAAGTGCAGGAACTTCCTTTCCAGCGAAACGAGATTCTAACTCAACATCCGAAGGAGAGTGTGCCGACCTTCTTTTAACCTTAGCTTCTCGGCGTACATTTATAGGAGCATCCTTCAGACTTTCTTCCTGAAATGCAGCCGTTGTCAGCAAAGATGCCAACTGCAATTTTGCTTTCAAGCTAAGTGTACTGAGTTTTTCCCAGTATTCCTTTATCAAATCCGTTTCCTTTGTTTGTATAGCTATCTCCATTGTCGTCTATATTGTTCGTCGGCAAAGATAGTGAATTAATCTGAAAGTTCCAAGAAAAGTGCGCAAAAACTATTCATCACCTCACTTTTTCTTCTGAAACACCTTTGTAGAAAGGCGATTCGAAGAGTGAGGTGTTGAGTGAGGTGTTAGGTGAGGTGTTTGACAAACACCTCACTCTCCTCAAACCCTTTGCAGATGGGCGTTTCAGAGCTATTGAGTGAGGTGATGAGGTGTTTTTGCTAACTGCCCTATTTAGCGATGCTAACTAGGCTATTTAGCAATACTAACTGTGCCACTTAGCAATGCTAAATGGCACGAGTTTAGTCCGGGTAAACTGGGTAGTTTAGTCCGGGTAAAGTGGGAGTTTACTCCGGGTAAAGGGATGGTTTAGTCCGGGCAAACAATTACGCCTTTGTGCCCACTATCTTGGTGGCGGGCTGCTCCTTGTTGCGGCGGTTGACGACGGTAACGACGGACTGCGCCAGGTTGATGAAGGCAAGGCCGGTGGCCGTATCGCTGGTAAGGGCGGCGGGAGTGCCCTGGTCGCCGTTGTCGCAAATGCTCTGCACAAGCGGAATCTGTGCCAGCAGGGGCACCTGCATTTCCTCGGCCAGCTGCTTGCAGCCTTCGCGCCCGAAGATGTAGTACTTGTTCTCGGGCAATTCGGCGGGGGTGAACCATGCCATATTTTCTATTAGTCCGAGGATGGGCACGTTCACCTTGTCGTTACGGTACATGTCGATACCTTTGCGGGCATCGGCCAGCGCCACCTGCTGGGGTGTGGAGACGATGATGGCGCCCGTGATGGGCAGCGTCTGCAGGAGCGTCAGGTGAATGTCACTGGTGCCTGGCGGGGTGTCGAGTATAAAATAGTCGAGTTCGCCCCAGTCAGCGTCGGCAATGAGCTGTTTCAGGGCACCTGTGGCCATGCCGCCGCGCCAGAGCGTAGCGGTGGTGGGATTGACGAAGAAGCCGATGGAGAGCATTCTTACGCCGTATTGCTCGATGGGGCAGATGAGGTCGCGACCGTCTTTCTTGACGGCATAGGGACGCTTGTCCTCAACATGGAACATCTTGGGCATCGAAGGGCCGAAGATGTCGCAGTCGAGCAGTCCCACCTTGTAGCCCAGACGGGCCAGCGCAATGGCGAGATTGGCCGAGACGGTGCTTTTGCCTACACCGCCCTTGCCTGAGCTCACGGCAATGATGTTCTTGACGCCGGGCAGCATCTGACCTACCTCGGGGCGGGGTTTCGACTTGAACTCAGTAGCAATCTCGACGGAGACTTCTTCAGAATCTTGGGGCTCTCCTGCCTGTTTGCAGTAGTATTTAATGGCAGCCTCGGCGGCCTTGACGGTCGACTTGAGGAAGGGGTCGGTATCGCGCGGGAACTCGAGCACCACCTTTACTTTCCACAGGTTGTCTCCGTTCTGAGGGGGCGTGACCACGGGTGTGTCGGCAACCATCTGGCTTTCTACCAGGTTCTTCTTCGTGCCGGCATAGGTTACTGTTGCCAGCGCGTCCATGATGAGCTTGGGGTATAGTGTCATTTCTCTATGATTTGCGGTATTTTCATCCATTGCTTGTCGCGCATATAGCCGGCCTTGCATCCCATGGGGACGTAGAACTTGAGTACGCCCAGCACCGTGTCCTTGAAAGTGGTCTTCGTGATTTTCGGGGGCAGGGGAGCATTGACCTTTACCTCGCGCAGGCTGACGCACTTGGCAAAGGCGCTGCCGCCGATGCTCTTCAGGCCGACGGCCAGTTCAACAGACTCCAGCAAGGAGCACTCGCGGAAGGCATCGCTACCAATCTCCTTGACGGCGGCGGGAATTACAATGCTCTGTAGCGACGAACATTGCTCGAAGGCGCCGTTGCCGATGCTCTGCAGCGTGATGGGCAAGGTAATGGAGGTGAGGGCTGAGCAACCCTGGAAAGCCTCGTTGTCAATCTTCTTGACGGATACCGGCAGCTTGACATGTTTCAGGTTGTGGCAGTTGCGGAAGGCATCGTCGTCAATCTCCTCGATGAATCCCTTGATGTCGACGCTGTCCAGTACGGTGCAGTTCTCGAACACGCTGCCGCCCATATCCCTTACCTGGGTAGGGATGACAATATACCTTAGGCTGGAGCAGTTCTCAAACACGTGGTCGTTCATCTTGGTCAGCGAGGTGGGGAGCTCAATCTCTTCCAGGCTCTTGCAGTTGATGAACGCCCGGCTCTCAATCTTCTTGATGCTGCTGGGCAGGGTAATCTCCTTCAGGTTGCCGCAGTCGGCAAACGTCTCCATGCCTATCTCATCGAGATAGCCCTGCATTTTGACTTTCTTCAGGCTGATGCACTTGGTAAAGGCGCCGTTGCCGATTTTCTGCACGTCTTCCAACTCGATGGCTTGGAGGTTGGAGCACTCCTCGAAGGCGGTAGACCCTATCTTGGCCACCTTGCTGAGGCTAATGTTCTCCAAGTTGCCGCAGCCCTCGAAAGCCGAGCTGCCTATTTCGTCAAGGTCGTCGGGAAGGCTGATGATAGGCAGGTTCTTGCAGTCGCGGAAGGCGTTGTTGCCGATAGTACGCACACTCTCGGGAATGGTAATCTCCTTCAACGACTCACAGCCCATGAAGGTGGCCGTGCCAATCTCCTTTATGTTGGCGAGAATGTCGACCTTTTCCAGCGACTTGCAGCCCGCAAAGGCATTGTTGCCAATCTCGATAACCGTCTCGGGAATCTCGATGCTGGAAAGGCTTGCGCAGCCCTCGAAGGCATCGTTACCAATCTTGGTCAGCACCCTCGACAGGCGCACGGCCGAGAGACTCTCGCAGTCGCTAAAGGCATTGGAGCCAATGGTGACAACCGTTTCGGGAATGTCAACCTCGGTCAGCGCCGAGCAGTTGTCGAAGCAGTTGTTGCCAATGCTGATGGTTTGCTGCGGCAGCACGGCCTTCAGCAGGCTCTTGGCGCCCGAGAAGAGGCCGTTGGGCAATGAATGGCCCTCGGTCTTCATTCCCTCCTTGCCCTCCACGATAGTAGCCTCGCTCAGGTCGATGCTCGTAACGAGGCATTCGCTGGGTATCTTCTTGTTGGTCTTCGTGCGGGTGACTATCTGGCCGAGCAGTTTCAGGTCGGCACCGTTCAGAGGTCCCGTCACCTTCAGTTCAGCAATCTTGAAGCGAATACTGTCGGGCAATTGGGCGGCCAGCATACCAGCCGTCTCAACGCTCACGTTTCTTGATTGTGCCATTGCCATCATGGGCAGCATGGCCGTCAGGATAAGTGCAAAAACTTGTTTCTTCATAACTTCTTAACTTTATTTCGCCTTGTCTAACGAACTGCGCTTGGTACGATGGTAGGAGCGATACTCGTCCAGTTCAATTTCCACGTCGGGCTCTTCCAACGCAGCAGAGTGGGGCAGGTGCCAGCGCATGTACTTGATATTCAGCCCTCGGGCTATCCACATTTGCTCATAAAAGGTTTGGATATTCAGGAGTTCCGGGGGCACTTCCGAACCCTCGTAATTCCTCCCATAGAGGTCTTCCGTGCGGAAGTCGACGGGCAAAAGGTTCTTTTCCACCATATAAGTGGTATAGGTGAACAGGAAGTTGGAGTCGGTCTTCAGGTGGATAGTTCCCCCATCGATTAGGAAACGGCGGTAGCGCTCCATAAAGTAGGTCGACGTGAGACGCTTCCGCGGGTTCTTCATCTGCGGATCGCTGAACGTGAGCCATATCTCCTGCACCTCGTCCTTGGAAAAGAAACGGTCGATAATCTCGATGTTCGTGCGCAGGAAGGCCACGTTCTTGAGTCCTTCGTTGAGGGCCTGGGTGGCTCCCGTCCACATGCGCGCTCCCTTGATGTCGACACCGATAAAGTTCTTGTCAGGATAGGTGCGAGCCAGTTCGACGGCATATTCTCCCTTGCCGCATCCCAGTTCGAGCACAATGGGGTTATCGTTCTTGAAATACTGTTCACGCCAATGCCCCTTCATATCAAAGGGCACGTGTTCCACTACCGAATAGGGGTACTGGAACACGTTTTCATAGGATGCCATGTCGGCGAATTTAGCTAATTTGCCTTTGCCCATAAGATTCTAGTTTTACTAGTACTACTAGTCTGACTAGTTCGACTAGTTCGACTAGCCGATGTTTCCAAGTCGACTAGTCAATGACTACGGTTGTCCAGCCGTGCTTGTCCTCAATCTCGCCGTACTGGATGCCGCGCAAAGTGTCGAACAGTTTCTTCGACATGGGGCCGGGCTTCTCGCCGAAGGAGTAGCGCTTGCCGGTATCGAGGTCGTCGATATAAGAGATAGGCGAAATAACGGCAGCCGTTCCGCAGGCTCCTGCCTCCTCGAAGGTCTCGAGCTCTTCCTCGGGAATAGGACGGCGCTCCACCTTCATGCCCAGATCCTCGGCCACTTGCATCAACGACTTGTTGGTGATAGAGGGCAAGATGCTGGTCGACTTCGGGGTGATATAGGTGTTGTTCTTGATGCCGAAGAAGTTGGCAGCACCGCACTCGTCCATGTATTTCTTCTCCTTGGCGTCGAGGTAGAACTCACAGGCATAGCCCTTTTCATGGGCCAGGTTGTTGGCAAAGAGCGAAGCTGCATAGTTTCCGCCAACCTTATACTTACCAGTACCTAAGGGAGCCGAACGGTCGTAGTCGCGGATAATTACGTAGGGATTGGCGGCAAAGCCTCCCTTGAAGTAAGGACCTACTGGGGTGACGAAGATCAGGAAGCAATATTCCTTAGAGGGGTGAACACCCACCTGGGCGCTCGTGCCGATTAACAAGGGGCGGATATAGAGCGTAGCACCGCTCTCGTAGGTGGGAATCCACTCCTGATTCAGGCGCACCACCTTCTTTACCATCTCCGTGAACAGCTCGGTCGACACCTCTGGCATCATGATACCGCGGCAGGTTGACTGCAGACGGGCTGCATTCTCGTCGACACGGAAAACACGCACCTTGCCGTCGGGGCAACGATAGGCCTTCAGGCCCTCGAAAGCCTCCTGACCGTAGTGCAGGCAGGTTGCGGCCATGTGCAGTTTCAGATACTCATCGGAGCAGACCTCAATCTCGCCCCACTTACCGTCGCGATAGTAGCAACGCACATTGTAGTCGGTCTTCATGTAGCCGAACGACAGACTACCCCAATCTAAATTCTTCATTGTCTTGTTCTATGCTTAAAAGTTTCAATTCTGCTTGCAAAAGTACGCATTTTATTTGAAACAGGAGCAAAAACGCCCGTTTTTTTTGTTTTTTCTCCTTTTCTGCCTTTTTTCTTGGCAGTTGTTAACGACGGGTTTGTTATTCTTCAGCGAGAATCTTCTTGATTTCCTCGTCGGTCTTGGTGAGTTTGTCCTTGCAGAGTTTGATGAGCTGTTGGGCACGCTTGAGTTGTTCCGACATCTGGTCGATGTCGAGTTCGTCGTTCTCCATCTTTCTGACGATGGCCTGTAGTTCCGCGAAGGCGGCTTCGTATTTGATTTCCTTTGACATATTAACTGGTTTTGAGTGAGTTCTTATTGGACGATAGAACGGACAGATCCCTTCTCAAGCCGGGTTTCAATTTCGTCGCCAGGCTTTAGAGCCTTGGGGTCGTGCAGGGCGTGTCCGTCCTTAATGGTAATGCTGTAGCCGCGCTTGAGCAGCAGGGTGGGATCAAGGGCTTTCACTTTCTCTGAAAGAATCTCCAACTTGTATTTTTCCGCTTGCAATCGGCGGTCGAAGAGCATGGGAATATGAGCGTTGAGGTTTGAGATCTGGGCTTTGTAATCAACTACCCGTTGTTGTGCGTGATGGGCTATGCGGCTATTGAGACTGTCGAGCCGAGCCTCTTGACGGGTCTTGACCAACGAGAAGGAGTTGACGATTTGAGCATTGAGGCTTGAGAGCTGAGTTTTGTGGTCGGCAATACGTTGCAAAGCCGTGCGTGTGATGCGGTTTTGGGCATCTTCCAGGCTGTCGAGCACCATCTGGGCATGGTCGATGAGGAAAGCGGCAGCAGCCGTCGGGGTCTTTACCCGTTGGTGGCTCACCATATCGAGAATGCTTTCGTCGCGGTCGTGGCCAATACCAGTAATAATAGGTATGGGGAAGTTGGCTACATTTTCGGCTAACGCCAGCGTGTCGAAGCCCGACATATCGCTGGTGGCACCTCCGCCGCGGATGATGACGACGCAGTCAAAGGGGACATGGGGCTCAAAGGGCTCATGGGACTTATAAGCCCCTTTGGCCCCATCGGCCTTATATGCCTCATTGGCCTCATAAACGGCCTCCAAAGCGGAAATAATGCTATGCTCCACACCCTCACCCTGCATGATGGCGGGGAAAAGCTGGGAATGGAAGGCGAAGGGAGAGTCGGCCAATTGGGCGGCGAAGTCACCATAGCCTGCTGCTGTTTGACTGCTGATAACGGCAATGTTGAGGCAGAACAGGGGCAGACGGAGTTCGCGTTGCAGGTCGAAGACGCCCTCTTCTTTCAGCTGGCGGATGATTTCCTGTCGGCGCCGGGCTTGGTCGCCCAAAGTGTAGTTGGGGTCAATATCGGTAACTATCCAGGAAAAACCATAGGCCTCGTGAAACTGCGGATAAACCTTCAGCAGTACCTTCATGCCAGCCCGTAACTGTTGGCCGGTAGTTCGCTCAAAATAAGGCCTGATCATCATCCATTTCGAGGCCCAACACTTGGCCGAGGCCTTAGCTACCGGGGTGGCAGCACGGTCGTCGCGCTCGATAAGCTCCATGTAACAATGGCCACGGCTCTCGCGACATTCCGACAGTTCGGCTTCCACCCAATACTCATTGGGCATTTCCATCTCAATCAGTTCACGGACGAGACTGTTGAGTTCCAATAGCGTCAGCCTTTCTTTACTGTTCATGGTTCTTGTGACTTTGTCTGTCCCATACAATCCTTGCAACCATATAGCCTTTCCAGAAGTTGGGCTTGCCGTAGCCGTAGATGTTGTTGGGGGTAAAGTAGTTGTCAGAGCATTTCCTAACCAAGTCGATGATGCCAGCAGCAGTCATGTGGGGAAAAGCCTGCCATAGACAGGCTATCAGCCCACAAACGATGGGGGTAGAGAACGAGGTCCCCATGTCGCGCACTATCGAGCCTCGTCCGGAAATAAGTGTTGCGGGCGACCCGATGGCCACGACGTCGGGCTTCACTCGCCCGTCCTGTGAGGGACCTACTGCCGAGAAAGGGGCGTTGCCGCCTTGCGGATTGATGGCCCCAACGGTAAGCATATCGTCAGCATCGGCAGGCACGCAGATTTTCTTCCACGGCCCCATGCCCGTGTTGCCTGCTGAGTTGACCAATACGATGCCCTTTCGTGCCAAGAGTGAGGCGGTATGGCTGATGAGTGTCGACTGCCCGTCAAGCTGGCTGAGGCTCAGGCTTTGGTGGGGCGCGTCGTATTCGTTATAGCCCAACGACGAATTGATGATGTCAACGCCAGCTGAGTCGGCCAGCTCGGCAGCCATTGCCCAGTAGTCCTCCTCAACGGGCTGCTCCGACTGCGAGTCTTCGCATCTGATGAGCCAGTAGCGGGCATCGGGAGCTGTTCCTACCAGCACCTCAGGTTCGTTGACAGCCATAGCCGACAGCACACGGGTTCCGTGATCGGGCTCGTAGTAGATTTGTTCATCGCTGATTTCGGGGTGCGGGGTATCAGGGTTATGCCACACGAGGTCGCGGATGCCCTCTATCTTAACATTCCGGAAGGCCGGAATGACATTGACGTTCTGGAAACCACCGTCGAGTACGGCAATGGTCATGCCCTTCCCTCGGAACCCAATGTTGTGCAGCCGATCGCCATGCAGGCTTTCAATCTGTTCCTTGCCCACTCCGTAGCGTTCATGCTTCACCGAGTCCCATGCGTTGAAATAGTCGTGGTATTTCTCCCGACGCAGTCGTTTGTCGATAGAGTCGGGCGATACCCACACTAGCTCTGTCTTGCTGACGAACGGGAGCTCCTTGAGCGTGTTGACCGTCATCGTGTCGTTAGAGCGCACGACAACAGTATTGTTCCAACGGCTTTTGCCTACAATCTCTACGTTTGCCTGACTCCGGATGATTTTAAGGTAACGGGGTGATACGGGCAGGTCGGTAGAATCAAGCTGTAAACCTTGTCGGCGGCGACGGTTTACAGACTTTTGCGAGAGCCATCGGGTAGGGTGGTCTAACCTGTAGGGAGATTCTTTTTTGTCGGTAAGCGTCAAACGGTACATATACTGCTTGCCGCCAGGGTATTTGGACTTGGTGGCAGCATGCCCGCAAAAGCTTAGCATGAGGAACAATAATAAGGTGAAGGTGCGTATCACGGTACAAAGGTACGAATAAGTGAGCGAAAAGCAAAGGGAAAACTCGTTTTTCTTTGCTTTTCCGAGCGAAAGTACTTTCGAGTATAACTCAAAGGTACGAATAAGTGAGCGAAAAGCAAAAGGAAAGTGGGTAAAAATTTGGCGGTATCGGGAAAAAAATGTAATTTTGCACATTGATTATGGATAATATGCAAGCGACACTCGAACTGGGGCGGAAACCTGTTGGCCGACTGCTGTGGCAGTATGCCCTGCCAGCCATTGTGGCCATGACCGCATCGAGTCTCTATAATATCATTGACCGGGCCATGATAGGTCAGGTGGTAGGGCCCGAGGCCATAGCCGGTTTGGGTATTACTTTCCCGTTTATGAACTTGAGTGCGGCCTTTGGTGCCGCTGTCGGTGTAGGAGCTTCGACGTGCATCAGCGTGAAGCTCGGGCAGAAAGACTACAAGACGGCCGAGAACCTGTTGGGCAATAACGTAACGTTGAATCTTATCGTAGGTGTTCTCTTCATGGCGGTTTGTTTTGCTTTCCTTAATCCCATCCTGAGGTTCTTCGGGGCTAGCGATGCTACGCTGCCCTATGCCCGAAAGTTTATGGAGGTAATCCTGGCAGGTAATGTCATTACGCACATGTATTTTGGCATGAACGCCGTACTGCGTGCTGCGGGCAAACCGCGTCATGCAATGTATGCCACGTTGTTTACTGTAGGTATGAACATTCTGCTGGTGGTGGCCTTCGTATGGTGGTTCCGGTGGGGTATCCGCGGAGCGGCTTTGGCCACTATTACCTCGCAGTCGATGGCGTTGTGCTGGCAGATGTGGATATTCTCTGACAAGAAAGAACTATTGCACCTGAAGCGGGGTATCTACCGGTTGAGGGGAGATCTTGTGCGCAACATCATGTCGATTGGTGTATCGCCTTTCCTGATGCAGACCACCTCATGCGTTATCGTGATTTTCATGAACAACCAGTTCGTGCGCTATGGAGGCGATATGGCTGTGGGAGCCTATTCGATAGCCAACTCTATGGCCATGGTGTTCTTCATGTTTGTGATGGGCGTTACTCAAGGCATGCAGCCTATCGTGGGTTATAATTATGGTGCAGAGAAGTACGACCGCATGTTGCGTTGCCTGTGGCTGGCCATTACCGTGGCTACCTCCATCCTGCTTGTCGGTTGGGCGTTGGCCATGCTTTTCCCGTATCAGATAGCCCGCATTTTCACTACCGACCCCACGCTGCTTGAAATGTCGGCACGAGGCATCAGGCTTGACATGCTGGTATTCCCCATCATTGCCTCGCAGGCAGTAATAACCAATTTCTTCCAATGCATTGGCAAAGTGAAGATTTCGATATTCCTGTCACTTACGCGTCAATTGTTTATGCTGCTTCCGCTGGCCTACCTGCTGCCTTTGTGGTGGCATTTGGATGGTGTCTGGTACTCGATGCCCGCCAGCGACTTTGGCTCTTTTGCCATGACATGGCCGTTACTATTGTGGTATCTTAAGAAAATGAAAGCTAATGGAAAGTAATCATCTCATTATCAATATAGGGCGCCAGTTGGGCAGTGGCGGTCATGATATCGGCCGGATGCTGGCTCTTGATTTCGGAGCTAAGTATTATGACCGTGAGCTCCTGAACTTAGCAGCCAAGGAAAGTGGATTATCAGAACACTTCTTTGAAGAGCACGACGAGAAGAAAAGTTTCTTACGTTCCTTCCTCCATCTGCCCAATGGCATGTCGAACAACTATAGCCGCCAGGACTTCTCGCAGGATTCGTTTTTCAAGTTTCAAAGCGATGCCATCCGAAAGGCTGCCCAGGAGGGGTCTTGTGTCTTTGTAGGACGTTGTGCCGACTATGTGTTGCGTGATTTCAAGAATGTGGTCAACGTTTTTATTACGGCCTCGATAGACTTCCGCATCAATCAAATTATGGCTAAACAAGGATTTAGCGACACTTTCCATGCACGGCGGTATATTGAGCAGCGAGAGGCCAGGCGTGCCGATTACTATAACTACTATACAGGCAAGAAGTGGGGACACGCCACGAGCTACGACCTCTGCATCGACTCGTCTATCTTAGGACTGGTGGAAACCGAGAAGTTTATCGCACAATTCATTCGCAAACGCTTTGAGCAACTATGAAGAGAATAGGAATATTGAGTGATACGCATAGTTACTGGGACGAGAAGTATTTGCACTATTTCGAGCCTTGCGATGAGATATGGCATGCTGGCGATATCGGTAGCGTTGAGGTGGCTGAGAAGTTAGCAGACTTCCGTCCGTTCCGTGCTGTCTACGGCAACTGCGATGGCGGTGACTTGCGGCTGATGTATCGCGAACTGAACCGTTTCAAGTGCGAGGATGTTGATGTGCTCATCAAGCACATAGGCGGCTACCCCGGCAACTACGATGCCAGCATCCGTTCAACGCTCTTTGCCAATCCGCCGCAGTTGTTCATTGCTGGCCACTCACATATATTAAAGGTGAAGTACGACAAAACCCTCAACCTGTTGCACATCAACCCCGGTGCAGCAGGACTACAGGGATGGCACAAGGAACGCACGATCATCCGCTTGACCATCGACGGGCGGGAGTTCAAGGATCTGGAAGTAATAACCCTCCAGGCCCACCCAAGCCCTCCCAAAGGGAGGAATGTTTAGACACATTACAAAGAATAGGAACAATAATAAACATATTCAGAAAAAATGGGAAATATCGGTAAATCAACTAATCCACATCCCTCCCATCGGGAGGGCTTGGGTGGGCCTCGCACTATTGTCATCACCGGAGGCGCAGGCTTTATTGGAAGCCACGTGGTGCGCCTGTTTGTGAACAAGTACCCAGACTACCACATCATTAACCTCGACAAACTGACCTACGCAGGCAACCTAGCCAATCTGAAGGACATTGAGGATAAGCCTAACTACGAGTTTGTGAAGATGGATATTTGCGACTTCGATGCTTTCTACCAGCTGATGCAAGACAAAAAGGTGGACGGCATCATCCATCTGGCTGCCGAGAGTCATGTCGACCGTTCAATAAAGGATCCCTTTACCTTTGCTAAGACTAATGTCATGGGAACGCTCTCGCTGTTGCAAGCTGCCAAGCTCTACTGGGAAAGCCTGCCTGAGAAGTATGAGGGCAAGCGCTTTTATCATATCTCAACGGATGAGGTATACGGTGCTTTGGAGCTGACGCATCCCGAAGGTATCGAACCGCCGTTCACCACAACGGCCTCTTCCTCAGAACACCATCTGGCCTATGGCGACAAGTTCTTCTTGGAGACTACGAAGTACAATCCTCACTCGCCGTACTCAGCTGCTAAAGCATCGAGTGACCACTTTGTCCGTGCTTTCCACGATACCTACGGTATGCCGGTTGTGGTAACCAACTGTTCGAACAACTACGGCCCGTATCAGTTCCCAGAGAAACTGATTCCGCTCTTTATCAATAACATCCGCCATCGCAAGCCGTTGCCTGTCTACGGTAAAGGTGAGAACGTGCGCGATTGGCTCTATGTCGAGGACCACGCCCGTGCCATCGACCTCATCTTCCATGAGGGTAAAATAGCCGAAACCTATAACATCGGCGGATTCAACGAGTGGAAAAACATCGACATCATTAAAGTGGTCATCAATACTGTCGACCGCCTGCTTGGACGTAATGAGGGGGAGGATATGAACCTCATCACATTCGTCACCGATCGTGCGGGCCATGACCTGCGTTATGCTATCGACTCGTCGAAGCTCCAGAAAGAGCTCGGATGGGAACCCTCGCTTCAGTTTGAGGAAGGTATTGAGAAAACCGTCCGTTGGTATCTTGACAATCAGGAGTGGCTCGACAACGTCACTTCCGGCGACTATCAGAAGTATTACGAGAAGATGTACACAAATCGTTAATTTATAGTATGTTGCGACCGAGTCGCTACCCCAAACGTTATGAAAAAGATTCTGCTATTAGGCTCAGGAGAACTGGGTAAGGAGTTCGTTATCGCCGCCATGAGGGCTGGCCAGTATGTAATTGCTTGCGACCGCTATGACAACGCTCCGGCCATGCAAGTAGCCGACGAGCGCGAGGTCTTCAATATGCTCGACGGTGATGCCTTGGAGGCGGTGGTGAAGAAGCATAACCCCGACATCATCGTGCCGGAGATTGAGGCTATCCGTACGGAACGTCTCTTCCAGTTCGAAGAACAGGGTATTCAGGTGGTACCTTCTGCGCGTGCCGTTAACTACACGATGAATCGCCGAGCCATCCGTGACTTGGCTTCTAAGGAATTGGGATTGCGCACGGCCAAGTATTTCTATGCCAAGACTTTCGATGAGTTTAAAAAGGCTGCCGACGAGATTGGGTTCCCCTGCGTGGTAAAGCCTTTGATGTCGTCGAGCGGTCACGGTCAGAGCTATGTTCACAATGATGGAGAACTGGAACAGGCTTTCCGTGAGGCAATGGAAGGTTCGCGTGGCGATGTGAAGGAAGTCATTATCGAGGAGTTTATCGATTTCGACTCTGAGTTCACGCTATTGACCGTTACCCAGCAGCATGGGTGGCCCACAATCTTCTGTCCTCCTATCGGTCATGTGCAGAAGTCGGGAGATTATCGCGAGTCGTGGCAACCTTATAAGATTAGCGATGAGGCACTGAAGCAGGCTCAGATAATGGCCGACAAGGTGACAAAGGCCCTGACGGGTGCTGGCATCTGGGGTGTAGAGTTCTTCCTGACCAAGCAGGGAGAGGTTATCTTCTCAGAGTTATCGCCTCGTCCCCATGATACGGGTATGGTGACGCTCGGTCACACCACAAACCTCTCAGAGTTTGAACTGCACTTCCGTGCTGTCATGGGATTGCCTATTGCTGGTATTCATCTGGAGCATGCTGGTGCTTCAGCCGTCATTCTTTCACCCGAAGAGGCAACGGCGCCTGTCGACCGTTCGTTGCTGAACTACAACTTTGTTGATGCATTGAACGAAGACCGTACGCGTATCCGTATCTTTGGTAAGCCCGAGGCTCACAAGGGCCGTCGCATGGGTGTCGTGCTCTGCTATGGTGAGGTTGGCGATGACGTAAACGCCCTCCGCGACAAGGCTAAGCGACTGGCAAAGACTGTTCTCGGCACTGATCCTTATGCGAAACTAAGATAATTTGACAACCACGACTTTCACGAGTTAATGGTGTTGTTTGTGGTTAGAGTAAAATAATATGGAGATAAAATTGATAGATCTCCCCAAGATTACCGACCCCCGCGGCAACTTGACTGTTGCCGAGGGGGCTGATGTAGTGCCTTTCGACATCAAACGGGCTTATTGGGTCTACGATGTACCTGGAGGCGAGAGCCGTGGCGGTCATGCACACAAACGCCTTCGTCAGTTGGTGATAGCACTTAGCGGCTCGTTTACTGTCACCCTCGACAATGGTCGTGAGCGAAAAACGGTGTTGCTGAATCATCCGTGGCAGGGGCTGGTCATTGAAACTAACACTTGGCGCACGTTGGACGATTTCTCTAGTGGGGCTGTTTGTCTTGTCCTGGCTTCCGATCATTTTGAGGAGGATGACTATATCTACGACTACGATGAGTTCTTGGCTTACGTTGGACAATAAAACGTAACAACGTAATACCGAAATACCGAAATGACGTAATGCCGAAATAACGAAGAATGATGATTGATATCCAACGCTATACTGTTGACAGAGCTGACGAATGGAACCAGTTTGTGGCTGCTTCGAAGAATGGAACCTTTCTTTTCTATCGGGGCTTCATGGACTATCACAGCGACCGTTTCTGCGACCATTCGCTCCTCGTCTATCGCGGTCGTCGGCTCTATGCGCTATTGCCTGCCAATGAAAAGGATAATACGTTGGTTTCGCATGGTGGACTGACTTATGGCGGACTTATCATGGATAATCGTTGCTCGGCAAAGGGAATTTTGGAATCGTTTTTAGCGATCAATGACTATCTTCGACAACAAGGGTTTCTCAACGTTGTATATAAGGCTGTTCCGTGGATATATCATCAGTTGCCTGCTGAGGAAGACCTCTATGCCCTGACTTCTGTCTGTCATGCGCATCTTACCATTCGCGACATTTCCTCGGCCATCGTGGCTTCTCATCGTCAGAAGTTCACGGAGGCGCGCCGTTCTGGTCTTCGCAAAGCATTGAAAGCAGGACTGAAGGTCTGTGAATCGGACGATGTCGATGCTTTCTGGAACATCCTCAACGACAATCTCACGAAAAAATATGCTGTTCACCCTGTCCATACGGTAGATGAACTGCGACTGCTCCGTTCACGATTCCCTAACCAAATCAAACTCTGGCTCGTCTTCGATGGCAATACGCCATTAGGCGGCACTTTGCTATTTTTGACACCGCAGGTGCTTCATACCCAGTATATTTCGGCCACTACCTATGGCAAACAGATTGGCGCCATTGATCTGCTTTTCGACCACCTTATTAATAATATATATAAGGACTATCCTTATATTGATTTTGGCAAATCGACTGTAAGTGATAGCGCTGACCTTAACGAACAGCTCATTTTTCAGAAAGAGGGCTTTGGTGCCCGTGCTGTCTGTTACGACACTTACGAATACAAGATTTAATTACTCTGGCATTAGTAGTACGGTTACCGACCGAGCTGCCTGAGCTCCCATCACCAAGACCTGGGCAATGTCAGCAGTCTTGGATGGGCCGCTGATAAACGTACCGTAGCCATATTGGTCGAAAAGATCGAGCCCACTTTTGGGGGCATGTAACGACAGACGACGATAAGCTTCGTGCATGTTGTTCACAATCTGCGACTTCGGCAGTAGTATAACAAGATTCTCGGAAATGAAGCAGACGGCCTTCTCTTTCATCTGCTGAGGAATCCAAATGCAGCCGTTCTCGGCCACACCGAACATACCGCGAATGATGCCGACGTCGGTGCCATTGAGGTCGCGAGCTCGACCTACGGTATCGGGGTTGCGGGTAGCGATGGTCACCTCAGGCAGATTTGAGGCAATCTCCTTGGCATCGGGGTAGAGCTCCTTGATCAGCGTGTTGATATCACGACCGGGATCAACCTCAATGACCTGTCCGCCTACCATCTCGCTCATCTTGACAAATTGCACAAGCGGTTCGGGATAAGTAATGGCCTCAATGTCACTCAGATCGGGCATGTCAAATTGCTGCTTGATGTTTGCCCTGTATTTTTTCAGTATATCTTCTTTACTGCTCATTTCTCTTTTCCTTTCTATTCTACTTTACTCCTTAATTCCTTACTCCTTCATTTCCTTTATAATGGTGTGGAAGGGTTTCTTTGGGAACTTCATCATATCATGCCCTTCGGCCCATGGGTTGAGGCTGCTGTTGATGATGAATGGCGGGATAATGTTTGCTAGTGGTGATACGGCTGTGGCCATCTTGTAAAGGGTTGGACTACCGTAGAGCATGTTCATGCCATTACACATCAGTTTTTTCTCAGGGTTGGCGGTGCCGAACTCATCCAACTGTTGTCGCCACTTGTATATCTGGTCGCCAAGGTCAATCTTCACGGGGCAAACCGTCTGACAACTTAGGCACAGCGTACAGGCGGAAACATTGCCCGAGTGCTCCTGTGTATTGCGAAGCATACCGAGGTTGATACCTACAGGTCCAGGGATGAAGTAGCTGTAGGAATAGCCTCCCGAGCGGCGGTAAACGGGACATGAGTTCATGCACGAACCGCAACGGATACACTTCAGAACCTCCCAGTGCTCGGGGTTGCCAATCCATTCGGAACGACCGTTATCAACCAGGATGATATGCATCTCCTGGGCTGTCGGTCTTGCTTTGCGGAAATGGCTGGTATAGGTAGTCGTTGGTTGGCCAGTACCTGCACGGCAGAGCATTCGCTGGAAAACCGCAAGACATTCATAGTTGGGAATAACCTTCTCCAAACCGATGGCAGCAATGTGAAGCTTGGGACATGAAGTCGACATGTCGGCATTTCCCTCGTTGGTACAGACCACGATGTCGCCCGTCTCGGCAATACCGAAGTTGGCCCCCGTCATTCCTGCATCGGCCGTTAGGAACTCATTGCGGAGACTGAGTCGTGCCATATAAGTAAGGTACGTGGGATCGTGATTGCCCTTCTCCTTCGAGATTCCCTTTTCTTCAAACAGTTCACCCACGTCATCGTGATTCAGGTGGATGGCAGGCATCACGATGTGACTGGGCTTTTGCCCTTTGAGCTGGATGATGCGCTCGCCAAGGTCGGTCTCGACTACTTCGATGCCTTTTGATTCGAGGTAGGGATTCATCTCGCACTCCTCGGTGAGCATCGACTTCGATTTCACCATCTTCTTGACGTCATGGTTCTTGAGAATGCCATAGACGATTTCGTTGAATTCTTGTGCATCCTTTGCCCAATGGACGATACATCCGTTCTTCTCGGCGGCGGTCGAGAACTGATCGAGGTACTCGTCCAAATGGGTAATGGTATGGCGCTTGATGGCCGATGCCTTCTCTCTCAGCTGTTCCCATTCGTCGAGTCCCTGGGCCATGTTGTCGCGCTTTGTGCGGACTGCCCAAAACGTGGCATCATGCCACTTCGCATATTTCTGGTTCTTCAGGAACTCTTTTGCTGCTTTACTATGTGATGTTGACATATTATTAGGTATTACGTGATATCAATAATTCGTGATTACCTGATGACGTGATTTCGTTATAACGATTTCTCATTAGTAAGGATCATAATCCTGCTGCCAGAATTTCGACAACATGCTTGAACCCAATCTTCAGCCCTTGCTTGTGAGCTACACCGGCCATGTGCATTAGACAAGAACAGTCGGGGCCGGTGATATATTCCGCTCCTGTGGCTATGTGGCGTTCTACTTTGTCACGTCCCATCTGGGCTGAGATGGCTGTCTCTTCAATAGAGAACATTCCACCGAAACCACAACACTCGTCAGGACGCTCTGGCTCAACAACATTAATGCCGTCGACCAGTTGCAGTAGATCCTTAATTTTGTTGAACTTGTCAACGTGCATCTCACTGGGCGATGAGAGGCCTAACTCACGAACGCCATGACAGGAATTGTGCAGGCTAACCTTGTGAGGGAAAGTGCCGAGTCGCTGTTTTACCTTCACGACATCATGAAGGAACTCAACTACGTCCATCGCTTTTTTGGCTGTCTGACACTCATGGTCAAGCAGGCGGGGATAGTTGATTCGGACAAAGGCAGTGCAGCTGACACTTGGGGCGACGATATAGTCATAGCCCTTGAATTTCTCTTCAAACTTCTGTGCCAGTGGTACGGCCTGACGCTCAAACCCGGCATTGGCCATAGGCTGTCCGCAGCACGTTTGATTCTCTGGGTATTCTACCTCAAGTCCCAAATGCTTTAACAATTTGTAGGTCGCAATACCTACTTCGGGATAGACGGCGTCTACATAGCAAGGGATGAATAATCCAATTCTCATATTTATTTGTTTAGGTGTCTTATAATTGGTAGTTGATGGTGCAAATTTAGTGAAAAACTTTCAAAAATACTAATTAAAACATAGAAAAATGATGATTTCGTAATTAATTATGTATCTTTGCGTCCTATTATTTAATAAATTTGAAGGAAATGGATTACGAAGAAATTACAAATGTGGTATCACGTGAGCGTGAACTTGAGATGTCAACGGCCTTCCCTGTGCTGATGCGCAAAGTTTATCTCTGGATGTCATTGGCGCTTGTCCTTACAGGATTTACGGCCTATTATGTGGCAACGAATGAAACACTGCTAACGGCTATTATGACCAATCAAATCCTCTTTTGGGGACTTGTCATCGGAGAGTTGGCCTTGGTATTAGGGCTGAGTGCCGCTATCAATAAGCTTTCACTTACCACTGCTACGCTGATGTTTGTAGCCTATTCTATTATCAATGGTGCTACGATGTCGTTTATTTTCCTGGTGTATACCTATTCAAGTATTACCAGCGTGTTTTTTATTACGGCAGGTACATTTGCCGTGATGGCGCTTTTCGGTTATTTCACCAAAGCCGACCTCTCGTCAATGGGGAAAATTCTGATGATGGCATTGATAGGAATCATTATTGCTACCATCGTCAATATCTTTACGAAAAGTGAAGGACTGGCCATGATCCTTAATTATCTGGGCGTTTTGGTCTTCGTAGGATTGGTGGCATACGATTCTCAGAAAATCAAACAGATGTTGATGATGGCTCCTGATGCTGGAGAAGGAGCTCAAAAAGTGGCACTTTTGGGAGCTTTGTCCCTCTATTTGGACTTTATCAATCTGTTTCTGTATCTGCTTCGCATTTTGGGGTCAAAGAGAGATTGACTTTATCTTATTTCAAATGAATTGCCTATGCCTCTATATATTATATATAAGGTATAGGTGTTCATTTTGTAAATAATCGCGAAAACTTTCATGTTTTTCGAAAAATAATTCCCGAAAAATTTGGAGGGTTGGTGAAAAGTGTGTACCTTTGCATCCGCTTTCGCTCAAAAACCGGGCGTCGGCACTAAGGAAAGAGTTCTTTGAAAGATTTTCATAAACAGACAAGTAGTACAA
>JAEEGH010003104.1_pt1 | contig 44154 bp, 61 predicted proteins | sample 9134181 | NCBI WGS metagenome assembly JAEEGH01 (sample SAMN16246544, study PRJNA631951) | gut metagenome | biome: gut microbiome; feature: rumen; material: DP-attached | host: Bos | place: Iran: Karaj | collected 2018-10
TAGATTTCACGATTAATGAACGAGGGCACGTCCGAAATATAGAGGCACCAGTTGTAAGGGATAGGAACGTGCAGAAATCTTTGATGAAGAATGTCCTTATACCGTCTTTGCGACCATATATTATATATGACAACTATGCGTCACTGAAACAGCGTGGTACAGCATTCGCACGAAAGAGATTTGAGATAATGCTACGCAGGTATATTGCGAAACACGGTACTGACGGATATATTTTGCTGGGGGATTTTGAGAAATATTTTGAGAGTATCAGCCATGATGTACTGAAAAGCATGATAGCACCAAGGCTAACCAATGAGCCGAAAGATATGGTGGATTTGGTACATTACATGATAGATACAAGCTCGCACAGTGAAAACGGATTGAATCTTGGCAGCGAGGATCCGCAGATATTCGCTGTCTATTATCTGACACCGATAGATGTGTATGTCAAAGTTGTGCGTGGCAAGAAATACTATGGGCATTACATGGATGATTTCTTTTGTTTAGCAGCGTCGAAAGAAGAATTAAATGAGCTGTTGTCCAGCATAGAGGAAAAGGCGAAAGAGATACACCTAAGAATTAACCGTAAGAAAACGCACATCAAGAGAATAAGTCAAGGATTCATGTTCTTGCAAGTCAGATATACAATAACCAAAACAGGAAAGATATTAAAGCGTCCGGCACGCAAGAAGATAAGCCGTGAACGTCGGAGGTTGAGGGCTTTTCGCAGGATGTATGACAGAGGTCAGATGAGAGAAGCGGATATTTTCAATTGTTATCAGTCGTGGAGGGGAACGGTAGTTAATGAACACAATGTATGCCACAAGATTATAGCCAGTATGGATGCGTTGTACCATGAATTGTTTCCTGTTCATGAAGAAAAGGAAAAGTCAAGCCGTAAGGCTGTTGTAAAGGCTATAAATCGTGAAATTGAAAGAGAAGATATTTATTGTTTAACATAAAAAATTAAAGAGTATGAAAGAGGACAAAAATTTTGCCAAGCGTAATGCACTGAATGCAGAGCTGGCAGCGTTAATGAGTAGTTTATCAGCCAATACGTCAGATATAGGCGATTGGAAAGTTATTAAAATCTATGAAGCTCGGATGAAAGGGGATAAAGACCCCTACGATTTCGATGAACTTGCAGCCAAGCGACAGGCTGCGAGGGATAGAATAAATGAAGTACAGGCGGAGTTGAAGAAATTAGATAAGTAAGGCTATGAAGATAATAGATTCTATCGGCAAAGACAAAATCCTGCATGATGATGTGTGTTTCACAGCTGCCTTATTGGTTGCTTGTGTCGTAAAGATTGCAGGCGGTGGTAAGTGTTTTGCAATGGTTGTGGCATGGTTCGCTGTGTTCGTTGCTGCTATCGGCAAAGAGTTATATGATGAATGGAAGTACAAAGGTGCGGATGAATCTGATTGGAAAGCCGATATTAGCGGTTTAGTCAGAGCCGAACTGGTGCTTTTTCTGTTAATGTAGAAAGGAGGTGCATTATGGTACAGGTAATGGAACAGCTGATATGGCTGGCTTTCGTGGTGGTCGGAATGTTGTTTTCGCCATTGGTGTTTATTGCGCTTGATTTTTGGAGTGGAATCAGAAAGGCGAAGAAACGAGGTGCGAGGATTCAGAGCAATAAGATGAAACGCACGGTTGATAAGGTGGCACGTTATTACAATGCGATACTTGCAATGGTGATGTTGGATGTCATGCAGATTGGTGCGTTTATCTTCCTGTGGCGGTTCAACGGATGGGAGTTATATACGTTCCCAGTGTTCACGCTTATAGCGGTGATGTTTGTTGCTGCAATAGAGATTAAGAGCATTGTTGAGCCTGCGGATGCAAAGGAGAGCAGGGAAATGAAAGAGGTTACGGAATTGGCTAAGGCTATTGCGGAGCATAGGAGTGACCCGAAAGAGATAGCGGAAGCCATAGCGGAGTATCTTAATGCAAGCAAAGAAAACAAAGGTTAGAAATATCGGAAAATGTGGGGAATGTCGTTGGTGCGAGCCATATATGGCATTCCACACATTAAGTCTGAAAGGAGAGCCGACAATGGGGACGTGCCCGAACTGGACGGAAAGCAAATGTGTGCTATTAAGTCAGATAGGGTGCGAAAAGTGGGAAAAGCGATTTTAAGACGGATTTCAGCGCATTTCTTATTGTCGGTGGGTAAGTTATAGGCTCGGAGGACAAAAACCGATTAGAGCCGTTTTCTAAACAAAATAACTGGTATTATTATGAATTACAAGGTGGGCGCAAAGGGCGCAATTGTTAAGAAGATACAGCAGGCGGTGAAATGTTATCCCGATGGTGTCTTTGGGCGGCTGACAGAGGAAGCCGTAAAGGTGTGGCAGAAAGAGCATGGATTGACGGCTGACGGTATTGTCGGTGTGGCAACACTGGCAAAGATGTTTCCTGCAATCTTCGTGCTGAAAAAGTCAAGACGTAAGATAACGGATATTGTTGTGCATTGCACAGCTTCAAAGGAGGGAGTTCCATTGACGGTTGAGCGCATCAGAGAGATGCACAAGGCAAACGGATGGAGTGATATAGGCTACCATTATGTCGTGGACTTGCAGGGTGATGTGCATAATGGTCGTGATGTTGATATTAGCGGTGCGCACGTCAGTGGGCACAATGCACATTCTATCGGTGTGGTGTATGTCGGTGGGCTTGACGGTGGCGGTAAGTGCAAGGACACACGCACACAGGCGCAAAAGGCTGCGCTGTTGTCATTACTTATCGACTTGAAAATGATGTACCCCGATGCGAAGATAAGCGGACACAGGGATTTCAGCCCCGACTTGAATCATAACGGTATAATCGAGCCAAAGGAATGGATTAAAGAATGCCCATGCTTTGACGCAAAAACAGAATATTCACGATTATGAAGAATACGACATGGATAATAAGTGTGCTGCTGGTGATATGCCTGTGGTGCAATGTGGTGCAGTGTTATCATGCAAGACAGGCAGATGAACAGGTGCGGATTGATACGGTTGAGCAGGTGGCATTTGTTGAGGTACATGACACTGTTCCTGCACAAACGGCTGAAAAGGTTATCGGTAAAGTGAATGTATCATGTGGGCATATTAATGGGCACTCGGTTACTGATTCAGTAACCAACAATCAAAATCCCGATGCTGCCGATACGTCTGCATTTGAAATTGTGCAGCGCACATTTTCGGACAGTGCAACATACACGGCATACGTCAGTGGATTAAGGTATGGCAGATATCCGTCATTAGACTCTATCATTGTCAGGCAGAAAATCATAGAGCGCACGATTACCAATACATTGCGAGAACGGCATAAGGTGTCATTCAAGATACGTCCTGCCGTCGGTGTGGGCTATGGTCTGTTCGGACAGCGTATTGATGTGTATGTCGGTGTGGGTGGAGTAATTGATTTTTGAATCATATATCATTCGTTTTTCCCTCCTGCGTCTGCGAAGATGTGGGAGGGTTTATTATATTATCTATAACGTTGCGGATAGCAACGTCAGCATGGCGACGCATGATTTTAACGTAGTTGAAGATAGGGCGGTTGGATTTCATCGTTTGCCCAGAGCAGTATTCAAGAATTTCGAGAGGTGTACCAATATCGAAGCCATGCTGGATGAATGATTTGCGTGCAGAATAGAAGCTGATGCGCTTACAGGTCAGTCCTGCCTGCCGTGCAATGGTTTTTAGGGAGTTATTAACGCACGTCAGCATGGAATGATAATCACTGGTGTAACCGAGTGCTATATGTCCTGTCTTTTTGTCTGCCAGTCGGTCAATGATTGGCAGAGCTTCGGGAGGTATTGAAAACACGGTTGGACGTGTATTGCGTATCTTTGTCTTTTGTCTGATATAGCTTATTTCGGTGCAGTTTCGGAAATCGTAGGAAATAAGGTCTGCAAAGTTCATGCCACCGAGCAGATATGATAGCAGGAAGATGTCGAGCGTTTTGCGTGTCTTTCGCATAGTAGGTCGGAAAGCAAATAATTTCCTCATATCCTCGACTGATATATCAAGGTCACGGGGTTGCGAATCCTGCTGGTGGTAGTAGGCGAATGGATTGATGTCATAGCGGACATACTGCATCTTGACTGCATAGTTTACCAGTGTGCGGATTGGTGCTATTGACATATTGATATATGAGGGCGACAGGTGCTGCGTGCGGAGGTGGTGCAGATATTCGTCAATCAGTCTTGCAGTGATGTTGGAGAGCATTATATCTCCATGAGTAAAGGTGACGAAACGCTGGATATGGTATGTAATGAGGTCGGCTGTCGTTTTGCGATTCTCCTGTATGAGATTGCGAGTGTAGATGTCATGCACTTGCATGAGGGTGGTATTGCTGCCCTTTGGTCGCATATCTCGTAGGATGTTGCGCAATTGTTCGCAGGACAGTTCGCCAGCATTGGGGATGCGTTCCAGACGTTCGTCATAGTCATTTAGAAGCTGTCGAAGTTTGATGTTTATAGCCTTTGCGTCAGGCTGCCCTGTCACAATGCCCTGCGAGAAATTTGCAAGGCTTGTGACACGGTAGCGAGTTACGATGTAGTGCGTTTCGGATTTATGTCCGATTGCGATACGGATTTTATAGGAGCCGTCCTTTGCTTGTGTATGACGTAGGACAGCGAGTTTGATTGTTGTCATATTTAATATATAATAATGTACGAGAGAATAAAAACGAATACTTTTTATTCGCTATGCCGTCCAAAAGTGGACGGAAAGCACGATTTTGCGTGGACTGTAAATATGGCTTATTAGGCACATATAATGCGTTTCGTGGCTTTCTTCATGGGGCTTTTGTGAGGATTTGCACATATATGTCTGTTTTATAAGTTAAAAATCCGTAAGCCGTAATATTTCAACGGCTTACAGGGGTGGCGGTTTTACAATCTATTCGTTTTTCTGCGAGTGGGTTCAGATTTGCTCACGTCGGAGAGAGCCAACAACCTTATAAAGATGTAGGATGTAGTCCTTTGGGATGTCACGGTCGGGATACAGGCGATCTCCCTGTCGGTTGGTGGCTTCGTTGGCTGATTGAAGCCGTAGGCAGGTTGCATCATGCAGTGAGGGATAGATATTTTTTAGTAGGCGGTCTGACTGCGTTATGATGAGGTAGGTGCGTCCGTAATCTATATCGTCCAACACTGGTATAGGGCGAACGAACACGATGTCTCCTGACGAATAGTTGGGATACATACTATCGCCATAGACGGTGATTCCGATGCAGCCAGTCATGCGTGGCACGCTTACATATTCGGTGATAGTGTTCTCGTCACCCTCCAGTCCTATGCCCATGCCAGCACTTGCACGAATATCGAGTACAGGCAATCGGTCTGATATTGGAGTGTCAATCTCGAATATTTGCATACCAAGTGCTGCGTTCACTTCGATTTGTCGAGAGGTTGAGAAAGTTTCTGCATTGAGCCGTGAGTTAAGTGATTGCGGAGCAATGCCAAGTCGCTGTGCGAGGTCAGCGAGATTTACCCGATGCTGTTTGAGGATGTATCGGGCTTCTTTTCCTGTCAGTTTTTTAGTTGCCATAATAGTACGTTTTGAGATTGAACTTATTAAAATGTATTAAATATATGGTGTGAAATATTAAATATATTAAATATATACCGATTTTCCTTGCTTGATATAAGGAAATTTATTATTTTTGCAACGTCTTTCGGGACAAAGATAATAAAAAAGTAAGATAAATGCAATACCTCATAAGGGGTAAAAATTAAAACAACGTAAATTATGAAAAAGTCAGTAAGTTACACAACAACGTTCATCAATCAGAACTTCCGCATTAAGGTGTACGGACGTGATGAGCAGGGAAAGAAGATTAACAGCCTGTATGGTGTTAGTGGTATTATCGCAATGATTGGCGAGGAATTGTTCTATAAGTTCGTCCAGCGTGCAATGGACTCAATGAAAGATGTATGCGTATGCAAGTTGCGTCGTGGACTGGCAGTATCATTATATGTTAAGTAAGGAGGATAAAGGTATGACAGGAATCAAAGCTATATGCAGCAAGGTTGCAGACGATATGCGCTGGATGATAGACCAAGCAATTGTCTTTGGTGATGACAGGGTGCAGTACGAACAGGAGTTCGGCAATGGTACGGTGGGAGTGGATTACTACCCAGTACGGTTGAAGAATGGCTGTTGTATGATGGTTAAGGACGTGTATGTCCTGCATGACAGGGGTACAGGTAACAGTCCTTTGCTGGTCGAAGCATTAAAAGACGCAATACCCAATTGGGAAGATGTCGAGCGTGAGATTGAGAATGAACCACAGATACATGATGAGTGGAATTAATGTTTAACCAAATAGAAATGTGTATTATGAGTAGTAACAGTAAGAAACAGAGTATCGCCCCTGCCATTAAGAATATGGCGGTGGGTGACGTAGTGAAGTATCCGTTTACTCGCTATTTCAACGTTCAGAATACGCTGGTGCGTGTTCGTCATGAACAGCCGGAAAAGAAGTGGATTACAAGAACCAAAGATGGAATGTTGGAGGTAGTGAGGGAGAAATGAGTTATCGAAAGCTGAAATACTGGTTGCATTGGAGTTTGCCAAAGGCTTACAGGACAAAGAAGTTGCCAACAACCTGTATCGCAGTTATTGGACGGTCAAAACGCAGAAGAAAGCCATATACAAGAAACTTGGAATCACGAAAGATGTAGAGCTGTTGTGGTGGCTGGTATGCAAGAGATTGGGAATTGAATTTGATTTAAAGAGAATCCGCAGAATCGGAATTGAAGTATTACAAGATGCAGACGTATAATGAGGACAGGGCAAGGTTGGACGTCATCATGAGAGTGATGAACGGCAAGACTTTCGGTTTCCGTTATTCGGAGCAGATTGTAGGTGGCAGGGCACGGCTTGAAAGGTTGATAGTCGAGGGTAAGATAAGAGCCGAGAAAGTCAATCAGCAGGCGCAAAACGGCAAATGGCAGTGCAATGCGAGTGATGTTCTGATGTATGCTAAAATCTGAAAAGCTATGAAAGAAATCATTGACGATTACAAAAGTGAGAAATTCACGGTTAAGGACTGGCTCCTGTATGGTGTAGCCTATCCAATGGGATTGATAATTATGTGTATAATCTTTTAACAACGTAAATTATGGGAACATTTAGAAAACTATTAGCGAGTGAGATTGATTGCCGTGTGGCTACCGTAAAGCAGCCGGATAAAGACGGCAATGGTGGTGGTGTTTCAATTCTTCTTTATAAAGATGCGAGAGTTGATATGCGTCTGCTGGATGAGGTGTACGGTGCAATGGGTTGGAAGCGTGAGCATCAAGTTTTAGATGGTCGCTTGTATTGCACAATCAGCGTTTATGATAGCAAGAACAACCAGTGGATAAGTAAACAGGATGTCGGAGTAGAGAGTTATACGGAGAAAGAAAAAGGACAGGCTTCCGATAGTTTCAAGCGTGCAGGATTCAACTGGGGTATAGGTCGTGAATTATATACTGCTCCTTTTATATGGCTGAATCTTTCCAAAAATGAATGGAGGAAATCGGTGCAGGGTGGTTTACAGCCGAATATTAACGTTACGGTTTCCGACATTCAATATGACGGTGACGATATCTGTTCTTTGGTACTTGTTGACAGAAATGGCGCAGAGCGTTACAGGTGGGCGAAGCCACAGGTTAAACCAGCGACAATACAGCAGGTTAAGCCTGTAACCTTGCAGCAGGCTATCGAAGAAATGAAGAAATGCAAGAATGTTAATGAAGTGACTGCGTGCTGGCAGAAATATCCGCAGTTCAAAACTGAACAGGAGTTCATTGATGTATGCACAGATATGGGTAATTCATTTAAATAATCAATAAGACATGAAAGAATTTGAAGTATTAAAGAAAAGCCCTGTAAAGTTTGACAGGGAGAGCCATACCTACGATTTGGATGGCAAAGAGTTGAAAGGTGTCACACCGATTGTCAGCTGGCTATTCCCCGAAACATATTCGGGAATCCCCGAAAGTATCATGCGTGAAGCTGCCAAGTATGGAAGCATGATTCATTCAGCGTGCCACATGGCTGATGTTGTAGGTATTGCGGAGCATGACAGCGTAAAGGCTTACCTGCAACTGAAAGAGCGTGCAGGACTGACAACGATTGCCAATGAGTATCTTGTGAGCGACGAAAAGGACATTGCCAGCAGCATTGATGTCGTATGCACGGAAAAGGATGCAGAGGGCGATGCGCTGCTGGATATCAAGACAACGAGCAGGGTGCATCAGAATCATTTGGCGGTGCAGCTTTCGGTGTATGCTTGGCTGTATCAGAAGCAGACAGGCAGACAGGTGGGTAATTTGTATTGCGTATGGTTGCCGAAGCCGAGATACGGTGTTCCTGCATTGTTGCCTGTAACAAGGTTGCAGGGCGATTTGTGTGAGTTCATTGTGCAGAGTTACCTGCGTGGTGATGACAATAGTGTTGCACGTCAGAAGTTGCAGGATTGCGGAATGGTGTTGGACGGCAATATGCCCGAACTCACATCGGAGCAGATTCCTGCACAGTATGCCGATGTTGTGGATGAGATTATCAGCACGGAATTGGAGCTGAAATCATTGAAAGAGCGTGAAGCAACATTAAAGGATGGATTGCTGCAATTGATGCGTGAGAATGGAGTAAAGAAATGGACATCGGACAATCTGACACTGACGTACATTGCCGAAACGACGAGAAAGGCGGTTGATAGCAAGAAGCTGCAGAGCAAGTTCCCCGATGTATATTCGGAGTGCATCAAGGAGAGCAGAGTGAGTGATTCAATAAAGATAACAATTAATTAAAACAAAGTATTATGGCAAATTACACTACAGGCAGAGTTATTGCCGTTTCAGCAGTTCAACGCACCCAGCCAAAGGATGCAAGTAAGCAACCGATTGAGTTCAAGCAGCTATTCATCGACTGCACTCGCTTTGACCCATATACAGGCGAGCGTAGTCAGTTCGAGAATACACCATTGCCGGATTTCCAAGGAGAGAATATGAAGCTGCTGGACAACATTAAAGAAAATGATATTGTGCAGGTTGCGATTGACATCACTGGCAGGAAGTACACCGACGAGGGAGGGCAGATGAAAGTTTTCAATTCTATTCGCCCATACCAGTTGCGTAAGTTGGAACGTCAGGGGGCGGTTGCAGCCAGTCCTACACAACAGGCAGCACCTGCACAACAGGCAGCACCAACGCAGCAGGCAATGGCAACGACGCAGACAGGAACGGACGATCTCCCCTTTTAGTTGAATTATAAATGGCTAAGACTATCAAGATGACAAAGTGCGGTGAGCAGGTATCTTTCGACAAAGAGCCTGCCACCGTCATCAAGACGCTAAGGAATGGCGATTATGTCATTACGATTGCGAGGAAGAAAGAGCCAAGGAGCGTCGAGCAGAATGCTTTGATGTGGCTGTGGTTTACCTGCATGGAGCAGGAAACAGGAACACCGAAACAGGATATTCACGACTATTATTGTCAGAAGTTCCTGCAAAGGGATATACAATGGAATGGACGTGTGGAGCGTATAACGGAGGGAACAAGTAAGCAGACGAAAGAACGCATGACAGTGTTCCTCAATCAAGTGCAGGCAGATGCAGCTGTCGAGTTCGGCATTACGTTACCAAGTCCAGAGGATAAATATTGGGAAGACTTTTACAACGAATACAAATGATATACATCGGAATAGACACAGGAGTGCATACAGGTTTTGCCGTATATGATTCTGATACAAAGAAGCTGGGAACGGTGCAGACAATGAAGATACATGAAGCTATGCGCATTGTCAAGAAATATAAAGAATATGGTTCGCAGAAGTTCATGGTACGTTTCGAGGATGCACGGCAGCGCACATGGTTCGGGCACAATACTGCACAGCAGGACAGGGCGAGGTTGCAGGGTGCTGGCAGCGTGAAGCGTGATTGTCAGATATGGGAGGATTTCTTGACTGACGAGGGAATCAGTTTTCAGATGGTTGCCCCGAAGAATAATGCAACGAAGCTCACGTCGGAACAGTTCAAGCGATTAACAGGGTATGACGGCAGGACGAACGAGCATGGACGTGATGCAGCGATGTTGGTTTATGGATTTTAAAATACGAATGATTATGAAAAAGAAAGAATTGATATTGAAAAGACCGCAGGACTTCAAACTGCACAAGACGAGCGACCCGAAAGTGCTGCTGTTTAAATATTTGGTTAAGCCGTTGTATCGGACGTGGATGGAGGACTACACCGACGAAGATACTGGCGAAGTTGTTTCTGTTGAACGCAGTGAGCTGGTTGCACAAGTCGGGCAGATAGGACAAAATGAATTGCAGCAGATAACATTCGCTTTGCAGGCTGGTGACATTAAAGAGGTTGAGTACTGCTGCCATGATTTAGGTGATGTGAAGATATTGGAAGCAGGCAGAACATTCCTTGTGGAGTATTTAGTTAATTACGACGAGCGCAAAAGATGCCTTGTTTTTGCAAAGGGAATAGGACAGGCGATGCAGATTATCGCTGATTATAATTCCGTGAATTGTGGGAGTTTCGCACAAATGGAGTTTGTCAGCATAAAGTCGGTTGTTGCAGTGTTCATTCCAGACAATGATAAGTGCATCCCAGCTGACGAGCAGGAGGGCTTTGATAAGTTAAAGGACTATTATAAAGTGAATGTTAAGTTCGTCAGTTTTGACGGAGAATATTCAAGAGATTATATTATTACGGCTGACGAGGTGGGCAAGGCTAAAAGCCGTGTCGAGCTATATATCAAGAATAACTGTACGACAGGAAACGAAGAGCCTCATTTTAATGTGCGAAAGGCAATGCCGTTTAAAGTCGATTACGTCGTGCCTGTGGAGTATTGCAAAATGTATTGGGAGGATAAGAATGAGGTGAGGAATGAGAAATAAAACCACTAATTAAACGAAACAAATGAAATTATGACTGACGAACTACAACGGAAAGTTGACCGAGCCGTGAAGCTGATACAGGCAGCGGGCAAGATAGCCGAAGAGCACGGGCAACCGCTTGAAGTGAGCTACAGCGGTGGCAAAGACTCCGACGTGATTCTCGAATTGGCACGGATGAGCGGCGCGAAGATACGACCTATCTACAAGAACACCACCATCGACCCACCTGGCACCATTGCCCACGTTCAGAAGATGGGCGTGGAAATCTTACGGCCAAAGGAAACGTTCGCACAACTGATGGCACGCAAGGGATTCCCAAGCCGAGTGGCGCGGTTCTGCTGTGCGGTTCTGAAGGAATACAAGGTGCTCGATTATAACGTCATCGGTGTACGACGTGACGAGAGCAAGAAACGAGCCGAGAGATACAAGGAGCCTGAGCAATGCCGCGTCTATGCCAACAAGGAGCGTGAACGTATCTACCTGCCCATTCTCGATTGGACGAAGGAAGATGTGGCTGACTTCATCAAGGAGCGAGGAATCCAATGCCATCCGCTCTACTACGATGAAGCTGGCAACTTTCACCCAGAGCGTCGCCTTGGTTGCATGTGCTGCCCGTTGGCATCGCGTCGAAAACGTCTAATGGAGTTCAAGGAGCATCCGAACATGGTCAAGATGTATTGCCGACAAGGTGAGATATTCCGCAGCAATCATCAAGGCAGCAAAAACAATCAGCTATTCGCCAACGTCTATGAGTGGCTGACGTTCACTCTATTCGCAGATAATATGGAAGACTTTCGCATGAAGTTCGGTGCCAATATGTTCGACAACGGAACGGATTGCAAGAAATTCTTGGAGGACTACTTCGGCATTGACCTCTAAACTATGTATGAGCCGAGGTTATTTTGATTAAAAACGGATTTAAATCGTCGCTAAGGGCATTTCTTATCGTGGGTGGGTAAGTTATAAGGCAGGGAGATAAAAGTGGCTTAGAGGGCGAAACTAACAAAAATAAGAAGATTATGGCAAAGGTAATATATAACACGCATAGGCAGACATTTACTATGTTTGACATAACAATGGAAGAGCTGACAGAGTTGCAGGCTGTTATCAGTATGGCACGGTTGCCACATAAGAGGGCATTATATCGGTTATCGCAGGAAATGAGGGTTGCTGCTGGTTCTGATATGAGTTTGGCAAGTTTCTGCGAAACGCTAAATGGCAGTAGAAACGTTAAGACGAGGGCACATATTGGATTGCATGAATTGGGTTGCGATACAGTGGGGGATGTTGTTAAGCTGGAACGATTTAAGATTTATATGCAAGTCGGAACTGGCAAGACCTATCAAGCGATAATGGAGGGATTAAAGAATCTCGGATATGAGAAATAATGACGATAAAGAAAAATTAAAAAAATATAAATATAAGGTTTTTCGGTATTGACGTAAGGAAATTCTTTATATATTTGCACCGCAAGCCAGCACCGTCACATCGCTGGTAGGAGATATTTACAATGGGATGCGGATAACCGAAAGGTCAGAGTGACGGCTGATTGATTAGGTTGTCCGCATTTGTTTAAAAACGGAGAATATGAAACAATTTGAAATGGAAGCGGAGATCCGCAAGATGCGTGAACAGAGAAATGCAGAGCGTGAGTCACTGGACAATTGGGTGTTGCAAATTGGAAGCCGGATAAATGAAAGGGAATCCCTAATCACCCAGCTTCGTGCAGAGGTATTGAAACTGCGTGCAGAAAGGAAAGGTATTGAGTTACAGATTGCTGCTATCAATAGGAAATGGCAGGAGAAGATTGCAGAGTATCGTGCGGAGGTAGAACCGACGCTGGAGAAGCCTGCATTGCAGGAGATGTCCGCTTGGGCACTGGTTAAGGAGTTGGAACGCAGGGGCTATGATGTCGAGCAGACGAAAGCAGAATTGATTCAGTCACAGGAACTTTAAAAAATTATAAAAATAGGACACAATGATAACAAGGTTGGAAAATATTTATTATTTTTGCAACGTCAAAACATACTGGCGACACGATGTCGCTGCTGAACGCAGCGTTTTTTGTGTCCTTAACTTATTAGTAAATTCTAAGCGCATCGAGTGTGGTAGCAGTAATGCCCACAAGGTCACAGCCAGTTTGTACCTGACAGCTCGTAATGCGCTTTCTTTATGTCAAAATTAACTGGTATGAAAAAGAATGAAAAGAGTGTTGAGATTGCCAACACGAAAGCTATTGAAGCAATCAAAGATTATTTGCAGGGCTTTGCCAGCGTGTCAAAGTTGTACAAAGACTTGGCACTGGCGCAAACAGTGGTTCGTCAGATAATCAAGACTCACGGAGTAGATGAACAGGAGTTCGATGAGATTCTTGATGTGTTCAACCAGCACTATATGCTGATTGAGTTGATGGAGCCGTTCATGGAGAAAGGGGGCGAACATGAGTAATGGGCATGATAAAACTCTAACTGAATTGAAACGGTTGGAGAGTTTGGGTATTACTGACGAGATGGTTGGTGAAATGCTTGGAAATATATATTGGTCTTTACATGAACATGATGAGGAAATGCTTATTGTATTGGAAAATATGATAGATGTAGATTCTAAATATCATGTTCTGATAAGAAAGCTAAGATTGAGTTGGCATAAGTTGAAATTATAATGAACGGTTATATAGTTTTATATAGGAGAATACAAGACCACTGGCTGTGGAAAGATGCGGAACGATTCCAATGGTGGGTTGATTTATTATTCATGGCAAATTTCGAGGATAAAGAGGTCATGGATGATAGCCACTTGTTTGTGCTGAAAAGAGGACAAATGATTGCTTCTGTATCGTTTCTTTCTATACGTTGGAAAAAGAGTGCTCCGACCATAATCAAATTCTTGAAACTTTTAGAGAAAAAAGACATGATTTTGCGTGAAACTATTTATAGGCAAACTCCTATCATAACTATCTGTAATTATGATACTTACCAATTATCTAATGATAATAGTGTTTATACCCAAGTTAATGGGCAAATTTATACCCAAGTTTATACAAACAAAGAAAATAATAAAGAAAATAATAATAATTCTTCACTACGTTCAGAATTAAATATTGCGCACGATGACGGATTCGATGAGTTTTGGACGGCTTATGATTACAAGAAATCAAAGGCAACGGCACAAAAGGCATGGCGCAACCTGTCGAAAAAGGACAGGGAAGCAGCGATGCAGGGTGTAGAGCCATATAAGCAGGATTGCAGAAGATGTCAAAGGAGTATGCAATATGCAGCTACCTATCTGCACAAAAGAACGTGGGAGGATGATTTTACTAAAACTAATGATTATGGAAACAATCGGAGAAATAATCCAATCGACAACATCGAGCGTGCCCAGCAACAGGCAATCGCAGAGTCTATGGAACTTATCAGAAAGGCAAAAGAGCGAGATTCGCAGATTTAAGGAGTTATTCCCAAGTGAGAGCGACGTGATTGCTAAGTTTGCGCCTACGAATTGGGCTAATGCCATAAAGAATCAATCGTTGTGCTATTCTGCACCCAGCGTGATGTTGAAGCACATCGACAGGGTGTATAATAATCAAGGACTGGCTCATCAGATAGTCAAGAATAACATGGTGGGTGTATATTCTGCCAGTACTGCGAATTATTCATATAGGGATGATATGATGAACCTCGTATCGGATATGTTCATAGCCAAATTCGGTGGAGAGCTGAACCTGTATGCGATGATGTTGTATTTTGCGAATTACCTGCTGGAGTACAAGGGCACTTACAAGGAGTTCGATATGCAGGATATATTGCAGCAGTGCGGAAAGAAGTTCCTGCCTTGGTGGAGGAAGAATGTGCAGTGTTATCAGCCAGAGCAGCCAAAAATTGAAGATGCGCAATTAGTAGGACGTGATGCGAAAATATGGTGGCTGGCTCAACGGTTAAAGAATGGAGAAACGATTGAGGATTTAAAGAAAAGTGCCTTGTATCGTTTTCGGGTATCAAGTGATGCGCTGATGATAACCGAACAGGATTTGGAGGAAGCGAAGCGTATTGCGATGGAATCATTTTAAATTAATTAATGGAGGAATAATTATGGAAACAATTGATTACAAGCAGAAAATCAAAGACTATATGAATAGCAGTGAGGTAGATACACTCTACAAAAGTATGCTGAATAATCTATTCCCCGAACTTGCAGAGTCCGAGGATGAGAGGATAAGGAAAGAAATCCTCACAGCGTTTTCCTGTGGACATGATAATAGTGACATCTATGGACATGGAATTACCTATGGACAAGTTAGGGCTTGGCTTGAAAAGCAAGGTGAAAAGGGAACAAATGGTAATAATAGAGAAATTCCCAATTCAGAGCAGAAACCTGCTGATAAGGTTGAACCAAAGTTTTAGGCTGGCGATTGGATTATAACAAACAAAAACCATATTTGGTATGTTGACGAAACCCCTGAAACAACATCGTATCTGTATAGGTTGATAAACCAATATGGCAAGGTTGAAGTTGCAGAATTTGAGGTTGTTGATAAGAAAGCAAGACTTTGGACTATCCAAGATGCAAAGGATGGTGATGTGCTTAATTCTACAAGAGTACAAGCAACGATAATATTCAAAGGTTTTGCGGAGGATGGCAAACATATAAACGCTTATTGCGCATTGCAATCTGGCATATTTATACACCAAGAAATATTATGGGACAGGGATTTTGAACCAGCTTCGGAAAATTGGAAAAACGCCATTTTTGACGCTATGAAAGAAGCAGGCTACGAATGGGATGCTGAAAATAGAGAATTAAAGAAGATAGTTCACAAAGAACTGACGGATTTTCAAGAAATATTTAGAAGCATCTTGATAGAATCCAATGGCAAATATGACGACAATACAGTTATAAGACTCTCAGGACAAGTTCTTGAACTCGTTGAGCAGAAGTCTGCTTGGAGTGAAGAGGATGAAAAGGAAAGAAAACGAGTTGTTGGTCTTCTTGAAGGGTGGTTGTCCACATTCAAAGAAACGTGTTATGCGGAAGATTGTAAATGTGGTATTGAATGGCTCAAATCCATCAAAGAAAAAGTACAGCCTCAGTCCACTTGGAAGCCGAGTGATGAGCAGCTTTTTGCATTAAGAATTGCTATTGGTGACGAACAAGGTAGTGATTGTTGCGACATATTAAGAAGTTTACTTAAAGATTTAAAGAGTTTATGAATCACGGATATTGTATAAATTGTTGGTGGTACAAGGTTATCAAAGGTAGACATTATATAGCTACCAAAGATGGACTTAAAGAGAAGTTAGGTAACGGCAAATGTTTTATGCACATAAGCGATAATGGTAATTTCTCTTTCGTAGATGGTGATAGTTATTGTCCTGACTATTATAATAGAAAACGTGGTAATAAAGAACAGAAAAAGACATTAGATGAATGGTTGAACAATTAAAAAACTAAGGGAGGATTAAATTATGTTTTATGTGGTAATTTATTTATTTGTTACTTTGTGGCTTGTACACTATGTAACAAAAGAAATTCGCAACTGCCCATATTGCGGAAGAAAAATGAAACCAGAATATTCTAAATTCGGAGTTATGTGGGAATGTAAATGTGACACTGTAATTTGGGAAATGAACTAATAAAATAAAGTTATGGAACAGTATATATCAAAATCCGCTTTATTAGCGGAGATAGAGAGGTTGGTAAACAACTATGATAAAGCACTCGACTATGAGGCTGCTCTTGAAGATGTGCGCAATTACATCGATTCCCTTGAAGTGAAAGAGATACAAGTTAAAGAATCGGCAGAACTTCAACACGACAAAGAAACGTGTAAAGAAAATGGCGATTCTATAACACAAGAGCCTGTAAGCAATGTATGGCATGATATGTCGGAGGATGCAGAAAATGGTAGAAACATCATTATCATTGACCCCAAAGACTTCTATGGTGCTGTATTAAGGAAAGGAGGCTCGCAGTTAAAAAATCACAACAAGGAGAGGTATGTGAAATGGGCGTATATTGATGACATTATCAATATTACAAATAAAGAAGAGCCTGTAATCGAGGAGTATGGAAAGGCAGAAAAATTTATAGACGAACATACAAAGTATTGCAGCAACCTTGCGCACTTTGAAGAGCCAAATGGGAATGTATGGGAAGAAAACACTCCATGGCTCAATCCAGACCAAGCAAGAAAGGCTGTTGAGATTGCAAAGGAAGAAGTAATCGAACAAATGATGGCAAAGGCTATTGATGGTGTTGTTACCTTTGACTACTATGATGCTGGCGATAAAACCTATGGGTGTGTTGCGCACGAATCTTTTTGCCTTGAAGATTTCGGTTTAAAAGACATGGACAAAGTTAAAATGATAATCATTAAACAAGATTAAGCTATGATTAAAGCAATTATTATCGGAGTGTTGATTTGCATCGGCTGGATGTTGGTGCATTGGGTGTGGTATGTTGTGCGGTTGCGCAAATGGTTGCGACGTGCCACGGTGGAGGATATTATGCAGACGGATGAGTTTGCAAAGTGGATGCAGTCGGAGATTGACAGGCTGCTGGATGAGCGTGCGAGGGTGCAGGCGCAAATCGGTGCGGACGGACACTTGAAATCTCACCCTATTGAGCATTTGCAGGATGAGGGAGTGTTTAATGCCAAGGACATGACGGAACTATACAGGCATTTCCTGCAAAAGACGTTGATTGATTACAGCCACAATGATAGGAAGTTTATTGGTGAGGTCGGTTCGTCGGTATATAGCCTGACAATCCGTGAGTTGTTGAATCGTGCTTGTATGGATGTAAGGAGGAAAGCGTAATGGAGGGCTTGAAGTGTATGGCATACCAGTGTCCTATTAGGATGCAGTGCCAAAGGTATATAGATGGTGTCAATGCGGAGGTAGGTGACGGTGTGCAGGGCAGGGATTGGATAATCCGTTGCATCAATCAAAAGAAATTTGTGAAACGTGAATAAAGCTGAAAAAATTTGGAGGTTGCGAAGATATTGCTTACCTTTGCAACGACATATCTGAATAAGAATGTGTTTTTCAAAATTTACGTTGAACGGACGCTATGGCTTGTGAAAGGTCGAGCGTCTTTTTTTGTGCAAAGAAAAGAGGGATGCTCACGCACCCCTCGACGTTTACATAATAGGATTTATCGTATTGCTATCTATGAGTAAGACCACCGCTGTGGAGTAAATAAAGAAAAATATAAAACAAAAACTAAAACCTTAAAATAGAAAATCTAAATGAAATTTGAATATCAATATTAATACGATGCAAAGGTAGCCATATTTTCGTAGAAAAGGTGTTGTTATGTGTTAAAGATACTGAAAATCAGTATTATGTTACGGAAATTCCGTATCTTTGCGGTGTTCAAACATGACATATCTATGGAAGAATTAAAACTTGAAATCAGAGAAATCCCCATTGGGGAATTGGTAGAGAACACAGGACAGATTCCTGATGTTCCTGCGAATCCGAGAAAGATAAGCAAAGAGAAATTCAAGGCTTTATGCGATAGTATCAAGATGTCGCCCGAGATGAAAGCGTTGGATGAGGTAAAGGTGTATCCGTATGACGGCAAATATGTTGTCATTAGCGGAAACCACCGATGCAGGGCTTACAGGCATTTGAAGTGGGCGAATGTGCTGTGCAAGGTGCTGCCAGCTGATATGCCGAAAGAGAAATTGCGTGAGTACGTCATAAAGGAGAATATGCAGTATGCGGAGAATGACGAGAAGCTGCTTTCTTCATGGGATATTAAAGAGCTGGTGTCATGGGATGTGCCGATGAAGATGAAAGGCGGTGGCAAGTCGGAGGATGAGCAGGGCGAAGTGGAGTTCACGCAGATTCTTGATGAAAGCCACAATTATGTTGTGTTGTTCTTTGATAATGATGTGGATTGGTTACAGGCGCAAACGTTGTTGGGGTTGAAGCCGGTCAAGTTGGCAACGACCAGCAGAAAAGGTGACAACATACACGCAAATGCTACTGGCATAGGACGTGTTTTGCGTGGGGCTGACATATTTAATCGTCTGTTAGGAAATAAAGCAATGCCGAGCGATTCTAACAAAAATAAGGGGAAGAAATGAAAATATCAGTAAATTGCCCATCGTATAAGCGACCCACATCTGCGACAACGCTTGATTATATTCCGTATTGCAAGGCTTTCGTGGACGAAGCGGAGGTCGAAGCATACAGGGAGAATTATCCAAACGCTACAATAATAGGGTGTCCGAAAGGAATACAGGGCAATGGTCCTGCAAGGGTAAGGAATTATATTTTGGACACGGAATTTGCCAATGGTGCGGATGTCGTATGTCTTTTGGATGACGATTTGAAATGGATTGAGCGTTTTGAATACAATGCGGATACAGGATTTGCTTATGAACCATACAAACTGAATGCCGACGAGATATTGACGTTCATCGAGAAATATACGATAATGGCTGATGAATTGGGCGCAAAGTATTGGGGTATCAATATAAGCCAAGACAAATTGAACTACAAGCACAACACACCGTTCAGCACGAAAGCTGTTGTATTAGGACCATTCAGTTGCCATTTGAAAGGAACACGATGCAGGTATGATGAAAGTACGCTGTTTAAGGACGATTACGATATGGCAATACAGCAGTTGAACGTCGAAAGAGTGATATTGCGTGTAAATAGTCATCATTACATTTGTGAGCAATCGACAAACGTCGGAGGATTGGCAACGTTCAGAAATCGACAGCGAGAGTATGAGGAAACAATGGCTTTGCGTCGGAAATGGGGGGGCAAATTATAAAGTTGGACGAAACAAACAAAGGGCACACGAATAAACAAAAGATATTCGATTATAACCCAATCGTCAGAATACCAATCAAAGGAGTATGATACGCAGGCAGAAATATTTTCTTTTTGAATCGTGCTGGACGTGCAGAAATTCCTGCTACGATACGGCAGATAACAAAGGAAAGTGCAGGAAGCACAAGCAGGATATTGGATGTTATGCGGATATGTTCAGAATGGTATGCGATGAGTGGGAGAGTTGAAAGGGTTACGATATGAATAGAGGGTGTTTATATTGGGATGAGAGCAGCAGGGGGATGAAGAATGGCAGACCCGACAGGAGAGGTCGCTGGTGTGCGGAAAAGTCCGTGAACGGCAGGACAGTAAGAATGAGGTCTGCTGATATGAATAAATGTTTGGAGTTCCTCAACGAAGCAAAGAGTGAAAGACTGGCAGAGCTGCCATGCGGATTGCAGGATGTCATCGGGTTCAAGTCTTATAAGATAGACAAAGAGAGTGGAGAGATATACAGCACGATGCAAGGGTTTAGGAAGTTGAAGCCCCGAGCAATTAATGGAGTTCCATGCGTCCAGATGCGTATCGGTGCAAAGAGGACAACATTATCGGTGTGGCGATTGATGTATGCAGCAAGGCACGGAATCGGTGTTACGGATATTCCTGCGACAATAGAGATAAGAATGGATGAACATGGGGAGTTGCAGGTTATAGACCACATGGAGAAGATGCACAGACGGAGAAAGGAATCATACCGTGAGCAGTGCAAATTCAAAGAGCAGATATTAGAATCGAGAATCAAGGAGAGCGAAATAATGTTGCAGGCATACAGGACACAGGACTTCGGAAACCTGTATTTGCATTTGCTCGGAATGAGGGATGATATTGTCAAGAGGATGCACCGCAGGTACAACTATTCGATGAAAAAGACAATGTATTTGGTGGATGCAGCGATAGACAAGTTATTCGACAAGCTGAAAAGCGGGAATTCGCTTGTTATGAATCTTGGGCTGGCACTGATGATGACGGCATACAGGGAAGCACAGGCGACAAAGAGAAATGTTGCGGTGAATGAAAACGAGATATATTATAATTCAATGCAAAACGGATGAACGAGGTGACGATCTGCTGCAAGGTGTCATGTGAGGTGCGGATGAATTGCGGAAAGTTTCAGAGGGCACTTGACGTGAATAGCGGAAAGATAAGAAATGGCTATGCGGAAGTGAAATGCGAAAGCAGAAGCCAGTTTGAAGTTGGGAAACAGGTGTAAAATGACATACGGATATGGCACAAAAAGGAAGAAAGGAGAATCTAATCAATCCGAAAGACAGAACTTCGGAGGAACTTCGAGCCATGACGAAGAAAGGCGGCATTAAGTCGGGAGAGGTCAGACGGAAGCGTAAGACGTTCCGTGAGGGGCTTGAATGGTTGCTGGAACATGGGAAGTTAAGCCCAGCTTTGCAGGCTAAGATGCAGCAGGAGGGAATCGCAGAGGAAGATATGAACCACATGACGGTCATCCTGCGTTCATTGATAGCGAAAGCGGAAGCAGGTGACGTGCAGGCTTTCAATGCCATAATAGCGCAATTGGGAGAGAAGCCTGCGGACAATATGAACCTCGGAATCGGTACTGGCGCAAATATTGTGTTGAAGTATGTAGGGGATAAGGATTGCAATTTCCCCAGCAGCGAGGATGAGGTGGATGACGTAAGAGAAACGTAAACGATGAATAGTTTATGTTGTTTAGTTCATATTTTTAGTTATTTGATTTTTGGGTTAAGTGATGATTTCCCTGCTGGTTCGTGAGAATAGGCAGGTTTTTAAGAGAGAGAGTCCGTAAAATTAAGATAATACCAGCGGAATAAGGTTTTAAACCGATGACAGGCAGGAACAGACTGCCATTATTGGTGCATAGGCTCAATGAATTGGTGAGCTGGTGTGATGGGTTCGACTCCCGTCTGCACCGCAAGATGCAGGAAGAGGATTTGTTTGAGATTACTCCGCTTTTCGTGGCTAATCATGAAGCGAAAGAGCGCACGATAGTGAATCAAGGCGGTACGTCATCGGGAAAGACATATTGCATCATGCAAATATTGTTCCTGATGGGCATTGAGCGTGCCGGCAGGGTTATGACGGTGGTCGGGCAGGATATACCGAATCTGAAACGTGGTGCATATCGTGACGCTAAGACAATCCTCAACAGCAGCGAGAAACTGCGACACACCTACCCCGATATTAATGAGAGCGACAGGGTGATAAGGTGTACCAACGGCTCGCTGATAGAGTTCACGAGCTATAAGGATGCACAGGATGCAAAGAATGGTAAGCGTGATGTGTTGTTTGTCAATGAAGCCAATGGCATACCGTATGATATATTTTGGCAGCTGGATATGCGAACGAGGGAAAAGGTGTTTATAGACTACAATCCGAGTGCGAGGTTTTGGGTGCATGAACACGTCATTGGCAGGCAGGAGGTTAGATTAATAATATCAGACCACAGGAAGAATCCTTTCCTCAGCCGACAGGAACATGAGAAGATAGAGAGGATTGAGGATGATGAGTTGTGGAAAGTATATGCGAGGGGCATGACAGGTCGCATCATGGGGCTGGTGTATAACAATTGGGATATAGTGGATGAACTGCCCGACGAAAGCGAATGGAAGTTATCGGCTTATGGTCTTGACTTCGGATTCGTGAACGATGACACGGCAATGGAACACGTTGTTCTTGCTCATGGAGAGCTGTGGCTGGATGAAGAAATATACGAAACAGGGCTGCTGAATACGCAGATTGCGGAACGTGCCAAGGATGCAGGGCTGACGGACAGGCAGACGATAATAGCGGACAATGCCGAAATGAAGAGCATAGCGGAGCTGAATGGATTGGGGCTTCATGTCATTCCATGTGTCAAGGGTGCAGGAAGTATCATTAATGGAATAGACATATTGAAGCGTTACAAGTTGCATATAACTCGCAGGAGCGTGGGAATACGTCGTGAGGTGGTAAACTATAAATGGAAGATAGACAAAGCGACAGGAGAGCCTACGAATGTGCCAGTGGATGCGTTCAACCATGGACTGGATGCGGTGCGCTATGTTGCATTGAAGCATTTGAACGTCCACAAGGAAGCGAGGGGATTAACACGAAGAAATTGACATTATAACCATTCCAAAATTCGTTTCATGTTTGAGATTGAAATGTTCGGGTTGCACTGGCTTGTGAGAAGTCGGTGCAACTTTTGTCAGATAGGGCAGGAAATTATTAAAATGTATTTAATATACGGAGTAATGATTTAAAAAGATATAAAAAAACTGGATTTTCGGACGAAAACCGATTGTTATATCAGATATATTTAATATATTTGCACCAGAAAATCAATGTTCAACGTAAAATTTTAAAAGTTATGAATACAACAGTAGCAAAAAGAATCGAGTTCTTGAACAACTTCAAGGCAAAGAGAAATGACAACACTATCGTCCTTTTCCGTGATATGGATTTTTATTTCATGTATAACGAGGATGCAGAGAACGTCGGAAAGATATTGGGCACAACAGGAAAGATAGCACACGCAGAAGATTTCACTTACGGTGCTTTCTCAGCCAGCAGGCTCGACCAATACCTGCCCGCAATCATCCGCAGGGGTTATCGAGTAGCGATCTGCGACGGTGAGTTCTAAGAATCAAGGGGAGGGGCAACCCTCCCAATAAATAAAATCAATGTTCAACGTAAATAAACAAGAATTATGAAAGCAAAGGTTATCAAGTCAGAGAGAGTTCAAAAGAACGCAATCAAAAAGATTGTCGAAAGAATGAAGTATGTATCGGAGATATTCGGTGGGTACGACGTGAAAGTTGAGGATGAGAACGAGAGTTACCGATGCGTGGTTTTCGAGTGTAACGACAATAAGACTTACCGTTCATTTCTTTCAAGGGCGGTTATCCTGCGTATCAGTGAAGAAGTCAATGAAATCGAGAAGAAGTATGAGGGGGTGTATTGGTGCGTGGATACAAGAGAACGCTACACTGCCGAGGGGATGAAATATGCCAAATGCGTGGTAGAGGTTCATGCGCCAGTTAGACTGAAATAGAAATAATCGGGATGGGCAACCCTCCCTCAATAATACAAGAAGCATTACGGAAGAAAAGATAAATTTTCGTGGGTATCATTCCCACATAGTATTAACTTTATAAACAACAAACATTATGCAAACAGTTATTGAAACTATTACTCCAGCAAAGGCAGTGGAGTATCGCAACAGCAGTTTGGGGAATAGACCCCTTAGTAAAACAACCGTCAAGTCCTATGCAGACACTATGAAGCAGGGCAAATGGATGCTGAATGGTGTGCCTATCATCTTCGACGATGAAGGCCACATTATAGACGGACACCATCGCATCGAGGCCATCATATTAGCAGGCATACCAGTACAGATGACAGTATGCCGAGGTGTACCGGCTGCGGCATTCGTTACCATTGACCAAGGACGCAGCAAGAGCCTCGGTCAGTTGCTTGCCATGCAACAGGTTGATAATTACAACGTCGTTGCATCTATCGTGAACGGCAACAAATCGCTTGTGCTGAATGGTCGTTTATGGACTAACAATGGCGCAAAGACTAAGGGCATGAGCAATGCCGACTTCTACGATGAGTATCAGCGCAACCGAGAAGAGTATCAAGAAGCAGCAAGTTTTGCTGGTGAGATGTATCGACAAGCGAGAATCCTCAAAGCATCATGGGTAGGTGCCCTCTATTACTATTTGAGCCACACGGGAGGTTATAAGAAAGATTTCGTTAAGAAATTCTTTACGGCAACCTGCGGACTTGAAACCAGTGGTATCAATGCAGCAGACCAACTCCGAAACTACATTATTAGAAGTGAGCGAACGAATCCGAACAATGGCAATCAGAAGAGCAACCTCAATATGAAGCATGAGTTTTTGTTTGCCATCGTATGTAAAGCGTGGAATGCCTACGCATCGGGCAAGGAAGTTCTGCGTTACAACTTCAATCCCGAAAAGGAATCGTACCCACGTTTGAAGCTCAACATCGAAGAGTAAGAATCGCAATCGCTACCATCTATCATGGGGGAGCAATAAGGCTCTCCCATTGTAAATAACAATAAAAATACAATAGATTATGAGATTAACGCAGAAAGAAAAGGAGCAGGTATATGAAGCCGTATACTGCTATCTCGAAATGGCAGAGCAGAACAAAACGGACAGGACGCAGGATGAGATAGAAGCGTTGAAAAGTGCGCACAAGAAAATGCAAACGGAGTTGGCATGGAGTGTTTTATCTAATAAGTTGAAGAAATGAAGATACCAAAGATTAAGGAAGATGAGAGCCTTGCAATGTGGCGACAGCGACTGGCGCAGGAGTTCAATCTTGACCACAGGATGCAAGAATTGATTCGTGAGGTTAGTGTTACATCGTACATTCATGGCACGAACGTGACGCTCGAAATACTGAAAAAGGAGGGTAGAATATGAAAAGAGTGGATATGAATTTACGATACCGCAGTTGCGCTATCTTTTGTGCCGTCAATGGCAGGAAGAATAATGGAACAGCGAAAGTTTCTTGGGATAGTTTGGAGAAGCGTTTCGGTATTGGCTGGGAGTCGCTTGTTAATGAATTGAAGGTAAAAGGAATGCTGTTCGGTGGTAGTGGTTATGTGTATCTCAGACCAGATTGGCAAGCCATGACAGCAGCTGAGCAGATGGAAGAGATTATGAAAATGTACCCACATAAATACGTTGAACGATGAAAAGAACGAAATGGAGCGTTAAGGTGCTGAATCAGCTGGGCAACCTCGCTATGGAGTGTGACAGCGCAGCAGCTATCGAAGAAGCAAGGGCAACGGCAGCAGAGCGACAGGCATTGCAGCAGAAGTTGCGTGATGTGCGGTTTTGGTTGGAGAAGCACATGGAATGAAATGGTGACAGGAGTGTCACCAGTTGAACGTTGATTTGAGCCATCCCGATTTGGGGTGGCTTTTTCTTTCGTTGGAAAGTAGCCGGAAAGTAATTGGAGAGTAGAAAGGAGTGCGAAATATCGGAAAACGGCATTTTAAGCGTCGCTAAGAGCGTTTTGTTTGTCGGGTGGGTAAGTTATAGGCAGAGGACATAAAAACGGCTTAGAGGGCGATTCTAAGCGAAATAAGGTTAAAAATACATAAATATACTGGTTTTCCGTATCAATGAGTGAAAAGATTTTCTATCTTTGCACTCACACAGCAGGGGGTTAGTTGTGTGAGAGTTCATATAATTAACCACTTAAAAAGAAAAAGAAATTATGATTACTTGTCAATGTCCACAGTCAGCAGCCTTGCAGACAATCCCTGCAAGCGGTTGCCCAGAATCTTTCGGACAGATTCAAAAGGTTGCGTTCCAGCGCATCAGCACTGACGCAGGAGAGAAGAATGGTTTTACTGCACAGGCAGCTATCGGAGTGAAAGCCAGTTGGACGGCACTCATGGCAGCAGCAGATTCAACAAAGGTAGTCATTAGCCCTTACATCCAAGCCCCTGCAACCGAAGCTGGTGCAGCACGCACATTCGGAGGTGGCAACGAAACGCTGGGCGGTGTTGAGCAGATTATCGGACGTGAGCCGACTGCGTTCACTGGTATCATCCGCAGCGTGAAGCAGGAGATTATAAAGGCGATGAAGCCATTGCAGTGCGAAGCCGTCAATGACAATCTCGGTGTTTACCTGTTCGACGAGAACGGCAATATCTGCGCAGTCAAGGGTACGGCAGAGGGCGAATATCATCCTATCCCCATCCGTGCTTTCTTCGTAGGCGACAAGTCTTTCGGTGGACTGGAAGAGCCTGACAGCAATGCTATTCAGTGGTCTTTCCTGCCAAATTACTCCGACGATCTTGCAATCGTTGCCCCGACGGACTTCAACCCACTCACTGACCTCAAACCAGCGCAATAGTTATGGCTAAGACAACGATTGTACGGCTAACCTGCACATCGTTGGGAAGCCGTGATTTTGAGATTAGTCATGCAGAGCGATTGCTTAATATGCCTAACAATGGCGGTTGGCAGTTGCCAAAGGATTCAGAATATGAGTTAAAGGATGGCATTATCAGTCGAAGAAATAAGAAAGGCAGTCGAGCATCAGACGGGCAGCAGGGCTAAACAGTTGGCAATGTTGCATCAGAATCGACTACGATTCCACACGCAGACGGAAGCAAGCGCACCGATGGTGCTTGCAGCCCGAAAGGTGGGAGGTCGTCAGCCGTTGGCATTACCCTCACAGGGTGTATGGCAGGCGGTGGATGATTTCCTCGCCTTTGTGGAGAATCTTATACCTCACGACAAATTCAAGATATTCCAGAATCTATTCCGTTTCCCTGTCGCAACGAATGATATTACGGCAATATGCTATGATAAGTTGAGCCGTATATTTGAGGGACGTGACCCTGCGTATGTCTATCAGTTCAAGACCGCAGAACAGCGTGAGGATTGGGAAGCGTACAGGCATGACAAGTTGGATGAGCCAAACATATGGAGTACGAAAGGCTGGGAATACTTCAAGACGGAGATTAACAGCGTTCTCATAGTTGATATGCCACAGCAGCAGGGAGCTGGCGACCGTTATCCGCAGCCGTATTTCTATTGGTTGCCTATCGGTGACGTGGTGGCTTTCAAGGCAGAGCGTTCGGGCATGATGAAGTGGATAATATTCAAGCAGGATGGCGACAAGCTGGCTGTTATTGATGACGCTTCATATCGTGTGTTCGGTTATAAGGATGGTGCGATAGGTGGCTTGGAGGTGGAGAATCGGCACGACCTCGGATATTGTCCTGCACGCTTCTTTTGGAACGAGAGCGTGAATCTTGCCAATCCCGATGTCAAGGCAAGCCCTGTGACGAAAGAGCTGTCTGCATTGGATTGGTGGCTTTTCTTCCATATATCGAAGAATCACCTTGATATGTACGGTTCATACCCGATATATTACGGCTACGAGCAGAACTGCGATTATCACAATGATAACACAGGCGACTATTGCAATGGTGGCTTCCTGTTCGATGCCAAAGGGGTGCAGAAAGTGGACTTGAACGGACTGCCAATACCGTGCCCGAAATGCGGTGAGCATAGGATAACAGGTGCAGGCAGTTTCGTGGAAGTTCCTGTGCCGATTGAGGGGCAGCCCGATTTAGGACAGCACCCAGTCGGTATGCTGACGGTTGATAGGTCGAGCCTTGATTACAATGTGGATGAGGAAAAGCGGTTGCGTGAGCAGATTATAACGAGTATCGTTGGAACGAATGAAGAGATAACGACTCGTGATGCGCTCAATGAGCAGCAGATTAAGGCTAATTTCGAGAGCCAGTCCACCGTACTGAACCGCATCAAGAAAGGCTTTGAGCAGGCACAGACTTTCGTTGATGAAACGATTTGCCGTTTGCGTTACGGAAGCCAGTTCATCAGTGCTTCAATATCGTATGGAACGGAGTTCTACCTTTCGACTGTTGATGAGTTGCGTGGTCGTTATAAGACTGCCAAGGAATCGGGAGCGAGCGAAGCAGAGCTGGATGCGTTGCAGCAGAAGATATTGGAAACGGAATACCGAAACAATCCTGTGCAGCAGCAGCGCATGATGATATTGTCAGAGCTGGAGCCGTTCCGTCATCTTACCCGTAATGAGGTGGCAGATTTGGAGAGCAAAGGACTGGCGAGCCGTGAGCAGCTGGTTATCAAGCTGAACTTCGCAGAGTTTATCCGACGATTTGAGCGTGAGAATATAAATGTGTTGGAGTTCGGGGAAAACATCGAATATCCGAAGAAGATACAAGCCATTTCGGACAGGCTTCAAGAATATGCCCGAGAAAGTATTAACAATCAAACAACAAATTAACTATGGTAGTGAAATTTGAAAACGGCACAAAGGACGTGCCACTGACAGAGGTCACACCCGAAAACTACATTGTTCCAAAGGGTGAGGAAAAGGATTATCATGTATTGCAGGAATTGAAGAATTTTGACCGTAAGACTGGCAAAAGGCTTTCACGTCCTGTGGTGCAGAAGTATGATGCAAAGGCGTTCCAGACACAGCAGCGTAAATGGTTGCAGTCGATGGGCTATGATTTCACAGTCCTGCATGACCCAACGGAGTATTTGCGTAAGAAAGCAGAGGAAGCCGAGCAGACGGCACGGCAGCGTATGGAAGCCGAGCAGCAGCGTAAGGCAGCCGAGCGTGAAGCCTTGAAAGAGGAATTGCGTAAGGAGTTGCTGGCAGAGCTGAAAGCCGAATCCAAACCTAAAAAGGAACAGAAGTCTAACAAGTAAGCAAGAGGGTTATGATTACACAAGAGATGTTAGCACAGCAGGAAGTCCTGAATGGATTGACCGCAGAGCAGATAGAGGCTATCACCACCCTATCGAAGAATGACGAGGAAGCGGTAATTGGGAATCGCTTCCGTGAGGTGTATAACAGATTGGACGAAACTATCGCCACAACGACAGGCATTGCCCGAAACGGTGACGAAAAGACGTACAATTATTTGGAACGTGCTGCCAAGGCTGTTAAGGCTCAAGCCGATAAGGTGGAGGGATTGCAGACCAAGGTGCAGGAACTCACGAATGAGAAAGCCCGATTGGAAAAGGTTATCCAAGACGGCACGGCTGACGAGCAGACCAAAAAGCAGCTGGCACAAGCCCAACGTGATTTGGCAAGTATCAAAGAGCAATTCAACACCCTCAAAGGCGAGAAAGATTCTTTGATTGAGCAGCACACCAAGGAATTGCTTAACGTGCGTATTGACAATGAACTGTCACAGGCACTTGCAGGAATCAAGCTGAAAGGCGATTTGCCCGAACAGGCATTAAATACGCTAATCGGTCAGACGATGCAGAAAGTCAAGGGATTCAATCCCGAATATGCCGATGACGGCAAAGGTGGCAAACAGTTGGTATTCAAGGATGCACAGGGCGCAATTTTGCGCAACCCAGAGAAAGGCTTGAACCCGATGACGGCAGGCGAACTGCTTGAACGTGAGTTGAAAGCTATGGGTATCATTGACGAGCGTCGTGCAGCAGGCGGTGGAACAGAAGCACCGAAGCAGGGTGCTGGCGGTGGTGACGAACCGATTGTCATCACTGGCGCACGCACAAGAGTTGAAGCAAATGAAATGCTGACACAGCAGTTGCTGAAACGTGGCTTAGTCAATGGCAGTAAGCAGTTCACGGAAGCTATGAGAAAGGCATGGGAGGATAACAACGTCAAAGCATTGCCCGAAAAGTAGCGAACGGAAGATTATTAATTAACGGTCAGAGGGTAAGACCAAAGTTTCACAATTCAAAAAAGTTAAAATTATGTCATTAATTGCAACCCGCCTACAGAATTGGCGAATTGAGAATCCGGAGCTGGACAAGAATATGTTCCGCCCTTGTGAGTATGGTGCCCTCGATTTCTTCGTTGAGCAGACCGATGCACCTAACAGCATTATCAGCCCGAATCTGCGTGACCGTGCCTTTGCAAGCATCGGTAACAATGTGCAGGTTCCTGTGCTGAACTATGACGGTGATGTTACCGTGAGCAACACTCGCAGCTGCGTTATTGCAGATGACGAGAATACTTCTGCTTTGTATGAGGTAGTATGGAAGACTTACAGTGTAGGCTTCACAATGGTTCCCACATTGTACATGAACAACGAGATTTCGTATGAGCATGACTTCAACCGCAAAATGGAAAAGATTTGCCGTGCGCTGGCTAATGCACTGGACACTGACGCTGTGGCTGCTCTCGAAGCAAGCAAGACACAGGTGTTCCAAGACCTGTTGCAGTATCAGCAGACGAGCAATGTTATTGATGTACCCAAGCAGATGGCAACAGAGATTCTTGGCGACATCAATCCTATTATGCGTGCGAACTGCTATCCCGAAACGGTGCATATCATTGGTAACGCTGGTGTTGATAGCCTTATCCGTAAGTTGGCACAGCACGGCATTTATAATGACGTGAACAAGCGCATGGAGTATGACAACAAGATTATCCACTACACCAACAATGTGCTGAACGGAACAGGTAAGAACGGAACATTCTTTGCCGTTGCCGATGGCATGGTAGGTGTGCTGACCCGTGTAGACCGTGAGGCATTGCGTCGTGCATCCGCTAACTTCCATGAGTGGGATGTTGTACGTCTGCCTTATATTGACCTGCCTGTTGGTAGCCATTATTACACAGCAGTGGGTGACCAGAGCGCAATCGCAGGTGCTGCCAGTGCTGATATGGTCTGCAACGTTAAGGAGTATTTCGGCTTCTCGGTTGATGTGGCTTACATCATTGCATACAACAGCGACCCGACAACTGTTGCCAATCCTATCATCAAGGCACAGATTGATGCACCTGCAACCAATCAGCCCTATGCCACTCCTGTATATATCACCAATGCAGCCGACTTCCCAAGCGGACAGTGATTAATTCGGGAACGAGGACTATAATAGCGATTTCGATTAGTAGTTTTCGATAGTTATGTTGTGGAGGGGATGGGAGCAGGATAGCCCCTATCCCCTTAACATTTAAAAACGAAAGACGTATGATAAGAATCAAAGACATACAGGATGCACTTTTTGGATTGGTTGGCTGGGAGCAGGACTATGACCCCGAAAGGCATATCAGCGAGGAACTGACGCAATCGGAAAGTGGATTGTATTACACAGGTGCGCATCCTTTGATGACGTTGGATAATATCCGTGCTATCATGCCCGAAAAGTTCACAAGTCAGTATCCGATTTGGGATGCTGATAAGGAATATGCGGAGGGTGTGAAAGTTCGTCATGCGGAAAAGGTATGGCAGGCGGTTGCGGACAACACAGGCAGTGAGCCGTCAGAAGATAGTCAAGACTGGCAGATGTTCGATGCACTTTCGGATTTCTTGGTGCAGCTCACTCGCATGGGTATTGCGCAGATGGTGCAGACATTCTTGCAGACAAAGAGCCTGTTGAAAGAATCCAAGCCACTGCTGGAGCGTCGGACGTTCTTTGACGGTGCAGGACGATTCAACAACGTACAGGAGAATCATGGCAGATTGGTCGGCTTTGAAATCAATCCAGTGCGTGCTATGGGTGTTACGGCTAAGATAGAGCGCATAGGCTTGCAGATGAGGGGCGCAACAGGAAAGGTGCGTGTATATCTTTTCCATTCCTCGCAGCGTGAGCCTGTCAAGGTTGAGGATTTGGAGGTTACGAAAGACAACGGCACGTTCCAGTGGTTCAGCGTAAAAGAGTGGTTCATGCCATATATATCTGACGGAAACAATGCTGGCGGTAGCTGGTTTTTATGCTATAATCAAGACGATCTGCCAGAGGGCATGGAAGCAATCAATGTGGCAAAGGACTGGAGCTGTGAGCCGTGCGGAACGTGCAATATCGGCAGCGTGGAAGCATGGAGGGAATTGACGAAGTATTTGGCAATATCGCCATTCCGTGTTCCTGCCTTGCAGACCTTTGCGGAGTATCCCGAATTGTGGGATATTGCGGATAATGTCTATACGAATACCTGCAACTACGGTTTGAATGTAGAGGTGACGGTGGCTTGTGACTTGACGGATTTCATTATAAGAGAGCGTGAAGTTTTTGCAACTGCTTTGCAGCGTCAGGTGGCTGTTACGGCATTGCGCACAATGGCAATGAATCCGAATGTGAGAGTGAACCGCAACCAGTCGAACGTCAGCACGCAGGGAGTGCTTTATGAGCTGGACGGCAACCCACAAGGTCGTGAGAACGGCATGGGAATGGAGTTGCGAAAGGCTTATGAAGCATTGGACATTGATACGAGAGGAATAGACAGGATATGCTTGACGTGCAGACCTGTCGGGTTACGTTATAGGACAGTATGACATTGGAGCTATTGACGGAGCGAGTGAAGTCAGTGCGTGACGGCATGAGTGCATTGATTGGTGGTGTCTTGGAGCAGCATGAGCAGGACATCATAGAATATCAGCGCATACAGTTGCTGGAGGGGCATAACAGCGACGGCAACGATATACATCCTTTCTATTCCGAGGATTTGAAGCCAAACGGCTATTTCAAGTCCAAGGAGAGTGCAGGAAGATATGCAGCATGGAAAGAGGGGATTGACTACCCCTATACGGTCAGCAGGAATCATGATGCACCGAACTTGTATATAACAGGACGTTTCCATGATGAGCTGGGTGTAAAGTTCAATGCTGACAGCGTGGAGGTTGTGCCAAAGACATCGTATGCTGGTGGTATCATGGCTAAGTACGGACGCAATGCTTTCGGGCTGTCAATGGCGAAGTGGAATGAATTGTTTGCAGAGCGTAACATCAAGGATGAGATAATACAGAATTTCAAAAAACAGATATATGGCAATTGAGCGTGTACCATTGAGGGAGAATCCCAAGTTGTTCGATGTTGCAATCGGTGCGATTCAGCAGGGACTGGCTGACAGGCTGGGCTGGTTGGATTATTCGTTTGGCAGGGCTGAACGGCTGGTTAAGGATGTGGATGGGAGAAAGTATTACACCCCGAACGTCTATGTGGGTAAGCGTGATTATGAATTGGTAATGCCCGACGATTTCCATTTGGGTAATTATTCTTTTTTCGTGATGGATGAACCGCAGGACGTGGAAGCACCATTGCAGGAACAGGTGAAGATAACAGCCCCATTCTCATTGATTGTGTGGGTGGATATGCGGACGATTGATGATAACGACGAAAGGAACACGGAAGCCGTTAAGGAAGCCGTTTTGTTGGCTTTGCAGGACATACACCTGCGACGTGGACGTTTCAGCGTGACGAAAATCTATGAGCGTGCGGAAAACGTTTGGCAGGGATTCACGCAGGACGAAACGCAGAACCAGTTCATGATGTCGCCCTTTGCTGCATTCCGTTTCGTGGGAGAAATGACAATATTTAACGAATGTATATTATGATGAAAGAGTTTTTGTTTTATGTGTGCGTGAGTGCATCGGTATCGGCTTTCCTGCTGCTGCTGGCAGTGAAATGGAAAGTGATTGAGTGGATGCAGGTGCATGGCAATGATTTCTTCGCTAAGTTGGCGAATTGCGATTTCTGCCTGTCGTGGTGGACAAACGTATTGTTGGCGGTGACAGCGTTCATGGTATTTGGCGACAGTCATCTGCTGTTAGTTCCGTTCGTATCGACAATGCTAACAAGGAAGCTGATATGAGAGAGGTGACGTTGCAGGGGCACAAGGTTATGCTCTATACAAGTATTGAGGAATTGCCGATGGCACGTTTCCACAAGTATAACAAGAACCTGCTGATTGATGCAGGTATCGGTGGAGATATGACGGCATTTGACGGACATATTGAGCGTGCGGTGCAGTTCATCAAGGACGGTAAGCGCGAGGATGCAGGAAAGGAGTTGCAGAACTTACGGCAGAACGTCTATATGGTTATCAGTGAAACGAACCCCAATCATTTGTCTTTTGCCTGTTTAGTCAAGGAGATAGACGGCAAGCCGATGGATGATATGTCCGACGAGGGATTGCAGCGAGTGGTGGCAATGCTGGGTGATGTACCTGTAAATGAACTGATGACCGAAAGGGAATCGGTTAAAAAAAAAATAGACAGTGAGCTAACGGCATATTTCCCTGCATTGTTCGATGACGCAAAGACCAAGGAGTTTTATGATATTATCAAGGCAAGGACACAGGCGGTCTTGAAATTAGTCATCGATGGTGTGACGGATGAGCTGACAAAGGACATCGAGCGACTGACAGGCGCACTGCTGACGTACAGCAAGCCGTTGAGCTTTGCAGGAACGGACAATGCAGAGGTGGAGTACGATAAGCGTTACGAGGATATGTGCTTAGTCATCAGTCAGAATGTGCATAGGGATGCAAAGGCGTTCACTGTTATGGAGTTCTATAATGCCTACCTATTCATGGAAAGGCAGAACAAACGTGAAAAACGGCAAAATAAAGCCCGCTAATCGCATTTTAGCCGTTCAGTGGGTAAGTTATAAGCCAATGATATAAAAACCGCTTAGAATCGTTTTTTAAACAAAATAAGGAAATGGAGCAGCCAATTAAATATTCAGACTTGATAAGTCCTGACGATTCCATTGAGAAGTTGATTGGGCAGTTGGAACAGTTGCAGGAAGCCTATACCGGCATGGCGAACAATGTCAAGCAGCAGGCTGGACAGGTGGCAAGCAGCATTAAATCGGTTTCGGGCGCAACGGAACAGGGAAGAAAGGCTATCAAGCAGGGCGACGAGGATGCACAACGGCTTGCAAAGGCTTACAAGCAGTTGGATGCAGCACTGTCGGCTAATGCCAAGGAGATAGCACGGTTGAATGCCGTGAAGCGTGAAGCAGCGAGGTACAACAAATTGATGGTGCAGCGTGGGGAAGAGGAAATCCGCACGATGAAGCAAATCAAGGAAGCGAGCTATGAGCAGCTGACGGCACAATACTCGTTGAACAAGGCTTACATAAATAGCCTGTCGGCAACGGACAGGAAGATAGCCAAGAATCGTGAGTTGATAAAAAGCACGAAAGCCATCTATGAACAGATGAAGCAACTGCAAGCCGATACAGGTAAGATGCAGTTGAATGTCGGCAATTATCCGCAGTTGGGTGGATTGGTTTCTACGCTTGGAATGGCAACGGTGGGCATTGGCAGTTTCGCAGCAGCAGGAACGGCTGCAATCGGTGAACTGAAATCCAACATAGACACTGCGATGCAGTATGAGAAAGCAGTGAGTGGACTTGCTGCAATATTGGGTACGACCAAAGATAAGATGACCGACCTCACGGAACAGGCATTGCATTTGGGCGCAACGACGGTATTCACTGCATCGGAGGTTATTCAGTTGCAAACGGAATTGGCGAAGCTGGGATATAGTGTGCAGGACATCCTTAACATGGCTCCGTCGGTGTTGGACTTCGCACAGGCAACAGGCAGCAGCCTTGCAGATGCAGCGAGTTTGACAGGTGCAGCGTTGCGAATGTTTGAGAAAGACACAACGCACGCACAGGAGTTCACGGATAAGATGACGGCAAGCACGACGAAATCGGCATTGTCATTCAGCTTCTTGCAAAATGCGATGAGTACGGTATCGCCAGTGGCTAATGCTTTCGGTTTCAAGATTGAGGAAGTGCTGGCATTGCTCGGACAGTTGGCTAATGCTGGCTTCGATGCGTCAAGTGCTGCAACGGCAACGAGAAATATACTGCTGAATCTTGCAGACACGAACGGAAAGCTGGCACAGGCACTCGGGCAGCCAGTGAACAATCTCGACGATCTAATCGCAGGCTTGAACACGTTAAAGGATAGAGGCATAGACCTTGCAGAAGCATTGGAACTGACCGACAAGCGTAGTGTAGCAGCGTTCAATACATTCCTTTCGGGTTCAGATAATGTGCTGGCATTGCGTAATGAGTTGAATAATGCAAACGGTGCTGCAAGGCAGATGGCTGAAACGATGGGCGACAACCTCGACGGTGCGCTCAAAGGTCTTTCTTCTGCATGGGAGGGGCTTAACCTGCACGTCAATGAGGGTAACGGATTGTTGCGTACATTGGTCGGCTGGTTGACAGAGTTAGTCCGTGCATTGGATAGTGTCATTGTCACGATAAGCAATTCAACGGCATGGGATTGGTACACGGATAAACTCAAAACATTCACTGGATGGGTTATCAGTGCCAACGGCAAAGTGAGAATGCTGTGGAACACGTTGAAATTATTTGGTGGTGACGGTGGCAGCAAGGACACAGGGGCGACGGTGGCTTCGGTGGTGGATAGTGTCATGGGAAACAAGCCTGCAACACCAGCGAGCAGCAACACAGGAGGTAGCACAACAACAAGCCCCACAAGTCCTACAAGTCCTACGAAGCCAAAAAAGACATCAAAAGGTGGTAAGAGCGCAGCGAACAACGCACTGAAAGACCAAGAACAGGCGCAAAAGCGTTCCTTACAGTTACGCAGGGAGTATGAGGATGCACTGCTGGAAACAATCGACGATGAGCAGACGAGAGAGCGCACGAAAATCATTCAACAGTATGACAGGAAGATTGAGGATTTGCGCTTGCAGTTGAGCAAAGAGAAAAAGTTATCGGTTGAGGATAAGCAGAACATCGACAACACGATTATCGCATTGGAGCAGGCTAAACAGGTTAAGCTGGCTGAACTGGTCGAGAAAGGTGCTAAGAAGCAACAGCAGGAGCAGGAAAAGGCTGATAGAAAGGCAGAGCAGGAGCGTAAGACTACGCTGCGTGAATCTGAAAAGGCTATTGACCTGCAATATAAACTCGACTTGGCAGAGATTGATGCGCTGGCTATATCAGAGAACAAGAAAACGCAGATGCGATTGCAGGCAGAGAAAGAACGCTTGCAGAAGATGATTGCGTTGTACAAGGCAAATGGAAAAGTGCTGTCGCAGACGGAAATCGCCATCATGGAGCAGCAAATGAGGGCTATCGAGATAGCGATGAAAAAGAATACGTCGAAAGACATCTACGATTTGCTGGGATTGAATTTGAGTGATGAGAAGAAAGAAGCGATTAATACGTCATTGGAGTATGCGATGACGGCACTCAACGATTATATGGATGCGTGGAGTGAAGCAGCGCAGCGTAAGGTTGATTTAGCGACGCAGGAGGTTGATAGCGCACAGGCAGCATTGGATGCGGAGCGACAGGCGAGGGCAGAGGGTTATGCAAGTAACGTGGCTTATGCACAGAAAGAACTTGATTTGGCTAAGAAGAATCAAGAAAAAGCATTGCGTGAGCAGGAGCGTGCCCAGCGTGCTAAGTTGCTGATGGATACGGTTACGCAGGCAAGTAACTTGATTACGGCTTCGACGTTGATATGGTCGCAACTTGGATTCCCTTGGGCTATCCCTGCACTGGCTGTTATGTGGGGTAGTTTCGCAGCAAGCAAGATTATGGCTTTTAATGCCACAAGGCAGGGCACGGAGCAGTACGGAGAGGGCACTGTCGAGCTGTTGCAGGGTGGCAGTCACCAGTCGGGCAATGATGTTGATTTAGGTCGTAAGAAAGACGGAACACGCAGACGTGCGGAGGGTGGCGAGTTCTTTGCCGTCATTAATAAGCGAAACAGCAGGCGGTTCAGAAAAGAGATTCCCGACGTTATCCATTCATTGAACGACGGCACGTTTGCCGAAAGGTATATGAATGCCTACAAGACGGCTGACGGCATGACGGTTGTCGAAATGGGAGGCAATCCAGATCTGCGTATGTTGCAGGATGATGTGAGTGCAATCCGTGAACAGGGCGAACGTCAGAGGTACAGCGACGGCAAAGGTACACATATTGTATATAAGAATTTACATCGTATAATCAAGAATTAGGGAGGTAGGAAGTATGATACCAATATACAGGTGGAGAATATCGAAAGATGGAGGGCATCCGTTTGTGGTTCATCCTGTCTATAAGGATGACCTCTCGCTGAATTATGAAAAGGAATCGCAGCAGCGTTTTTTCCGTGCGAAACTTTCCTCTAAGATTGATTTCGTGGCTGATGATGCGGACAGGATAATTGAAGCACCGTTTGAAACGAAATTCACGCTGTTGCTGGATATGTCAAGCGATATGGGTTTGACGTTTAGCCAGTATTATGCCTGTCAGTTCTATAAGACAGATTGCACGATTAACTATGATGATAGAAAAGTATCGGTACAGCCCGAAGCACAGGATAGATACAATGACGTGCTGGCAGGTCTTGATAAGGAATATAACTTGATAGAACTTGCACCTGCCATTCAGCCTATCAGACTGACGAAAAGACCGATGTTCCAGCTTTATAACGTTGGCGAAAGTATATGCACTTGCTTGTGTGGTGGACAGGCTTTTGAGGTGGATATGTTTGAAACGTCGGAGGAAAGAGTGATAGAATGTGGCTTTGGTTCGATGAATGCTGGCTGGGAGTTTAACTTTCAGAATCCGCCAGTGGCAGGGTTTGGAAGTCCGTTCATAGGTTTCAATCATGGCGACGGTTCGGAGTTTTGGGCAACGGACACGACGTATTATTTGAAATATTATCAGTATCAAGAGGGTGCATATTTTACAAACGGTGTCAATATTATAGAAACAGCAACTGGTACAGTGAAGTGGAATTTTGAGCAGACAGGAATTTATGCATATCAAGACATTCCACCAGAGATAACGTTTTCGGGCGATCAGCAGCTGACGGCATATAAGGCTTCCTACGGAATGTACGGACGTATGGTTACGGACAGGAACGATGTGCAGGGCTGGAATGTTAATGAATTGCGTTCGGATGACGTGGTGAGCAACAACAGGAACTATCATTACAGTACACCGTTTACGGGTTTCACGGCAACACAGTCGAGCCGTACCAGTCAATCGCCTACGAAGTGGGGCAGGAATGATGCAGGGCTGTATTTCCTTCCTCCCGATGATGTGCATGAGTGGTACCCAGTAGGACGTTCGCAATGGGTTAATACAAGCGTATGGGTTCAGTATTCTGCTTATATGGCGAATATAGAGTTGCAAGGACGTAAGGAGTTCACGCTTAAAGATGCGTTTCCGATTTGGTCGGTTATCAAGGTGCTGCTGGCAAAGGTTGCGCCTGACGTTACGCATGAGGGCACGTCGGAGTATAGTGATTGGTTATACGGAAATGCAAGAGGTCTTGCTGTATTTGGCGGTGATATACGGCTCTTTGTGTCGCCAAAAAGTAACATTATCGTCGGAGAGTATCAAGAGCCTGCAATGAAAGCACCTGCAACGCTTGGAGGTGTGTTGAAAATGTTGCGTGATATGTACGGCTGTTATTGGTTCGTGGATGAGCAGAATCGGTTGAGGATAGAGCATATTCAATGGTTCAAGAATGGCGGTTCATATACTGGTGAGCCAGTGGTGGGAATCAATCTGACAAAGATATTCAATGTTCGCAACTCAAAGGATTGGGCATATTGCACGAATGAGGTAAAGTTCAAGAAAGAGGATATGGCAGCACGATATGAATATGATTGGATGGATGATTCTACGGAGCTGTTCAACGGAGCGATTGATATAAACTCGACTTTCGTCAAGGGGGATAAGGTTGAGGAAGTGACAATATCGGGATATACAAGCGATGTGGATTATATGCTAATGGCTGCGGATATGTGCAGCAAGGATGGATTCGCTTTGCTTGGCGCAAGACTTGTGTCGGGTGTGTATGCCGTTCCGATTGTCAATTTGGGATTCGGCAATACAGGAAAGAGCGTGCAGAATTATTATTTGTCAATGGCTTTCTTGCTTGATAATTATCTGACGTATGATATGCCTGCGTGGAGTATAGAGATTAACGATGTGCAGGCGACAGCCAAGGGCATACAGCGAAACAAACAGCAGCAATTGAAGTTCCCAGCAGGGTTGGAAGATATTGATTTCAATAAGCTGATACGCACGCATATTGGCGATGGAGAAATAGACAGGCTGGAAATGAGCCTGACAAGTAGAATGGCAAAGGTTCAACTTAATTATAATACTTATGACAGAGAATAATAATCTATCGGTGTTGCCGTTCTATACGGACATCAAGGAGCAGAACCACAGGCGAAGTTATGCGTATGGAGAGGTATATCCGCTATACACGTTGCTTCGTATTGTTCCACCGTTCCAAATCAGACGCAGAACGAGGGCTGGAGGTGTGACGAGGGCAAAGTTGATGACGAAAGACGGAAATTTCGTTGCAGACATTTTGCAGTATCTCCAGCAGGGAGGGTTGCAGGTATGCAGGTTCGAGGATTTCGACTATGACATCATTGTCAGTCCGTCGAATTATGCCATTGCTTTGGCTTCATTGAAAGTGGGGATGTATTATATAGAGCTGACTGACGGTTCGGAAACGTGGTACAGCGACATCTTCACGATGGTAAGCAGTACAGAGCCTTTCCTGTCGGTTGAATGGTGGGATAATAATGATTTGCAGATGCGTGATAGCTGTATTATATACAACACCGTGAAATTCAGAAACAGGATATTCCTGCCTGCCGAGCTGGGAAAACCGGAATACAACTTTGAGGAAGAGGGCGAGGAACGTGATGGGCTGTTTTTCCCCGAAAAGCAGATAAGTGAAAAGGTATATAAGTTCACTTTCCTTGCTTCCGAATACCTGTGCGATGTGATGCGTTTGGTGCGGTTATCGGATTTCGTGCGTGTATATGACAGATACGGCAATCGTTATGTGTGCGATAAGTTTCTGATGACACCAAAATGGCAGGAGCAGGGGAATCTTGCAAGCGTTGAGGTGGAGTTTGAAACGGATACGGTAGTGAAGAAAATCGGAACAGGATTCATCAATGGCGATTACAACGATGACTTTGATAACAGTTTCGATAACTTGGATTGGAGTAGAATCAATTATTAATAAATCGAAAGCGTATGTATGATAATTTAAAATCAGCCGTGACTGCCGTAGTTAAGCAGAACGGTGCAAACGAGATTACAGGACAGAATCTGCAAAGTGTGTTACTTGCAATGATTGATGTGCTGGGTAAGTATGGCTCTTTCGTTGGATTGGCGCAAACGAATACAACACCGACAACGGATGAGGGGAATCTTTTCTATATTGCAGCAGGAAAGGGAACGTATAGCGGTTTCGGGCTGTCGGTGGGAGATAATGAACTGGCTATATTCTCGAAGCCTGCTTCAACGTGGACAAAGTTATCTATTCCTGTTAAGACGAAAATCGGTGATGGAGAGATAACGACGGCTATGCTGGCGAACGGTTGTGTAACAACGGCAAAGATAAAGGACGGAGCAGTTACAGAGGGTAAGATTGCGAGAGGAGCCGTAACGTCAACCAAAATCGCAGATAGTGCTGTGACGAGTTCTAAAATCATGGAAAATGCTATCACTGAGGAACTTATCGACGATTTGGCTGTTACACGCTCAAAGATTACAAACGGTGCAGTAGGAACGAATGAGTTAGCCGATAATGCGGTTACGACATCTAAGATAAAAGATGGGAATGTTACGACTGCGAAGATTGCTGACGAAGCAGTGACATCGCAGAAAATAGCTGCACTGGCAGTGCAGTATGGAAACCTTGCAGATAATGCTTGCGATGGAACGAAGATAGCTAATAATAGTATTAGAACAGCAAATTTGCAATATGGTTCAGTGACAACGCCAAAGATAGCCGATAGAAACGTAACGACCGAAAAATTGGCTGACGGAGCAGTTACAACTGCGAAACTTGCGGATGGCTCGGTAACACAGAATAAATTGGCAAGTGATGTCGTGATTCCATTGGCAGGAGTGAAAATATTTAATCTCACGGCATATGCTAATGACGATTACATTTATACTAATGTTGCTGACGAAACAACGTTATTGAACGGAATAACTTATAGTGATTTGGTAAATGGAGAAAATAAATTGTTCGGGCTTTGGATTGATACTCCCATACTGATTGCAGGAATATTACGTCAATTCGGAGGAAACTATTATATTACAGGTAATTACAGGGAAAGATTTTACTCCATTTACATCGTTGTCATAGGTTCAAGTATTACGAATATTTTCGTCGAAGTAAGCAACATGGCAAGAAGAACGAGAAGGACTGGAATATCGCAATCGGAATTGACACGTTTGTCATCTGCTGTTGCTGAACAGAATCTGGAAAAATATGGCTTCAAAGTCGGAGATTCGTTCACAATTGGTACGAGAGATTATGTTATCGCTGGCTTGAATCCGATGAAAGGAACTTCGACACCTTATAGACTGACGGAAAACCATGTTGGATTGATTGTAATTCCTCACACCACACAAAAGTGGAATGAAAGCGGTAATACATACACAGGCGGTGATGGACGTGGTGCAGGATATGTAAACAGCGATTTGCATCATTATCTCGTCAATACATTACTGCCGTTGGTGCAGGGGGATTTGGGTTCATCTCATTTGCTGGCACATAACAAACTGCTATCCAACGCAGTGAATCAGACAGGTACGAACAAAATGGGTTCTGCAACAGGATGTTCGTCAAGTTGGGGATGGGTTTCGTCGTATATATCTGCATTGAGTGAGGTGCAGGTGTATGGAGCAACGGTATGGAGTTCAAGCGGATTCGACACTGGCGAAGCGTGCAGACAGTTGGATGTGTTTAGGATATATAACCATACCGAGATATTCGGTGGCGAATATCCGTGGCTTAGAGACGTGGTTTCCGCTTCCTATGCTGCCGGTGCGGACGACGGCGGCGATGCGTACCGTAACACTGCGTCGATTGCCCGTTATGTTGCTGCGCTCGTCCTCTTCAATTAAGAGGTTAATTAATCATTGCAGCCCCCTCGTGGGGCTGCATATCAATCGGATTTGCAAAATAATAAAATTATGAGTGTCGTTAAATCGAAACGCAATCAGAGCAAAGTTGAATTTGAATCAATTTTCTTCCAACTGGTGGATGGCATAGACAATCTTGTTGAACACGATTTCTATGCAGAGGGAATGCTGGCTGTTAAGAACAAGACGTTCCTCGAAATCAGATGCAGGACGTTGGAGGATATGACTGATAAATTAATATATCATATCAAAATCGCTAATTCTATATATCCGCAATGTATTGCAGAATGGGAAGAAAGGCGAGTGGAACAGGGAAAGGCGATTGGAACGTGTTATGCCATCCTAACCAATATGCAGCGCATTATGATACGGCTTCGCATTCCAGACAATAAATACACGCTCGACATTAAGAATGTTATGAGGATGATTAACAGCTTGAAAGCGTGGAGAAAGAGCGACAATAAATTAAGGTCAAAATTAGAGAATAATTAAAGAAATGGGTATGGTTCTGAAAGTGGTTTCCGCTTCCAATGCTGCCAATGCGAACAACAACGGCAATGCGAACAATAACACTGCGTCGAATGCCAATTATGTCGCTGCGATTATTCCCCTGCGTTTAGAAAAGGCTAACCGACACACAAGTGTCACAAAGACAATGCCTGCAAAGAGGATAAGGAGAATCATACCTTCTGCCTGTTGGCAGTAAACAAGCAGGGTGACGCTGCCTGATACGTCAGATGTAGCTATATGCGCCCTGCATTTTAAAAAGAAAATAGAAATATGGCAACGCTTGAACAATTATTTGAACTTGATATGCTGAACGAATGTTCGATTGAGTGTACAAAGCAAAGTCGCTGGAAAGAATCCACCCAGCGATATATTGCCGATATGCTAATCAGAAACGTGCAGTTACAGGATGATGTTCTAAGCGGACAGTACAGGGTATCGCCTACGATTGATTTCGCAATTAATGAACGAGGGCATATCCGAAAGATAGAAGCACCAGTTGTAAGGGATAGGAACGTACAGAAGTCTTTGATGAAAAACGTCCTTATACCGTCTTTGCGACCATATATTATATACGACAACTATGCGTCATTGAAACAGCGTGGTACAGCGTTCGCACGAAAGAGATTTGAGATAATGCTACGCAGGTATATTGCGAAATACGGCACTGACGGATATATATTGCTGGGAGATTT
>JAEEGH010003113.1_pt1 | contig 44126 bp, 33 predicted proteins | sample 9134181 | NCBI WGS metagenome assembly JAEEGH01 (sample SAMN16246544, study PRJNA631951) | gut metagenome | biome: gut microbiome; feature: rumen; material: DP-attached | host: Bos | place: Iran: Karaj | collected 2018-10
GATCGAGATCCCGCGCGCCGCCCTCACGGCCGACGAGATCGCCAAGGAAGCCGAGTTCTTCTGCTTCGGCACGAACGACCTCACCCAGATGACCTTCGGCTTCTCGCGCGACGACTCCGGCAAGTTCCTCGGCGCCTACTACGACGCCAAGATCTTCGAGAACGACCCCTTCGCCAAGCTCGACCAGACTGGAGTCGGCAAGCTCATGGAGATGGCCATCACGCTCGGCAAGAAGACGCGCCCGGCGCTGCACTGCGGCATCTGCGGCGAACACGGCGGCGACCCGACCAGCGTCGAGTTCTGCCACCGCATCGGCCTGGACTACGTGTCCTGCTCGCCCTTCCGCGTGCCGATAGCGCGCCTCGCGGTGGCCCAGGCCGCCATCAAGTTCCCGGCCAAATAAGCCGGGAGCTTGAAAAAGCGAAAAAAGGAGCGGGGGCCGGCAAGCCGGTCCCCGTCCTTTTTTCTTCCGCAACCCAAACGAAAGGAAATCAACTACTCGTTATCGAGACCCTTGCTCTTGAGGTACTCGATAACCGCGCCGACAGTCGTCAGCTTCTCGGCCTCGTCGTCAGGAATCTCGGCTCCGAACTCTTCCTCAAAGGCCATGATGAGTTCGATGTTGTCGAGCGAGTCGGCTCCAAGGTCGTTCACGAAGGACGCCTCGGGCGTCACCTGGTCGGCATTGACTCCCAGAGAGTCAATGATAATCGCTTTTACACGTTCTTCAAGTTTGGTTGCCATGTTGGCTTCTCCTATTGAAAATTAGTAGGAAACCATGATACCAAAATGGACGATGAATTGCAAGTCTTGGGGAAAATGGTAGAATAATATCCTCTTACAAGGAAGACGAAATTAATGAAAGGAATCGTGTTGGCCGGTGGTTCCGGCACAAGGCTCTACCCGATAACTCGGGCGACATCGAAGCAGCTGCTGCCCGTTTACGACAAGCCGATGGTCTATTATCCGCTGTCGGTGCTCATGCTGGCCGGCATCCGCGACATACTCCTCATCAGCACGCCAGAGGACATCGGCTCCTTCGAGCGGCTGCTGGGCGACGGTTCCCGGTTCGGCGTCAAGATATCCTACGCCGTGCAGCCGCGCCCCGAAGGGCTGGCGCAGGCATTCACCATCGGCGCCGACTTCATCGACGGCGAACCGACAGCGCTCGTCCTCGGCGACAACATCTTCTACGGCCAGGGGCTTTCGCATGTGCTGCGCCGCGCCGGCGGACTGAAGGAGGGCGGAATCATCTTTGGCTATCAAGTGTCCGATCCCGAACGATACGGCGTGGTGGAGTTCGACGCCGCAGGCAAGGCCATCTCCATCGAGGAGAAGCCGGCAAAGCCGAAATCCAACTTCGCGGTCCCCGGCCTCTATTTCTATGGTCCGGACGTGGTGGAAATGGCGCGCCGCGTGAAGCCCTCCGCGCGAGGCGAACTTGAAATCACCGACCTGAACCTCCTCTACCTGCGCGAAGGGCGCCTCAACGTTGAAATAATGAGCCGCGGTATCGCCTGGCTCGACACGGGCACATACCAGTCGCTCCTCCAGGCCGCCTCTTTCGTCGAAACGATCCAGGACCGCCAGGGGCTGCGCATCGCCTGCCTTGAGGAAATCGCATTCCGCAACGGCTGGATAGACACCGCGGCCCTCCGCGCCGCCGGAGAGCTGATGCGCAAGAACGACTACGGCAAATACCTTCTCGCGCTTGCGGAGGACAAGCAATGATTCGCAAAGCAGTAATTCCAGCAGCGGGCTTCGGAACCCGCTTTCTCCCGGCGACCAAGTGCTCGCCCAAAGAGATGCTCCCAATCGTCGATACGCCGGTCATCCAGTATGTCGTGGAGGAGGCCGTCGCGTCCGGCATCACCGACATCCTCATGGTGATCGGGCGCGGCAAGCGCGCCATAGAGGAGCACTTCGACCGCTCCGCCGAACTTGAATGGGAGCTTGAGGCAAAGGGCAAGCTCGACCAACTCCGCCAGATCCGCCGAATCTCCGAACTCGCGAACATCCACTTCGTCTGGCAGAAGCGCATGCTTGGCCTGGGCGACGCCATCCGCTGCGCCGAGGCCCATGTGGGAGACGAGCCATTCGCCGTGCTGCTGGGCGACACCCTGCTCCAATCCACCAGCGGCGTTCCCGCCGTGAAACAGCTGATCGACGCCTACGAGGCGACCAAGACCAGCGTGGTGGCCGTCGAGGCGGTCACGCCGGAGAAGGTAAGCAAATACGGCGTCATCGCCGGAGAGCCGGAGAAGGACATCGGCGACGGCAAGATCTGGCGCGTTGACGATCTTGTGGAGAAGCCGGCACCTGAAGAGGCCCCCTCCAACTACGCGATCGCCAGCCGATACGTGCTCACGCCTGACGTCTTTGCGGCGCTGCATGACGTCCGCCCCGGCAAAGGCGGAGAGATCCAGCTCACCGACGCCCTGCGCCTCCTGGCGCACGCATCGCCAATCCACGCACGCATCATCGACGCCGTGCGCCACGACGTGGGCAACCACATGGGCTTCATCAAGACCAACATCATCTACGGACTCCTGCGCCCCGACTTGCGCGACACCCTTGCCGCATTCATCAAGGAAACGGCAAAGGATTTGTAATCTGAAATTCAAGGCATGAATTCCAGAATCTCAAATCTCAAATCTCAAATCCGAAATCTGGAATCTGGAATCTGGAATTTAGAATTTAGAATTTCAAATCTCAAATTTGAAATCTGAATTCTGAAATTCAGAATCTGAAACCAGAAATTAACTTTTCAACTTTTCAACTCTCAACTCCTAACTATGAACTCATTCATTGACATGCCAATCTGGCCAAGCAAGGCGCCGCTGGCCATCGACGGCGAAGAACAATGCACCGGGCGCATCACCCCACGCGACGACGGAATCGAGCGCCTCACGGACATCACCGTTCCGACGCTGACATTCTTCCCGGCGACCTCCGCCGACCGCTCCCCAATGCCGGCTGCGGTCGTCTGCCCAGGCGGCGGCTACGAATACCTCTCCATGAACCAGGAGGGCCGCGACATCGCGATGTGGCTTGCCGAGGCAGGCGTCTCCGCATTCCTCCTCAAATACCGCTGCCCCAAACGTCGCGATGCCGCGCTTGCCGACGCCGCCCGCGCCATGCGCCTGATCCGAGCCAACGCGGCCGCATGGGGCGTCGTGCCCGACAAGGTCGGCATGATCGGCTTCTCCGCCGGCGCCCACCTCACCGCGCGCCTCTCCACCCTCCCCGCAGGAGCAGAGCCTTATGCGCCAATCGACGCGGCCGACGCCCTTCCCTGCCGGCCCGATTTCCAGATGCCGATATACCCGGCCTACATCTTCCGTGACGGCTACGCCCACGATCCGGACTTCGCCATCACGAAGGACACGCCCCCCGCCTTCATTGCGCAGTCGGCAAACGACACCTTGGTGAAGAGTTCCCTCGCCTACGCAGCCGCCTTAATCGAAGCCGGCGCATCGGTGGAGCTCCACATCTACCCGGATGGCGGCCACGGATACGGCATGCTGCGTTCCCACGGACGCGCCGCGCGCTCGTGGCCCGAAGCGGCTGAACGCTGGCTCTTCAATTCCATTTTGAAGTAACCATCCTCATAGCAAAAAATGGCAAGCACCCCCCACGATTTCGTCAACTACGACGAGTCGAAAGTTCTTCCCTACTCTCTCGAAGACCCGCTGGTATTCGCCGATGGGCGCAAGGTGACCTCGCCTGCCGAGTGGCAGGCGCGCCGCCGCGAGATCCTGGACATCTTCGCAAGCAAGATGTATGGCAGGGAGCCACCGCCACCAGAGGCGCTCCAGGTAGAACTAGTCGAAGAAGGCACGGAGTTCGCGGGGTTCGCCATCCGCCGCCAATACCGCATCCGCTTCCGAGACGACGGCACAGGGCCTTACCTGGACTGGCTTGTCCTTATCCCAAACCGAGTACAGGGGAATGCGGCAATCGCCGGCGACGATGGCCGCACCACTTATGAGAACAAGGGGAAGGTCCCGGTCATCCTCTTCCTCAACTACCGCGGCAACCATGCGCTGCTCAGTAGTCCAGAGGTGATCATACCCGACAACGTCTGGTCACATGCGGAGCAGTCGCGCCAAGACGGCACCTACTCGTTGCGGCCGGAAATGCGTGGCAACGAGCGCAACACCTCCTTCCGATACACCTTCCCGATCGAGGTCATGCTGGCGCGCGGCTATGCCGTGATGAGTTGCTGCTACTGCCAGGTTTCCCCCGACGTGGAAGTCCGCAATGGCGACCCGCTAGACCTGGCGTGGACTGGAGTCTTCGATTTGTGGAAAGACCAGCCGACGGACGCGCCCGACCGCATCACAACCCTCGGCGCGTGGGCATGGGCGCTCTCACGCGGACTCGACCTCGCGGAGCGCATACCAGAAATCGACGCCACGCGCGCAGTCGCCACGGGCTGCTCGCGCCTGGGCAAGACGGCGCTAATCGCCGGCGCGCGCGACGAGCGCTTCGCCGTGACCGTCCCCAACCAGACTGGCGGAGGCGGCGCGCCCCTCAACAAGCGCTTCTTCGGCGAGACAATCGCCACGGAACAGTTCTCCTTCCCGCACTGGTTCTGCCCGGCATACTTCGAATACGCAGGCAGGGAGTCGGAGCTCCCCTTTGACCAACACCTCTTCCTTTCGTGCATAGCCCCGCGCGGACTGCTCGTCGAGGGCTTCGACATGGACTGGTTCGACACCAAGGGCGAGTTCCTCGCCTGCCGCGCCGCCTCGCCGGCCTGGGAGTTTCTGGGCGCGCCAGGCCTGCCCTCTGTAGATTTCCCTGAGAACTACTCTACTGCGGCAATCGGCAAGCGCCTTGGCTATGTGCGGCGCGGCGGCCAGCACGGCCTGTCAGCCTACGACTGGCTCTGGATGATGGACTTCGCCGACGGCGTATTCGCCTCGCGCTAATCCTCGCCAATGCGGCCTGCGGCGAAGGCGCGCGCCTCACTGTCAGCCGCAAAGACCGCATCTAAGTCGGCGGCGCCGGTTGCGGCCACGCCGTCGAGCGCCGCTTCGTCTATGCGCCAGATGTCGCTGAAGCGTATGCGGTCGTCCAGAAAGGCCTGGACGGCGACTTCGTTTGCGGCGTTGAGAATGGCGGGCGCAGTTCCGCCGCGCCTCAAAGCCTCCCGCGCCAGCGCAAGGCAAGGGAAACGGCGCTCGTCGGGCTTGTGGAAATGAAGCGCCCCGGCAGCCGCCAGATCCAGCGGCCCGGCCACGCCTTGAGACACACGCTCCGGCCAGCACAGGGCGTAGTTGATTGGAATGGCCATGTCAGGAACAGAAAGTTCGGCCACCTGCGCGTTGTCCTCGAACTCAACCAGCGAATGGACGATGCTCTCCGGATGGACGAGGACGCCTATGCGTTCCTCCGGCACATCGAATAGCCAGCGCGCCTCCATGATTTCAAGCCCTTTGTTCATCATGGTGGCGCTGTCGATCGTCACCTTGCGGCCCATAGACCACTTCGGGTGGCGCAGGGCGTCGGCGGATGTGACGGCATCGAAATCGACTTCCGGGTGAAAGAAGAAAGGACCGCCGGACGCGGTGAGGATGAGGCGGCGTATAGACGGCGTGGTCAACTGCAGGCCATCCCCAGGCAGCCAGGTGCAGGCAGGAGCGCTGTTCCGCGACTGAAGCGCCTGGAAGATTGCGCTGTGCTCGCTGTCAACCGGAAGGATGCGGACGCCCCGTGCGAGGCGGCGCGCCATCACGGTCTCGCCGGCGGCGACCATGACCTCCTTGGATGCAAGGGCGATGTCGCTACCGGCGTCGATTGCCGCCAGAACCGGACGCAACGCCGCCATTCCCACGATTGCGGCAACAACGATGTCTGCGCCTAGCGACGCGACTTCGAGAAGTCCCTGCTCGCCCGCGTGCAGGATGAGGCCGTCGGGAAGATTGGAGGACAGGCGGCGCGCCGCAGACTCATTTGAGAGGGCGATGTGACGCACGCCAAGGGCAAGCGCGTCGCGCACGAGGGTTTCGGCGTCAGAATTCGCTGTGAGGCCTACAACCTCGAAGCGTGAATTGCCACGCAGAAGGCTGATGGCCGTCTGGCCGATGGAGCCTGTTGCCCCGAGTATGACGATGCGCCTGGACATAACTGTTCCCCTTTGCCCGTTCCCCATTCCCTGTTCCCCGTTCCCTCCAATAATAGCAAAGCGCGGCGGAATATGCTATCATGGTGGGCATGAATAGCCACGCATACGCAGTCATAATGGCGGGCGGCGGCGGGGAGCGGCTTTGGCCAATGAGCACCCCCGAGCGCCCGAAGCAGTTCGTAACCCTCTTTGGCGGCAAGGCGCTTCTGCGCCACGCCGTGGACAGGCTTGAAGGCATTGTGCCACCGGAGCGCATCTTCATCGTGACGTCGCGGGCCTTGGAAATTGCAACGGAAGAGGCATGCCCGATGCTGCCGCGCGCAAACATCGTCGGGGAGCCATGCCGGCGCGACACGGCCGCAGCGGCGGCGCTCGCGTGCGGTCTAGTAGCAGCGCGCGACCCCGATGGCGTCGCGCTATTGCTTACCGCCGACCATATCATCGGCAAGGAAGATATTTTCAGACTGACTCTTGCTGACGCGGCGGCGGTGGCGGCGCGCGAAGACTGCATTGTTACAATCGGCATTGAGCCTACATACCCGGCAACAGGCTATGGCTACATCGAGGCCGGCGACGCGATGGCCGATGTCAATGAGGGTGACACCATGTTCTGGCGCGCGCGGCGATTCGTTGAGAAACCCGATCTGGAACGGGCGAAAGAGTATCTCAAGAGCGGCGGCTTCTTCTGGAATTCCGGGATGTTCGCATGGTCTGCCAAGACAATGGCGGCGGCGGTGCGCGAATTCGCTCCTGGACTAGAACCGCTGCTCTCCGCCCCGGCAGAGGCAGGCGCAACGCCGGGGGCTCTTGCCGAGAGACTTGACGCCCTCTATCCAAACCTGCCGAAGATTTCCGTCGATTACGCGATCATGGAGCGCCATCGGAATGTGGTGATGGCCCGTGGCACATTTGACTGGGACGACGTCGGCTCATGGACGGCGGCGGCCAAATACCTTGCAAGTGATGGCGACGGTAACTCAGTCTCCGGTCGTGTGAAGACAATGGACAGCAGCGGAAACATCGTCGTGACCGACGATGGGAAGCTGGTTGCATTGCTGGGCGTTGAAGACCTGGTGGTTGTGCAACATGGCAACGCCACGCTCGTGTGCAAGCGCGAGCGTGCGCAGGATTTGAAGGCCCTGGTTAAAGAAGTCGCCGCCGCCAAATAGGCGGCGGCTGTGCGCTATTTAGTCATCAGAATCGGCCTCGAGCTCAGAGGCCGATTCTTTCGGGCGCTCGTCATGCGGGCGGCTGTCTGGCGAGGCGTTGGATTCCTCGTGTTCAATTACCTCCTGGTTGTGCTTTGTGTCAACGGAGGTGATGTCATCCTTGGCGGCGCGCTTGTAGTATGAGCCATAGCCGTAGCCGTAGCGGCCGCCGTATTTCCCATACTTGCTGTAGTTCGAGTAGGAGTTGTAGGTGCCGGAGGTGAAGGCGTTGGCCTGGTTGAAGTTCACCTCGTTCACAACGACGCCGATGACGTTGGAGCCGGACTCCTTGAGCGCAGCGATGGCGTTGCGGACGAGGCCGAAGCGGCTGCGGTTCGGGCGGCAGACTATCATCACGGAATCGGAGAAGGAGCCAAGCTGGATGGCATCGGAAACGAGACCGAACGGCGGCGAGTCGATGACGACATGGTCGTAGTTGACGCGGGCCCAGTCGAAGAATGCGCGGAGCTTCTCGGAGCCGATGACATTCGCCGGAGAGATGTTGGAGGAGACGGATGAAACCACGAGGTCGAGATTGTCATACTCCGACGGAATGGCGATATTGGAGAAGTCGGTGTCGTCGGGAGAGTCGAGGACTTCGATGAGGTTGTTCTCCGGCGTGATGCTGTCGGCGACATCGTAGATGCGGGCGATACGCGGACGGCGGAGGTCGAAATCGACGAGGAGCGTCTTTTTGCCAGCCATGGCAAAAGAGAGGGCTAGGTTGGATGCGCAGATGGTCTTGCCCTCTTCAGGCTGTGTTGAGACGACGAGGAGGACACGGGAGACATTTGAGTAACGGGGAGACTCAAGAAGCGACCGCAACCCGGCAAATGCCTCGGCGATGCGCGAGAATTTCTTCTTCGCGGAGAGGAGGGCGAGATCGGTTCGCTTGGTGCGGGGGATACGCGGCACGAGGTTGAGCACGGTGGTGTTCATGTGCTTGCGGATATCCTCCGAAGAGGTGATCTTGTCCTCGACGCGGTCGAGGGCGAGAATGAAGAGGAAGCCGATTATGAAGCCCGCCGCAGCACCTGCCGAGAAATCAAGACTGGCGACAGGCGAGAAGGGGGCTGTGGGCAAATCCGCGCCATCGCCGATGATGCGGATTGTGTCGAGGGTGTCGTTGATGGTGATGCGGGCCTCTTCGAGACGGGCGGACACTTCCTTCAGTCGCCCGGAGGCATTGTCGTATGCTAGGCCAAGCTGGCGCATCTGGACGTCTGCGGCGGCGATTTTCAGATCAAGCTCCTGCTGGCGCTTGAAATTGTCGGCGATGTCAGCCTCAATCTTCGCGACTTTGTTCTCGCAAATGCCAAGATTGGCCGCCGCCGTCTGGCGGGCGCGGTCAACGGCCTCGGCATACTGCTTTTCAAGAACCTCAATCCTGTTGTTCTGCTCAACGACCTCAGGGTGCTTGGCAGTGAGCTGGCGATTCTGAATAAGTTCGTCTCGTTTGACGATTGCGTCCCCGAGCTGCTTCTGCATAGCGGAGATTTCGTTGCCGCGCGGCGTGTCGCTTGGGATGGAACTGAACTTGGCCGGATCCTTCATGATCGAGGTCAGGAAGTCAAAAATCTGGCGCGCGTTGTAGCGTGCCGCCTCCGCACTTACCAGATTGCCGTTGAGTGTGGTATGAATCTGGTGCAATGTCTGGCGCTCGCTCTCCATCGGTCCTATCTGGTTTTCCTCGCTGTAAACGAGCAGGGCCTTGGAGGCATCCTCTACGGCGCGCTCCTGCGTTTCCTTCATGGTGATGAGACGAGCAACGCCAACTTCAATGGCGTTTTTGTTCTGATCCTGGGAGAAGGCTACGGCTGTTTGGGCGTATGCGTTGGCAATGGCCTGCGCGGTTTTTGGGTTCTTATCGTCAACTTGGATGCTGACGAGGCGCGAGTTGCGCTGGACTTCAAGCTTGACATTTTCACGAAGCAACTTCCAGAGTTCTTCGTCCCCCATCGTCTTGAGTTCGGTATAGTCGGTGCGAACCCGATCCGCCACAAGCTTTATCACCTGTGTGGAACGGAGCATAGCCAGACGGGTGTTGAAAATCTCTCGGGTCGAACCTTGGGCGTCTGGGTCGTTGATGATGATTTCGCCGGAGTTGATTACACGCCGGGGCTTGACGCTGATTTCAATCAGGCAGTTGGCCCTGTAAAGAACGGGGGAAGCCTTGTAGAAAGCAAAACCTGCGGCAAGGCCCAAAACGACCGCCACCACAAGCGTTGGCCACTTGAGGAGGGTTACGCGGACGGCGCGGGAAAGCGATATGCGGCCAAAGACGGAATCGTCTTGGTCATGGGGGTTGTCGGTGCCGTAGTAGTAACCAGGAGATCCAGAAGAACCGTAGTAATAACCAGGGCCGCCCGAACTGTGGCTGCCGTAATAGTAAGCGGGACCGGAACTCTGCTGCCCTGGCAGTCCGTAATAGTATGACGCCTTGTTGCCACCGTAGTAGTAATAACCCGGGCGGGAATGGCCGGAGGCCTGCTTGGCGCCACTATCACCCGATGAACCGCTCTGCTCTTCGGCGGTCATACCCGCGCTCTCCGCACCTTCAGGGGACGCTGGCGCGCCTCCCTCAGGGACGTTTTCGGAGTTGTTGGTGTCGCTGTCCTTCTTGCTCATTTGCCTACCGCCTCGATCTCTTGGACTTATTCGGCTTGGGCAGGGACATGCTTGCCACTGCAAGGAACACGGCCCAAGTCAAGATGTTCAACTGGCTCCCGAATACCGGGACAAAAAAGGAGAGCCCCGTCGCGCAACCAGCTGCAAAGAAAAGAGCAAGCGCGTCTGGAGTCATGATGTCATACAAGCCTATGCGGTCCGCCTCGCTTGCAGAGGTCGATTTAAACCCCTGTTTGTATTTAGTTCCATAGCGCACGAGATGAAAAATACGGACAATAGAAGTCGCCAGCATGACCACGAAGGGTGCAAGGAAGAGAATCGTGCCTACGGCGCCTCTTTCTGCCAGACACTGGGCGAAGTCGTTGCCGCAACGCCAATGGCGGGAGTTTGGATCTTTTACGGCAGCCCAGTTCTCTTTGCGCATGTATTTTGGGAAGCCCTTTTCAAGGCCGTAGCAAGAGGTGCCGACGCCGCCTATGGAATTGTCCTTGAACATTTGCCATGCGGCATCAGTCATTGCCGTGCGCTCGGCGACTTCCTCCTTGGTCTGCCACGGTCCCTTGAAAATCTTATCCGTGCAGTCATGGAGGCGGTTCTCAGGATAGGCGATGAAATGGAGAAATCCGGCCACTGCGCCGATAATGACTATCGCCGCAAGGGTGACAATGCTCAATTCGCCAAGCGAAGCCTTCACCACATACACAATCGTATAGGTGGCGAGGATGACCAACGCAACGGCCAAGACGGCTATTGAGAGACATGACAGCGAAAAGAGCGCCGAGACCAGACTCACGAGGAAAGACAGGAAAAGAAAGCGGATGTGCCATTTTCCCTCGCCCTCCCCATCGTCGTCGGCCATCGCCATAAAAAGATATCCGAAAGCGGCGCAGGCGTTCATTAAAAAATATGCGCCAGCTTCCGTTCTTGTTGCGAAGGTAGCGAAGGAAGGGGGAGGAGGAAGCTTGATTCCCACCGCATCGGACGATGGGGTCTCAGCATACGAGTATAGACCATACAGCCCCAGAAGCGTGGCGACCCCTAATAAGAACTCAATAGACAGACGCCGCCCCTTCTTTCCAAGGCAGTCGCGAATAGCCAGGACAACGGGAGCCACAATTAAAATGGTGAAGAGGGCCTGAATCGACAGAAGCATGTCAAGACATGCTGGGAATCCCTTGAAAATTCCCGAAGTGTACTCCCACGTGCGCCGCGCGCGGACATAAATCAAATCCCGCGGGCCGTTCAGAGTTTGAATGAGGACGAACGCCACCGCCAAAATGGCAAATATGAAGAAATAGTCGCGCTTAATCGAGCAAAGCGCCCTGTAGCGCGCATCTTCTACGCCTTCCCCCTCGCGGGCGGCGGGGAAAAGCAGCATCATAGCCACAAAGCCAAGCGCCAAAAAGGCGATTGGCAGGTAGGATGCCACATTTTCAGGTCCCGGCTGCACCCACGCCAGAAAGGCGGCGATAATCGCAAGGTGCAGCGGAACTATGATTTTCGAGAGGAGGAACGAACGCATCCTAATACTTCAGTGAGATACCGGCACCATAACGGGTGCGGTCGTACTCGTAGCCACTGATCGAGGAACTCACATCGGTGTAGCGCCAGTTCACGAACAGCGAGCAGTAGCGGGTAAGCGAGTAGGAGACATTTGCGAAGAAACGCATCTCGTCGTCATTCCTGTCCTTGCCGCCGCGTTCAACCGAGGTGTAGGGGTTGGTGGTCTTATCCATCTTCTGCACGATCTTGCGGTTGTATTCGTCGCGCTCGTATGCAATGCCGCCGGTGAGTTTCCAGTGGTCGCCAGGCGTATAGGTGAGCGTAGCCGCGATGGTCTCCTCGAGGAGCGAGTTGTCATTGACATCCTGCGCAGGCTCGTATTCGGCGTTGCCGCTAACGCGGAGGGAGAGACGCTGAGCCATCTTCCAGTTGCCGGCGATGCTGTAAACGAAGCTGTTCTCGTCATTGCCCTTGCTCTTCTTGCCCAGATAGTTGCCTGCGGCGTCATACATGCTGTACTTATAGTCACGATAGTGTTCAACACCGATTGAGGTGTCAAATGTGAGCTTGTCCGTAGAGCGCGTGCGGAGACCAATCCTGCCATCGATGCTCCAGGCGTTGCTATCGTAGCCGTCCTTGTCGTAGTTGCGGTAGAGCGTGCTGAGAGTCCAGTCCGTTTTTTCAGTCAATACATGGGCGAAACCCAGTTTGCCGTAAACCCTGGAGTAGTCGTAGTTGGTCTTGTCATCGTAGTTGAATTCAGTATATCCTGCGCCTACGGTAATCTTGCTCTTATCAGTAATGGCCATGTCGCCGCCGCCGGAAAGGGTGAGGACCTTGCGATCATCCTGCGAAAGTTCAAACTCGTCGTCATAGCGGATGTCCTGATAGTTTTCCGAAAGGAACCAGGTGGTGTCACCATCAGTCCAGCCCTTGAGGGTCATGGCTTCGTAGAAGTCGGTGCGGTCATCGACATCGGCACCGGAGGATCTCTCATGGTCGGCAAAAACACGACCGTCCAGACGCCAGTGGTTGCCGGGCATCAGGAAGTTAAGACCGCCCTTGAGAACCAACGTGTCCGCCGTTTCAGTCTGCTTCTTCATGCCATTGCGACGAGCCGATTCCTTGGTGTATTTGCGCATGGAGTTCGGGTTGTCGTCGCGCTCGTAGGAGGCGTTGAAGAAAGGCGAGAGGTTCAGCGTTCCGCCGACCCAATAGCCAGCCGCCGTATCGTAGGCCGACGCTGTCGTGGGGATGACGATGGATGCCGCAAAAGCGGAGGCAACTGCAAGTGTGGAAATACGCATTGTCTTTTTCTCCTTAATGTGATTGACGGAAAAGGTCTATTCTCTGGAATTAGAACTGCCCGCTATATGGCGGCGGAACCGGCGGCTTCTCATGCTCCTGAGGCTTCTCCTGAGGCTTCTCCTGCTCTTCCTCAGGGGTCTTCACGACAAGGCTGTCGCCGTCTTCCGTGCCTTCGAAGCCTTCGTCGCCTTCGGTTGTGCCACCGCCAGGGGTAGTACCGCCAACGTCGACCTCGCCAGCTGTCGGAATTACGATGATGTCAACGCCGGTGAGGACACTTGAGTAGTCGCCACCCATGACATCGCGGGCCGCACCCTGAACCTGGTTCCGATAAGATCCCGGAACTGCGGCGATAACCATGTCAATGTACTCATCCAATTCGCCTTCCTTGCCGCGGAAAAGGAGCTTGATGGCGAAGGCAGTGACTACGACCTTGTCCTCCTCCTCGTAGCCGTCAAGTTCGCCAATCTTCTCGACGACATCGGAAACGAGCTTGTTGTAGGCTGTCTCCTCAATATCACGGGTGGTGTTCTGGACAGACTCAAGCATCAGCGTCGTCCATTCGGGCAGGGCTTCGAACGGAACATTGGAAATCATCGCCACGATGACGTCGGCGAGGTTGCTCTCGTCGGATTCGGCGAGGAAGTTGGATGCCGCTGCAACGAGGTCGAAGACCTTTGACACCGGACTCTGGGGCTTTGCGGCAATCGCATCAATTACCTCGGCTGCGAACGCCTGAATTGTGACGCCGCTCAATTCGGCCACCGCGTTGTGGATGGTCGAGGGGTTAGACGCAGCCTGGGTTACAGTTGCGTTGTCGCTCTGCGCAAAAGCGCAACTTGCGGCCAGAGCTGCCGCGACAATGGTCTTTACGGTTTTCATTATTTATCCTTCCTTGGTTGGGGGTGGTTATGGTGAATTGAGTGAGTTGAAAAATCAAAAGGCTTGGCTGCTAGAAGTTGGATTCATCCACGAAGATGACATCATTTGGCTCTAAAAGAATGTCGTTTTCAAGTTCGCCGTTTTTACCGATTGCTTTAAAGTCTATCACATGACGCTCAATTTTTCCATCTTTTCTTCGCAGGACAAAAACTTTTCTGCGAAGAGCACTTGAGGCGAAGCCGCCGCAACGCTGGATGGCATGGCTCAGCCGCAGGTTGCGGGTGGGCGGGATGTTCACCCAACCCTCGCGATGGACGCGACCTTGTACGAGGACTTGCCCGTACGGGGAAATGCCGTCATCGCTGTATGCGAAGTGAACGTCAACATCTGGATCGGTGAAAAATTCAGAGTAGATGCCTGAAAGGCGACTGTGCAGGCCGTTGATGGTCAGCCCCTCGCACATGACGCGTCCTGCGAGCGGCAAGGAAATTTCGCCCTTTTCGCTGACCATAACATCAAGGGGCCCCACCTCGTCGCGATCGCCAACGCGCACTAGGACTTTGAGGCGATACCCCCTGCCAATAATCGGGTCAAACCTGTTGCCTTCGGAGATTTCCTCGTCATCGGTGAAAACCACACCATTGCCCGCCGACGCGGCGTTCTGTGCGTTCGCCGGTGAGGAAGACTGTTCGCCATCGCCATTGGACAATGCCGACAACTCCGCCATCTCAGCGGCAGTCAGCCCAAGCGCTTCTGCGGGAGTTGCAGGCGCCGCAGGTTGCTGCGCTGGCGCTGCGGGCGGTTGCGCCAACGGAGCTGCAGGCTGCGCCACGGGTGCTGCTGGCGGTGGCGCAACCGGAGCCGCAGGTGGAGGCTCTGGCGCTGCGGGCTGCGCCACGGGTTCAACGGGCTGCGCCACGGGTGCCGCCACCGGCATTGACTCAATGCCTTTTGTCTGCGCCGTTGTCTCGCGACTCGCGCGAGCCGCCTCTGCGGCTTCATGCACTGACTGCCCCTCTTCCGGTGTCGGAAGAATTCCATCGTAGCTTTCAGAATTCCAGTCGCTGCCATCGGCATCGGCTGTGCGGCCACGGGACGTTGAGCAGCCCTGCAAACCAAGCGAAGCCGCCGCAAGCGCCACGGCGGCGACCATCCATGCGCCGCGCAGCGGCATCTGGAGAAATCTATCAAAGCTAGTCATCGTCTTTTCGACCAATTCAAAAATTCAATTCTCGCCTAAATCACAGTCTCTAATTATACCCGACTTTGTTTTTTTTTTCAAGAAAACTTTTTTCAGCGTCATTGGAATGCCATTCAAGAGAGAGGTCAATTGAACGAACGGAATGCGTAAGACAGCCCAGGGAAACAGCATCGACGCCTGTTTCCGCGACCGCCCGAAGGTTCGCGGCAGTGATGCCGCCGGACGCTTCCAGCTTCGCCTTCCCCGCGACAATGGCCACCGCGCGGCGCATCGTGGCGCAATCCATGTTGTCAAGCATGATCCAGTCTGGCCCGCCGCGCAGGGCGCATTCGAGTTCCTCGATTGTCTCCACCTCGATTTCAACTTGAAGATCGGGCCTGCGGCGCCGAGCCTCCTTTACCGCAAGGTCAAGGCGGCTGCCATCGGCGCCGCGCCAGAGCGCCCTGTGGTTGTCTTTCATCAGGATGCGGTCAAACAACCCGAAGCGATGGTTCGTCCCGCCGCCGCACAGGACCGCGTACTTCTCAAGGAAGCGCAGCCCGGGCGTCGTCTTGCGCGTGTCGAGGATTTGCGTTCCAAGATCGGCCACCATGCTCGTGAAGGAACGCGTCATCGTCGCGATGCCGCACATCCTCTGCATGAAATTCAACGCGGTGCGCTCAGCAGTGAGTATTGCCCGCGCAGGACCCTCGAAGCGCAGTATCCCCTGCCCCGCCGCCGCATCGCAGCCATCCGCCACCAGCACCTCGAACGACATTTCCGGCGAGACAGCATCGAAGACAGCCCGCGCCACAGCCACGCCTGCGACGCGGCAGTCCTCGCGCGTCAATATCTCACCCTCGGCCCGCACGTCGGCCGGCACGAAGGCCTCAGTTGTAGCGTCGCCGTCGCCGACATCCTCTTCCAGCGCCAGCCGCACCGCCCGCGCCAGCCGCGGGTCCTTGTCCAAGTTGGGAAGGTTCATCTGCTCACACTCTTACTCTTTCGTCTCTTCCTTTAACTCGTCGATCGTGCTCTTGAACTGCCCCACGTCCGCGAAGCGACGATACACTGACGCAAAGCGTATGTAGGCGATGCTGTCCAAAGTTTCCAGGCGGCGCATGACCAGTTCGCCAATAAGGGAGGTCTTCACGTCCGTCAAGTCAAGGCGCGTGATGTCTTCCACGACGTCATCGACGAGCGCGTTGATTTGGCCGGACGACACTGGGCGCTTGCGGCACGCCGCGAGAATACCGTCGTAGATTTTCTGCCGCGAGAAGTCCTCGCGCCGCCCGTCGCTCTTCACGACGCGCAGCTCCTCGTGCATGATTTCCTCGAAGGTGGTGAAGCGATGCCCGCAGCCAAGGCACTCGCGCCGCCGGCGGATGATCTTGCCGTCATGGACCGACCGGCTGTCAAGGACCTTGTCGGAAATGTCGCCGCATTTGGGGCACTTCATGGCGCCTCCCCCTCCTCCCGCGCGGCAGGGTCGCCGCGCGGCTCCACTGCCTGCGATTCCTGTTCCTCCAGTCCATCTGGGATCTCTAGCTTTTCAGGCTCCTCCAGCGGCTCCACCGCCGTCAGCGTCACCTTGGGTGGCGCAAGGGTTATTTCCAGAATTGACTTGTCCTGCGGGACACGCGCCACAAGCGCCACCTCAAGCGCATTGGTGGCCGAGAGGACGGCACCCTCTGGAACTTCCGCATAGACTGCCACATTCGCTGGCGAGACATCGCGCAGCTGTTCCTCGGCCCCGACTAGCGTGGCGCGGACGCTCGTCGGCTCCACGACAACGCCCTTCGGGAAGGGGAACCCCTGCGGGAAAGATAGCCTCACGGGGATTTTCTCTTCAAGCGGTATGGGGGTTCTCTGCTCCAAAACGCGCACCTTGACCTCGACCTTCTCCTGCGGCAGCGTCACGTCCATCGCATCCTCCCCAGTCGGGGGCAGTATTTCGACGAAACGGACGACTTCGCCAAGGCCAAGGCCGTCCACGGAGACCGGCTTCGTCTGGAGCTTGTGGCCAAGTGCGTCCCAGCCTTTCAGGCGGCTCCCGCCGCCTGTGACCGCCGCGCGCCTTGGCGAATAGCTTATGATTTCCGCGCGGTATCCGGGTGACGGCGTCCCATCAAGTTTTGGCGTCTCGATGTCAAAGTCCATGCTGGCGATCTCGTCCTTGACCAAGGTGACCTTTTCGGGGTCAAAGCGCACCACCGAGACTGAGCCAAAGCCGCGGAGCGCAGGAAGCCGCACGTCGCGCTTCTTCAATGGCACGGAATTGGTGCCGCCGGCCAGCGCCTTGTCGCCTGGATTGTTGACGAGGATTATGGGCTGCGCCATGTCAAGGGCGAGCATGTCCTCCCGCAGCCCTTTGAACACCACGCGCACCGTAGGAGGATTGATGCCGATGCTGCTCCCCTCCGATGCGCCACGTACCTTCACGGCCACGTTGCGCACAAACTCCTCCGTTGGGCGGTCGTGTATGCCGTAGTAAATCACCGTCGCCAACGCCAGGGAAACGACAACCGGCACGCGGTTCTCCACAAGCCGATGCCATATCGACGCCATAAAGGCGCGGCGGGACTTCTTGCTTGTCATGCCCGCCCACATCTCCCGCAGCAGCGCGGCCCCGCGCCTGGCCATGTCTCCTCTATCGTCGCTCATGACTGCACCTCCTCTTCCTTTTGCTCTTCAACTCCCTCTCCAATCGCCTGAGCCAGACGGGCCGCAAGCCCGCCCTTGGGAACGATGCGGTTAAGCAGCCGCACAAGCGCCTCGCGGCTTAGGTCCCTGAAGAAATGACCCTCGCATGCCACGGACATGGAACCTGTCTCCTCGCTGACCACCACGATTGCGGCGTCAGTGCGCTCGCTTAGGCCCAGCGCAGCCCGGTGGCGCGTTCCGCGCCCCAGCTCCTCATTTGACAAGGGGAACACGCACCTCGCCGCAACTATCGTCCCGTCCTTCACGACGACGCCGCCATCGTGCATTGGCCCGCCAGGATGGAAAATCGTCAGGAACATGTCGCGGCTGACCGGAGCATTTACCTTCGTCGCGTCTTCGGTCCACTCGCGCAGATGCGTCCTTCGCTCGATGGCGATGAGCGCGCCAATCTTCTTCATCGACATAACTTCGGCCGCCGAGCAGATTGTCTCAATCACGTCGCGCCGCGCCGCCGCGCCGCCAAGGGACGGCCGTCTCTTGCCAATGCTCAGGAAGGCCTGGCGCAGCTCAGGCTGGAAAACCACCAGCAGCGCGATGGCGATGACAGTGGTCAATTTCCCAAGGAGGAAGAAGAGCACGTCGAAATCAAAGTAATAGGCCGCGCAGTAAAGCATGGCGCCTATTATCACCACGCCCCAGAGCATCTGCTCGCCGCGCGTTCCATGCAGGATTCCGTAAACGTAGAGCAATATCGCCGCCAGTATCACGATCTGCACGATTGCTTTAATACTGAAACCTATAGTAGCTAGTGTCATGGCAAAGTCTCCAGCATTTCCCTTGCGGCGTCGCGCACCGCTTCCGGCGACACCGCCTCCAGGCAGGCAAGGTCGCCGCGCGCGCAGCGCCTCTTTACGCAAGGCTGGCAATCCAGCCCCGCCGAAACCACGCGATGGCCATCGCCCCACGGCCCCGTCCACTCGGGCCGCGTCGAGCCGAAAACCACCAGGCAGCGTGTCCCGACGGCCGCCGCCATGTGGACCGGCCCCGTGTCGTTCGCGACAAGCAGGTCGCTCTGCGCCAGCAACGCCATCGTCTCGGCAATCGTCGTCTTCCCGCAGAGGTTCTCGACGCGCTCCGGCAGTGCCGAAGCGATCTCCGCACCGACGGCGACGTCGCCCTTCCCGCCCAGCACGATGAAGCGCGCGCCTGGCGAATCTGCGCCAAGCAGACGCGCAAACGCCGCGAACTTCGCCGGCGGCCAGTTCTTGGTCACCCACCGCGAGACCGGCGCCATCGCCACAAGCGGCGCCCCCGCGGGGCGCGCCACTTCGGGCAAGATAAAGTCATCTGCGCACAGCGGCCTCTTTGGCCGCGCCAGCCCGAGGTAGTCAAGAGTGTCGAAAGCCTGCTCTACGGCGTGGCGGCTCCTGTCCATGCGCCCGGCGCGTTCCCTAAAAAAGAGGCCGCTTCCCTCTCGAGCGTATGACGGCGCGATGCGCCTGTCGGCGCGCGCCAGCCGCGTCACGGCCGCGCTCTTTGCAAGCCCCTGGAGGTCAACCGCCAAATCGTAGCGTTCGCTGCGCAAGTCGCGCAAGGCCCCACGAAGCCCCGCCAGCACATGGTGGCGCGGAATCTCAACGATGCGCCTCACGCAGCGAAAGCACCGCACCAGCGCCGCGAACTCAGGATGGACGGCCCAGTCAATCTCTGCGCCCGTCTGCTCGCTGATCGCGCTTACCGCCGGCAGAACATGCAGGATGTCCCCCAGCGAACTCAGTTTTACCGCCAGTATCTTCATGTGGCGCAACTAGTATAGCACAATCGCGCCACTTCACAATCTTCCCCGCGACACCCTAAACGATCTTCCCGGGATTCAGGATTCCGTTGGGGTCGAAGGCGGCCTTGATGGAGCGCATGATTGCGCGCACCTCGGGCGACAGCGACTCGGCGAGGAACGGCTTCTTCGCGAAGCCGATGCCGTGCTCGCCGCTGACCTGCCCGCCGAACTCGCGCGCCTTTGCGTAGAGGTCGCCGAAGGCCGCCGCCAGCTTCGCCTTCCAGGTCTCTTCGTCGAGGTCGTCGCGCAGCACGTAAATGTGCAGGTTGCCGTCGCCGGCATGGCCGAAGGAGCGGATGCGGACGCCGTGCTTCTCCTGCAAGGCCCTAGAGTAGAGGACGAAGTCCGCCACATGCGAGCGCGGGACGACGACGTCGCACTCGTCCATCTCCGTCGTCGAAGCCTTGATGGCCTCCAGGAATGCGCCGCGCGCCGACCATATCGACTCGTTGCGCTCCTGGGTGTCGGAGAGGAAGACGTCGATGGCGCCAGCTTCCAGACAGGTCTTGGCCGCCGCCTCGTAGGCGAGGTCGATCTCCTGCTGGCTCGCGCCGTCGAAGGTGAGCATCAGGTAGGCGTCGGCCGAATTGTCCGGGAACTTGCGCCCCTGGAACTGCTCGGCGGCCAGGATGACCTCGCGCTCCATGAACTCCACGGCAGTCGGAACCGACGACGCGCGGATGACGAGCGGGACGGTCCTGATGGCGGCCTCGAGGTTCGGGAACGGGACAAGCAGGGATATCTTGAACTTCGGCAGCGGGAGCAGGCGGAGCGTCGCCTTGGCGACGATGGCCAGCGTCCCCTCGGAGCCGACGACGAGGTCCTTGAGCGAATAGCCCGAGGAGTTCTTCGCGACCTTGCCGCCAAGCGTGGCAACAGTGCCGTCGGGGAAGACGACTTCCAATGCGCGGACGTAGTCGCGCGTCACCCCATACTTCACGGCGCGCATGCCGCCGGCGTTGGTGGAGATGTTGCCGCCAATGGTCGCAGTCTTCTCGCCTGGATCCGGCGGATAGAGGTAGCCGCGCTCCTCGGCGTATTTGGCGACGTCCATCAGCAGGACGCCCGGCTCGAGGGTGAGCGTCATGTTCTGCTCGTCGAGTTCGAGGATGCGGGTCATGGCGCTTGTGTCAAGCAGGATGCCGCCGCAGAGTGGCACAGCGCCGCCCACGAGGCCGGTGCCGCTGCCGCGCACGGTCACCGGGATGCGGTGCTCGTTGGCGTAGCGCATCACGGCTGATATCTCCTCCGTCGAGGAAACGACCACGCGGGCGTCGGGGCGGGCGAAGCCGCCGCCTAGCTCGTCGTGGCAGTAGTCGTCGCCGATGGCGTCGCGGGGCGTCACGCGCGCCTCGCCGCAGATTGCGCGGAGGGCTGCGAGGTCGGCTTCATCGAATTTCTTGTTCATTGCTGGGCCTCCTTTTTGGCGCGGATGCTGGCGATAAGTTCGGGTACGATGGTGTAGAGGTCGCCGACCAGGGCGACGTGCGCGACCTTGAAGATCGGGGCTTCGGGGTCGGTGTTGATGGCCACGATTGTCTCGGAGCCGCCCATGCCGGCAACGAACTGTATGGCGCCGGAAACGCCGCAGGTGATGATCAGCTTGGGCTTGACGGTGCGGCCGGAGAGTCCGATCTGGTGGCGGGCGTCGAGCCATCCGGCTTCGACGACGGCGCGGGAGCAGGCGAGGCGGCCGCCGAGGACCGACGCCAGCTCGCGCAGCATGTCGATGTCTTCCGGACGCCGGACGCCGCGGCCGCAGACCACAAGCACCTCGGCCTCCTCGATCCCCTTCTCCGCCGTCTTGGGCGTCCGCGCCAGGACCTCGATGCGCGAGAGGAGCTTCTCTGGCGCGAGGGTGTGGCGCACCACGCTGCCGTGGGGTTCGCACTTGGGCGGGATGGGGAAGATCTTGTAGCGGACGGTGGCGAACTGCGGACGGTGGCGCGGCGTGTTGATGTGCGCCATGATGTTGCCGCCGTAGGCCGGGCGGATCTGGTCGAGGTCTGTCGATGGCGACATGTCCAGCACCGTGCAGTCGGCGGTGAGGCCGGTGCGGAAGCGCGCGGCGACGCGCGGCGCCAGAGAGCGCCCGTTCACCGTGCCGCCAACCAGCACCGACGACGGCTTGACCTTGCTGATGAAGTCTTCAAGAGCCGCGGCGTAAGGCTCGACGCGGAAGTGCTCGAGGGCGGGGTCTTCGTAAACGTGGACTTCGTCCGCGCCGTGCGCCAGCAGCGCATCGACGGCACCCGCCGTGCGCGCGCCGAGGACGACCGCCATCACGGGGTGGTTGATCTTGGCCGCCAGCTCGCGCGCCTTGCCGAGGAGCTCCAGTCCCACGGGGTGCAGCGCGCCGTCGGGGGAAAGCTCGGCCACCACGGCAACGCCGCGCCAGGCCGACTTGTCAACGCCGGGCGCCGCGTCTTCGATGAACTCGAACGCGCCGCCGCCCTTGCGGACGCATATCCGGCACATGCGGCAGCCCGCGCCAATTGCCAGCGCGCCGCTGGCGTCCTGTTCGATTGCGCCGAATGGGCAGATGGCCATCGCGGCCGCCTTGTCGGCGATCTTCTCCTGGTGAATCTCAATGCGGCTCATCGTAGGAACTTCCTTTCGTCCAGCAGGTCTGCCAGGGCCGCGGCCTTGGCCTTGTCGTCGCCCTCAAGCGTCACGCGCTTCACGTCGTTCTCCGGCGGGAAGATGCGCTTCACCTGCGTCGGGGAGCCGTTGAGCCCGTAGTGCTTCGGGTCGTTGTCGTCGAGATCCTTCAGCCCAAGCCACGAAATCTCGCGGTCGGCAGTGGCGCACTTGAGGCGGTAGGAGGGGAGGCGCGGCTCGAATATCCCCTTCTCCACCGTCATCAGGAATGGATAGGGGATGCGCTCGGAGACGGTGCAGTCCGGCTCGTCGACGGTCAGGTCGATGGAGTCCTCGCCCACTCGGTCAATCGACTTCACCCCGGCCACGTGCGGGATGTCCAGCCACTCGGCCAGCTCCGCGCCGACCTGGGCGGTGTCGCCGTCGGTCGTCTGCTTGCCGCACACGATGACGTCGAAGGGGCCGGCCTTGGCCACGCCCTTGGAGAGCGTGAAGGAGGTCATCAGCACGTCGGCGCCGCCAAAGGCGCGGTCAGAGAGGATGGCGCCGGTGTCCGCGCCCATCATGAATGCCTCGCGCACGACCTTCTCGCACTGCGGCGGCCCCATGGTGAGGACGGCCACCTCGGCCCCGCCCGGGGCGGCCGCGCGGATGCGCATGGCCGTCTCCAGCGCGTATAGGTCGAAGGGGTTCATCTTCGCTGGAACGCCGTCGCGCTTGAGCGTTCCCGTCTTCTCGTCGATTTCCACCTGCGACGTTCCAGGCACCTGCTTGATGCAAACAAGAATTTTCATTTTTTCAGAAGTATCCGCCTTTGTCGATGATTTCGGAAATGGTGTCTCCCTGGTGGACCCAGGAGAAGATGTCCACCTCGTTCTTCTCGATGCCCTCGGCGCGCTCCAGCACGTCGCACGCGATCTCGCGCGGGATGCAGAGGACGCCGTCGATGTCGCCGAAGATGATGTCGCCGGGGCGCACGGTCACCTTGCCGATCTTCACGGGCACCTGGTAGTGGGTGATCATGCAGCGGCCGAGGGAGCCGTTGGAGGTGCGGTAGCGGTAGAAGATTGGGAATTTCTGCTCTAGGATCTGCTTGGTGTCGCGGATGCCGCCGGCGATGACCGCGCCGCGGATGCCCTTGGTCATGGCGGTGGCCGTCATCACGCCGCCCCAGAGGGATGCCTCGACGTCGGACGACGTGTCCCAGACGACAACGCCCTCGGGCTTAAAGTCGTCGAGCATCTGGGCGCGGAAGGTCATCTCGCCCTCGATCATGACGTTCGGCGCGCTCTTGACGGTGAATGCCTCGCCGCAGACGGTCATCTCGTCGCGGAGCGGCATGATGTCGCTCGGCAGGTTCTGGTCGAGGAGGGTCAGTTCGCGCATGACGTCGTTGATGGCGCCGGTGTAGAGGCGCTCGTAGCGTTCGCAAAGCTCGCGGATGGGAATCCGCAGCGGCACGTCGGGGATGCGCTGCCTGGTGGCGATGAGGCGGTCGAGTTTCATAAGGCCGGCTTCCTTGGCCTGGCCCCGCATGTCGCGTAGTGATGGCATCGTTTAATTAAGGTTAGGAGTTAAGATTGGAGTTGGGGTTTCGCGTTTCTCACTTCCAAGGCTCAAAACCGAAACTTGTTCAAATGATTATACCAGTTGCCTGAATTATGGTAAACTTCTAACATGTTACATATCCGCCATGCCCCGTCAACCATTGTTATGAACAAGACCCTTTTCGCAAAGAGTTTCGTCCTCGTCGCCCTTGCGGCCATGGCAGGCGCGGCCGAGCCTTCCCCCATTGTCGGCACCGCAGTGCAGGGGCGCGGTGGCGCGGTCTTCACGGTGCCGCCGCAGCAGCGCACCGTATGGGCGGATGTCGAGTGGGTCATTTCCGGCGAAACCAACAGGGCCTCGCGCCACATCCACCTCTTCGGCGACGGCAAGGAGCGGCGCTACTTTTTCGATGGCGCGGCGCCGGTCCGCTGGGGCGCGAACTACCCCGAAAGGAGCATCGCCGACAAGTGGAGCGGCGAAATCACCTCCTTCCGCGTCCTGAACAACAAGACCAAGGAGGAAATCCCCATCGGCGACTTGAAAATCGTCAACGGGAATCCCGGCATTCCGCCGGAGCTGATCCTCTCGCACGCCAAGGCACCCATGAAGCTCAACCGCGCGGGACGCCCCGTGGACATCGAGGTCGGCGTCTTCAACGCGGGAACCTTGGCCGCGACCGGCGTGGCCGTGCGCGTGGAGGGGCTGCCGGAAGGCGTCCGCATCGTCAACCCGGAGAAAGCGGCACGCCTCTGCGACCTTGGCGGCGGCGACTCGGTCCTGCACCGCGTGGCCGTCGTGGCCGACTCCCACTGCGGCTTCACCGCCCGCATCTCATTCTCAGGCGGCGGCGCGCCGGAGGCCGTTGCCAAGGTGCCCGTGGAAATAGGCCCATCCCTCAACCTGCCGCAGGATCTCCCCTACATCCCGGAGCCGAAGCCCGTCGCCACGGAGCCGTGCGAGGTCGGCGCATTCTATTTCCCCGACTGGGCGCGGGCGCACCACTGGCTGAAGATCTGGCGCTCCGCGCCGGAGCGCCGCCCGGCCCTCGGCTGGTATTCCAACGACAACCCCGAAGTCCTCGACTGGCAGATAAAGTGGGCCGTCGAAAACGGAATCTCCTTCTTCCTCGTCGATTGGTATGGCAAGGACTGGCACTTTGAAAAGGCGCTGGCCGAATCGAAGTTCGCGAAGCACATCAAGTTCGCCAACATGTGGTGCAACCACATACCCGCGCCGCTGTGCGACGAGGAGCACTGGACCAACATCATCCGGCGCTGCCTTGAAAAGGACTTCCGGCACCCCTCTTACAAGTATGTCGACGGCATGCCCCTATTCAGCGTGTGGAGCGGCGACCGCATTGAGCGCGACAACGGCCCCGGAGGATGCAGGCGGATGCTCGACAAGGCACGGCAGATGGCGCGGGATGCCGGCTACAAGGGCATCTACTTCCAGGGCCAGTGCCTGGGCTATTCGGTCGATGTGAAGCGGGTTGCCGACTACGGCTTCGACGAGACGACGACCTACCACTACATAGAAGTCCCGGCGGGGCCGGACGGCTTCATCCCCTGGGTGCGCGAATATGACGACGTGGTGGCGGCGAGTCCCGCCTACTGGCGCGCCATGCGCGAGGCCAGCGCCGCCGCATTCCTCCCGAATCTCACCACCGGCTACTGGGACTACCCGTGGAACGACGGCCCGATTGAAGTGCACAACCGCTCGGTTGAGACCTTCCGCCGCCTTTGCCAGGAGGCGCGGAAATACGCCGAGGAGACTGGCGTGAAGCGAGTCTGCCTGGGACCGCTCAACGAGTGGGGCGAAGGCTCCTACGCCGAGCCAAACGGCGAGTTCGGCTTCGGGATGTATGAGGCCGTGCGCGACACTTTCGGCGTCAAGCCCGACGATGGCTGGCCCCTGAACTATGTCCCCGGGGACATCGGCCGAGGCCCATATCCCGTCGAGGACGAGGACGGCGGTTCTGCGAAACCCTTCAACGGCCTGCGCTGGCGATAGCCCCTCCCTTGCGCCGCAGACATGGCCATGATATGATTGACGCGATGCAAGCGAAGCCGTCAATCCTATACCTATATTTAAATGATAAGCCACGAGACCGCGTCCAGGAGCTGATCTGGTCGGGGATCAGGCGCTACGTCTCCGCGCGCGGCTGGCAGGCTGTCGCCTGGCAGGACGCGCGGCCGGAGGCCATGGCGGAATTTCTAAAGGCACACAGCCCCGTCGCCGGCTGCGTGGTCGAATGTTCCGATGACAACGGCACTCTGCCCCCGCGCATCTTCGGGCGCATACCGGTGGCCTACCTTCATGCCGCGCCGTCGCTCTACGGCGGACGGGGCCTGCGTGTCGTCACGGACAACGCGGCAGTCGCGCGCCTCGCCTTCCGCGAACTCTCCGCCGGGCGACCGGAAGCCTACGCCTTCGTAGGCGACTACCGCGGCTTCTCCTGGTCGCGTGTCCGTGGCCGCGCCTTCCGCGCTCTGGCCGTCGCCGCAGGGGCGAAGTGCATCCTCTTCCGCCATGTCGCTGACCGCGTGGAACGAGCCGCGCGTTTGAAGAAATGGGTTGCCGCGCTGCCGCGCCGCACCGCCATCTTCGCTGCGAACGACTTTGCCGCGGCCGACGTCATAGCCGCCGCGCGTGCCACAAGACGCGCAATCCCCCAGGATATCACCCTGATCGGCGTGGACAACAACCCGGCCATCTGCGAAGGGGCGTCGCCTAAGATCACAAGCATTCAACTTGACCATGAACGCGCAGGATATCTCGCCGCCAAGGTGGTGGGACATGCGACACGCGACATGCGACATGCGGAAATGTCGCGCGCGTCAGCTCCTTGCGTGTCGAATGTCGCATGTCGCTTGTCCCAGGAAATAATGTCCACTCTGCTCGTCAGCCCCATTCTCGCTGTCCGGCGCGAATCAACTGGTGGCTCAGGGCGGCACGAGCCCCATGTCCTCGCAGCAGTGGAGACGATAAGGCGCGAGGCGTGCGACGGCCTCACGGCGCAGGATGTTATTGACCGTGCGCCGGGGTCAAAGAGCCTCTTCAACCTGCGATTCCGCGAGGCGATGGGACATTCGGTGCATGACGAAATTGAATATGTCCGCTTTGAGAAAGTCTTCACCCTTCTCGCCCAGACCGACACCGCCATCGGCGCGATTGCGGACATGTGCGGCTACCGCTCGAACATCGCCCTGCACAAGGCCTTCCGCCTCCGCACCGGCATGTCGATGAGCGCCTGGCGCGCCCAAAACCGCCGCTAGCGACGTAAGAAGCGGCGCGAGCGCCAGGGGCTGGTGCGGCAGGAGCGGCGCAAGCGCCGCCAAAAGGGACAAGCGACACGCGACATGCGACATGCAGGAATTCTGCGTGCGTCAGCCCCCAACTTGTCGCTTGTCGCCTGTCGCTTGTCGTCCCCTTTCTCGCGTGTCGCGTGTCGCATGTCGCTTGTCGTCCTCTTCCCCGCTTGTCGCTTGTCGTCCCCTCCTCTTCCCCTCTCCCCCTCTCCTTCTGCCCTTTTTTTGGCCAAAAGTATAACTATCGCCCCTGCGGTGTGGTAGAATAATTTGTGTCGCCGCAAGGTGTGCCTCGCGTGGGGCGCATTGTCCGGCACAACAACGGAATTCGCCCCTCCGGGCCTTCCCCAAGGAGAAAACGAAATGCAAAAGCAAATTGGCCAAATCACACTAGCGCTCGCTTTCATCGCGCCGACGCTGTGCGCGGACATTGTCGCCCCTGAAGCGGGCGTGGCCGTCGTGAATGTCGCGGCGGGATCGACGCAAACCGAATCCGGCCCCGTGATGCTGGGCCCGAAATCCGATGGACTTGAGAAGACCGGCGGCGGCGAATACGTGCTGCCGATTTCGGCATTCGCCCAGCAGGACGCCGCCGAAGTGGCGGTGCGCGAAGGGACGTTCACGCTTTCGGACACGGGCGCGTCGGCGGTGGCCGTCCCCGCCCCGGCATGCCTCCAGAAAGCGGCGCTGTGGCTCGACGCGGCGCAGGGCGTCGTCCTCGACAACGGCGCGGTCTCGAAGTGGCTCGACGTGCGCGAGGGCGCGACGGACAATGGCGCCTACTACTGCGCCGGCGGCGGCGTGTCGCCCGCGACGGCCACCTCCGATGGCAAGACCTGGATCGACTTCGGCGGGGCGGGTTCCGGCAAGTGGCTCTCGCTCCAAAATGCGTCCCGTTCGGCGTTGAAGCTCTCGACGGTCTATCACGCCTACGCCGTCATGGACACGACGTCGGCATACGGATTCGTCTTCGGTGTCCAGCAGAACTCCCCCCCCACCTTCCACCCCGGCGACTACTCCGGCAATGCAACTGGCAACTATTGGTCGCGCGGCGATTGTTCGACGCCGCTGTATGCCGGCAGCACGTATTTGGATGGTGTCTGGATCGACGGCACGGCAACCGCCGTGAAGACCGGAGTCCATCTGCTCGAATGGGCAGCGGGAAACGAGACGGCGCTTGTCCACTACTTCTTCAAAGACCGGAACGTATCAGGCCGCATGGGCGGCGCGTTGCTGGGCGAGGTCGCGCTCTTCACGAACCGGCTCGACTCGGTCGAACGCATGGCCGTGGAGCAGTATCTCATGCGCAAGTGGCTCGGCGAAGTCCGCCCTGCGGCATACGCGGTGAAGACGGCCGCGGGGACGTCCACGACGTTCGACGGCCTTCTGGACGCTGATTTCGCGAATGTCACCGTGACCGGTCTCGGCGCCGCCGAGAAGAACGGCGCCGGAGCCGTGGCGTGGCGCGACGCCAGACGCGAGCCCTTCGGCGGCACGTGGCGCATTGCGCAGGGCGCGATGGCCTTCGAGAGCGGCGAGACGCCGCTTACGTTCGCCGACGGCGACGCGATCACGGCCACGAAGGATGACTACGGCGTCGCGACCTATACGCTCTCGTCCGGCACGGCTGGCGCGGTCTCCGTTTCGGGCGGTGGCGCGCTCCGCGTGGCGTCCCTCCCCGCCGCCACGACCGCGTTCTCCGTCTCCGCAGACGGCCTTTCGCTCGCCTCCGCCAACGCGAAAGCCCCCGGAACCGTCCGTTCCGGCGACGCGACATACGCCACCATCCCCAACGCGGACTTCGAGTCCTGGACCGGTCAGCAGTGGCAGGGAAGCGATTGGACTTCCCAAAACTGGTCGTTCGTCCCCAACGGCGGCGTGGTCATGGTTGCCAGAACGGAGCAGTCGAATTGGAACAACTATGTCAAACTTCCCACACCCGCCTCTGGCCGAAACATCCTTGGCTTGCGCCCGCCCAAGTCGCTGACGGCCGTCGGGTCGGCCACGACGACGGTGACGTTCCCCGCCGCAGGACGCTATGAATTCACCTTTAAGGCGTATGGCCGCTCAGGCCAGGCCGGAGCCCCAACCGATTTCTCGCTCGTCAAGGATGGCGTTGAAACTCGCTTTGCCCGACTCCACGGCACCGCATGGGCGGAGGGCATGCGCAACGAACGGTTCCTCACGCCGGAAGTCGAGGCGGGGACCTACACGCTGAAACTGACCGTCCGCAACCACAAGACCGATGAAAGATGGACGTTCTTCGACGACCTGAAGATGCGTCTTGTGACGGACATCCCGTCGGAAACGGTCTTCGAAGTCCCGAACGGGGGCTTCGAGTTCAGCGACCTCTCCGTGCTTGGCTTCATGTCCGCCGCGAACACGGCGCAGGGCTGGACGTTCTCGAACCCGACGGGCGGCGATCCCGATGTCGGCGTCGTCGCGCGCTGCATGACGACGACCAACCGCTTCAACGCCGCGAGCGCGATTCGCGGCAACATCGGGCTCGCGTTCTTCGACAACGCCGGTTCCGCCACAAGCGACGCCTTCACGCTTCCCGCAGGCAAGTGGCGCCTTCGCTTCCGCGCGGGCCGGTGGGGTTCGACTTCGGTCAACAACGGATGGCACGGAAAGCGGATCGCATCCAACCCGGCCGTCGCCGCGACGGCGACAGTGAACGGGACACCTGTCTCGCTTGGATCGACGTCTTCTATTTCGGACAACGTCTTCAAGAGCTTCGTTCTGCCGAATGCGATCGAATCGGACGGCACGGCGCAGGTGTCGCTGGCGATCCGCCAGACGGAAACCCATGCGACATACGCCGTCGGCCTTCTCGCCGATGACTTCGAATTCGTCCGCGACGACAACCTCGTGGCGAACGGGAACTTTGAAGACGCTAGTGGCTCCAATTCAGACAACGGGACGAATGGCGGATGGCTTCTCGCATGGAACCGCGGCAACGGCTCCAGTGTTGCCAAGGCGGAACTTACGAGCCCCCTCAGCACCGTATTGGGAAAGACCGCCTGCGAAGGGATTCGCGCGCTCTACATTGTGGATTGCGGCGCGGCGTCGCGCCCCGTTTCGTTCCCGGAAGCGGGGCTTTACCGCATCTCGTTCCGCGCCCGCGCCCGCGCCGACTACTACAACAACGGGGGAAGCGACCTTCCGACCATGGGCTACGGCGGCAACAGCGTGAAGGCGCTTCTCGACGGCGCGGAAATCTACCGGACGCCGGCCATCGGGACGACGAACTTCGTCTATTACTCCGGCCTCTTCCGCGTCGCGGCGGCGGGATCGAAGACCTTCACGCTCCAGGGCTGCGCGGCAAGCGGCGACAAGAACGCCTTCGTCGACCTCGTCTCCATCGAAAAGGCCGATGTAGGCGACGTGCCGGACATCGCGGTTGAGACGGAAATCACCGCAACGCTCACGGACGGCGCCAAGCTGCGCCTCGACTATCCGGGGCGGATCGAACTTGCGATGCTCCGCGTGAACGGCAAGTGTCTCTGGAGGGAAATATCCGAGACAACCTATCCGGACTACATCGCCGGACCGGGTTCGATCTACATCGAGCCACTGGCGACGATGCTGTACGTGAGATAGGTTGGGAACGGCGCCGGCGAAATCGGCGCAGACGGCATTTACCGTCTCCCTCCATACGGTTTCGTCGTCAATGGTGCAAGTGCATACCGGTCCTCCACCGGCCCCGTGGAGAGCCTCCTCGGCGACGCCACCATCCTCCCCATTCGCTGACGCGATTCGCACCATCCTCGGCCATGCGGCAGACAAGCGTAGATCTCGGATTTCTTCAGGACTTGATGCGGATTCCGTCCGTGTCGACGGACGTGGACGAAGTCAACCGGGCTGTTGACTTCACGCTCCGGTACGCGGAGGGGCACGGGCTTCGTTGCGCGGCCGAGACGAACGCGGAGGGTCGCCGGATCGCGTGGGTCGCGAACGTGGACGGCAAGCGCCCGGACGTCCTCCTCTCGGCGCACCTCGACGTGGTGCCCGCGCAGACCCCCGCCCTCTTCGAGCCGCGCGTGGAGGGCGGCCGCCTTTTCGGACGCGGAGCGAGCGACTGCAAGGAGCATGTCGCGCTGTCCCTGCACCTCATGGAGCGCCTTGCGGGTCGGGTTTCCATCGGCGCGATCTTCGGCACGGACGAGGAGATCGGCGGCGCCACGACGGCGGAAATGCTTTCCCGCGGCTATGGCGCGGAACGACTCGCCATCGTCCTCGATTCGGAGCAATACGCGATCACCACGTGGCAGAAGGGACTTGCCCGCTACGTCGTCGAGGCTGACGCACCGCCGACCCACGCCGGAATGGCGGTCGGCGCGCCGCCCAATGCGCTACGCGACCTCATCCGCGCCTACGAGGCGGCCGCGGCCGCGATTCCCGACAGCGAGGACGGCTCGTGGCGTGATGTCCTGACGCTGGAGCGCATGTCCGGGACGCGCGAGCGCGCCGAACTCGAAATCGGCGTTCGTTGCGCGCGCCCCGGCGGCTTCGACGCACTCGAGACGCAGCTTCGGGAGGCATTCGGCCGCGACCTGCGCTGCCTCCGCAAGGGCGAGCCGGTGATCCTTGACGAAACCGCCCCGCATCTCGTCGAATTTCTGAAACGCATGCGGCAGGCGTGGCCCGACCGAAAATGCGGCTTCTACCACCTCAACAGCTCGACCGACGCACGGCACATCCAGCGGCTTGGGCCCCCCATGCTGATCCTCGGCGTCGATGCGCGCGGCGCCCACACGCCGGATGAATACGTTCACATCGACTCGCTCGGCGAATACGCCGACCTGATCGCCGGATATCTGATAGACTATTTCGGCGAAAAGGACACCTACCGCAAATGATTTCGAGAAACGCCAAAAACGCGATGCCGGCCACCGAAGAGACCGCGGCGGCCTTTCCCGACGGGAACGTCCACGCGGCGCGGTATCTGGCCGTTGCCGCCTACGCCCTTCTCAACACGCTCTACCTCATTGCGTGCGTCCAGCGCACGGCCATTCCGGGCGCCTTCTTCGACGAATTGCAGCGCGACCTGGGGCTCCGGGCGTCGCAGGTGACGCGCCTCAGCTCGGTTTTCCTTTACTGCTACGCCTCGCTGCAGGTGTTCGCGGGAATGCTGATCGACCGCTTCGGCGGCAAACGCACCGGCGCCACCGGCGGGACGCTCCTCGGCGCGGGACTCGTCCTCTTCTCCACTGCGCACTCCGCCGGGATGCTGTATCTCGCGCGCGTTGTCGCCGCCATCGGGCAGACGTTCCTCTACCTGTGCGTAATCCGCATATCACGCGACCTCTTCCCGCCGCGCCGCTTCGGGGCGCTCGTCGGAATCGCGACGGCCATCGGGTTCCTCGGCAGCGCCCTTGGAACCATGCCGGCGCAGCGGCTCTCGCAGGCGGTTGGTTGGCGGGCACTGTTCGTCGCCGTCGGCTGCACGAGCCTACTCTCATCCGCCGCGCTTGCGCTGGCGCTCCCCGGACTCCGCGAACGCGGCGGCGCGCACCGTGCAGTCTCCTGGGGCGCCTTCCGGAGCCTCTTCAACGAGCGGGGACGCTTCTGCTTCATCACGCACCAGTTCTTCTCGTATCCGGCCTACTTCATTCTCCAGGCGGTTCTCGGGCAGAAGTTCATCCAGGACTACCTCGGACGCCCCGCGCCGGAGGCGGCGACCTTCACGCTGCTTCTGACCCTCGGAAGCGCCCTGTTCACTGTCGTGAGCGCACCGCTCATGGGGCGCATGGGAAACCGCCGCAAGCCGCTCGCATACATTGGCAACGGCATACTCGTCCTCATTCCGGCGGCGATGATGCTGGGAATCCGGTTCTCGGCACCGCCGCCGTTCTTCCTCGGCTGTTTCTTCCTCGTTGCCGCCGCCGAACTCAACGCCGTGCCATTCGCGTCGCTTCTGGCCGAAATCACCGACCCCCGCACCATCGCCTTCACCGCTGCCATCCGCAACTCCTTCCCGTTCCTCGGCGCCGGAATCGTCGGCGCCGTCTGCGGGCGCATTCTCGACGCCCATGCCCCGGCGGGCGCCGCGCCCGGCGCCGCCGCCTTCCCGCCGGAAGCCTACCTTTGGATACTCTTCGTGATGATCGCCTTCGCGCTCATCGGCCTGGCCATGACCGCCTTCATCCCGGAAACGCGCGGCCAAGTCATCTGGAACGGGGATAGAGAAAGGTGTGTCCGAGGCAACCATGATTGTCAACTACGATGAGGCGGCGGTGCCGCCCTATGAGCTGCCAGAACTCATGCGCTTCGCGGACGGGACACCCGTCCGCGAAGCGAGGCAGTGGCCAGCGAGGCGGCGCGAAATCCTCGGCGTCTTCGCCAGCGAGATGTATGGCCGGGAGCCGCCCGCGCCGGAGGCGCTTGAAATCGAACGTATCGAGGAGGGGCCGACGGCGGCAGGCCTCGGCATCCGGCGCCAATACCGGATGTGGTTCCGCAGGGGCCGGACCGGTCCGTGGCTCGACTGGCTCGTCATCATTCCGAACCGCATCAAGGGCGAGAAACCCGAAACGCGCGGCGGCCGCGTCGCCTGCGAGAACCCGGCGCCCGTCCCCGTCGCTCTCTTCCTCAACTACGACGGCAACCACACGCTGGTGAACGACCCTGAGGTCGTGGTGCCGACAAACGTCTGGTATGCGTCGAAGGCGGCACGCGCGGCAGGGACGTTTGCGCTCAATCCCGACCGGCGCGCGTCTCTCCGCAATACGAACTACCGCTACGCATTTCCGCTGGAGGAATTTCTCGCGCGCGGCGTGGCCGTCGCGAGCTGCTGCCAGGCGCAGGTTTCCCCGGACATCGAGCCGCACAACGGCGACACGCTTGAGATGGCGTGGCATGGCGTATTCGACCTTTGGGTGCCGCGCGATGGAAAGCGCGACGACAACCCGACGACCCTTGGCGCGTGGGCGTGGGCGCTCTCGCGTGGCCTCGACCTCGCGGAGCGCATTCCCGAAATCGACGCCGCGCGCTCGGTAGTCACGGGCTGCTCGCGCCTGGGCAAGGCGGCGCTCATCGCCGGCGCGCGCGACGAGCGCTTCGCCGTGACAGTCCCCAACCAGACAGGCGGCGGCGGGGCGCCGCTCGCAAAGCGGATTTTCGGCGAGACAATCGAATTGGAGACGGATAAGTTCCCGCACTGGTTCAGCCCCGCCTACCGCAAATACGCCGGCAACGAAGCCTCGCTTCCGTTCGACCAGCACTGGCTTCTCGCGTGCGTCGCGCCGCGCGCGCTGCTTGTCGAAGGCTTCGACAATCCCTGGTTCGACCCCATGGGGGAGTTCCTCTCGTGCCGCGCCGCCTCGCCAGCGTGGAAACTGCATGGTCTTCCGGGTCTTCCGCATGGGGACTTCCCCCATTCATACGACTTGTCGCGCATCGGCCCCATGCTTGGCTATGTCCGGCGCGGCGGACCACATGGACTCTCCGCCATGGATTGGGCCTGGGCGTTGGACTTCGCCGAAAAAACCTTTGGAGAACTAGAACCATGAAGCCCTTTGCGTCTCTAAGCGTTGCCCTCTGCGCCCTTTGCGCTGAAGCCACGGGCGCCGGTGTGCCGGTCGCGACAGGACAGCAAGTGTACAACAACAAGGGTGGCCCGACGCGGCCCGGCGGCGTCTTCACGGCGACGGAGACGCCCGCCGTCGTCTGCAAGGGAGGCGCGCCGTGGGCGCTTCACGACTGGCGCGGGCGCGAGGTGCGCGCCGGCATTGCGCCGGACGACGGTTTCGTCGCCCTTGATGGTCTTCCATGCGGCTACTACGTTTTCGGCGGGGACGGCGGCGGCGAGATCTCGAACGTCATCGTGGTCCCCGATCCGGCGACGCGGCGCGACGACCCCGAGGGCACCATCTGCGCCGACACCGCGCTTTCGTGGCTCGCCGCCCCGCAGTGGTTCGATCTGCCGAAGGCGTACGGAGACTCCTTTGCATACGTGGCGGACCTGCTTCGCCTCGCGGGGATCCGCCGCGTCCGCGAGCGCCTGTCGTGGGGCTCCGTCCAGCCGTCAGGCGACATGCCGCCGGACTGGGGCAAGTTCGGCGAAAACGCCCGCCGCCTCAAGGAGCGCGGCATCGCCGTCTGCGACGTATTCCACAGCGCGCCGGCCTGGACCAAGCCCATCGCGAAGCTCCCCGGTGACTTCGCCGCGCTTTACCGCTTCTGCCGCGACGCCGCGCATGACCTCGACGCCACGGAGGCGTGGGAGTTCTGGAACGAGCAAGTCGAAGGATTCGCCCCGGAACCTGCATGGGACTACGCCGCCGCCATGAAGGCCGCCGCGCTCGGTTTCCGCGCAGGACGGCCCGAAGTCAAGGTTCTCAACGGCTCGCTCTGCAAGCCGCCGAACGACTACGACCGCGCTTGCTACGCGAGCGAAATCGGAAAATACACCGACATCCACAATATCCATGCCTATCTGTCGCTTCAGGACTATCCCTCGACGCTGGACGAGCGACGCGCATTCGCTGATGCGGCCGGCGAGGGCGGAAAGGCGATGTGGCTCACGGAACTCGGGACGATGGCGCTCGGCCCCGGAATGCTTCCCGGCCGGAACCGCGCGGAGCGGACGTTCTCCCCGGAGCAGGAGATCCTCAACGCCGAATTCTTCCCGAAGTCGCAGGCGCTCGCCGCGCTGGAGGGAATGGACCGAAGCTACTACTTCGTATTCGCCGCCTATAGCGAAGACGGCGGCAAGAAGGAGTTCAGCATCATACGGCGCGACGGCACCCCCGCGCCCGCATTCGCGGCCATTTCCACCATGACCGACAAGCTCGCCGGCCTTGCGCTCAAAGGCGAGATGGAAGCGCCGAACGGCGTTCGCGCATTCCTCTACGAGGCGCCGGATGGCGGCCAGACCGTCCTCTTCTGGTCAGTTTCCGACCTTGACACCGCTACGCGGGCGCATCCCGTATGGAGGCTGGACGGCCTATTAGAGCGCGACTTCGCGGTTCCGGCCCCTGATGGCGAATACACGGTCACGGATCTTTGCGGAACGCCGTCGCAAGCCACTGCGGCAAATGGCGCGCTGCGCCTCCAGTCCATCCGCTATCCGCAATACGTCGAAGGGCTGCGCGGACTGTCGGTTGCCAAGCCCGCCAAGCCGCGCGGGCGTCCGATGCGCTACTCGCCCGCACCGGACGAGGATCTTTCGGTTGTCATCCGCGCCGAGGTGTCAAAGGAGGATTTCGAAATTGGCGGCCTCAAGTCCGTCGCCCAACTGCTCGCGCCCAAGGGACATATCTCCTTCGAGGTCTGGAACCTTTCGGACAAGGAAAAGCGAGGCGCGCTCCGCTGTCTCTCCAGCGGGACTCTGGCGATGCCGGATGGCGAAGTCGTCCTGCCCCCGATGGGCATGGCGCGGGTCGAGGCAATCTACGAGCCGACGGCCGGTGAGGCCAAGCCCACCCTGCGCGTGGATGGCGTATTCGACGGAAAGCGCTCGACGCCGGTCGCCATCCCCGTTGAATCAATGGTTGACTTCCTCGCGACGTGCGAGGCTGTGGACGTCGGCGCCGACGACCCGGTGAACTGGACGCGCAACGACTCGGCGGATGAATATTCGTGCGAGCGTGACGGCGACGCCGTGAAGTTCCGCGTGAAGTGGAACGCCAAGGCCGACCAGTGGTTCTACCCGAAACTGCATTTGCGCCCGGAAAGTGGCATGGATGGCGCGGAGTTCCTCGTCTTTGAGGCGAAGAGCGAACAGCCGGGCGGCAAAAACGGCTATTCCACGCAGAACTACTGGCTCGATACGGCCGATGGCCGCTCCGCCCGTCACGACCTTCCTCCCACCGGGACGGAATGGACGCGATACCGCATCCCCCTCAGGCAGCCGCCGAAGCCGTCCACGGGCAAGCCCGTCCTTGAGCCGCGTGACATTGCCGCCATCCGCCTCGGCGGCAACCCCTGGGGTCGCGAACTCTTCTACTGGGTCAGGAACGTGCGAGTCCTGAAACGGCTCTAATCATGGAAACCACACAACTGCAGGCGGCCATAGATGCCGCATCCGCCGCAGGAGGCGGCGAGGTGAGAATCGGACGGGGCGAACACTTGTCCGGGCAACTGGTGCTGAAGAGCCATGTCCGCCTCGTTCTGGAGGAAGGAGCGCGGCTCGTCGGTTCGCCTAATCCCGCCGACTACCATGACCTCGGCAAGCAGCAGCCGCTACCCGGCTTCCAGAACCTCGGCTTCAAGGGCCTTATCCTCGCAGAAGGCGCGGAGGACATAGCGATTGTCGGCCCCGGAACCATCGACGGCAACGGCGGAGCATTCCCCAAAGTGGACAGCCAGGGGCAGCGCCCGAGGCTTGTCCATTTCCGTCGCTGCCGCGACATCCGCATCGAGAACGTGACATTGCAGAATTCGCCCCGCTGGACTTGCTTCCTGCAGGAATGCGAGCGCGTCACCGTGCGGCATGCGCGGCTGGACGGCCACGCCAACTTCAACAACGACGGCCTTGACATGGAGGCACGCGACGTCCTCGTCGAAGACTGCGACGTGGACGTCGGCGACGACGGCATTTGCCTCAAGAGCTTCAACAGGGACTTCGTCGTGGGGAACGTGCGCGTCCGCAACTGCCGGGTGGCGTCCAACTGCAATTTCCTGAAGCTCGGAACGCATGGCTACGGCACCTACCGCGACATCGAGTTCCGCGATTGCGTCCTGCACCCCTGCCGCACGAACGAAAACGCCCATCGCTGGGACCGGTGGGACCCGCCGATTCCGGGGCTGGACACAGCGGTGTCGGGGCTGGCGGGAATCGCGGTTGAGATGGTCGATGGAGGCGTGTTGGAAGATGTGCGCTTCCTCGGCATCGACATGATGGCGGGGGGCGTCCAGACGCCGATATTCATACGCTTGGAGCGGCGGGATGTGCATCCGTCGGGGCGGCCTTCGCAATTGGAAAACGTCTTGATTGAAAACGTGCGGGCGCGCGCCGCCAGCGCGATAGCGAGTTCAATCACCGGAGTGCCTGGGCTGCGCCCGCGCGGGATTGTCCTTCGCAACGTCGAAATTGAGGCCAAGGGAGGCGGCACGCGCGAAGACGCCAAAGCACCCGTTCCCGAATGCGAGGCCGGCTACCCTGAAAACAGGATGTTTGGCGGTCCGCTTCCTGCATGGGGCTTCTACCTGCGCCATTCCGATGACGTACACTTTGAAGATGTCTGTCTAAAACTCGCCCAAGGAGCTCAGGACGAGCGCAAGCCTTTTGTCGCCGAGGATAGCACTGAAGTTTGCACCGCCGGCATTCATGGTCTGTAATAACACACCCTTTATTGCATTGACAACGCAGTCGCTTTCTCGTATAATATTAGTGCTTTTTAGAGATTGGAAGGACACCTGCAATGACAACGACCCTCACCATTAGAATGGACGATTCCCTCAAGGCTGAGGCAGAAGAATTCTTCGACGACATCGGCATGAACATGACAACGGCCATCACCTGTTTCTTCAAGAAGTGTCTGGCCGCCGGCGAAATTCCTTTCAAATTAACTAGGCAAAGCAAGCGCGAGCGGCTCCTTGCCGCACTCCACGAGGCTGACGAGGTCGCCAGCGACCCCAATGCGCCATCTTGCGACGATCCCGATAAGATCGAGGAGTTCCTGCTCTCATGAAATATGAAATCAGGAAGACCTCTCGCTTCAGAAAAAGTCTCCAGAAGATGCTCAAGCGGGGGAAGGACATCCAAAAGCTTTCCGCAGTAGTTCGCATTCTCGCCATGGGCGAAACTCTTCCACCACAGTATCGCGACCACGCCCTCACAGGCGACCTTTCCGGCCTCCGCGACTGCCATGTCGAGAACGACTGGGTGCTGCTTTACAAAATCCATGGGAACATCCTCATTCTCACTCTTGCCGATACGGGGACGCATTCCGATCTCGACCTCTAATTTCTAATTACCCATGGCCGATAACCAGTCAAGATGTTGCCATAATAACGGAACTCACCATGACGGATAAAGTTGCTTCAATTGGAAAGGACGATGCGGCGAGGCGGCTGGTGGTCGCCATCCCCGACTATCTCCAGAAAGGCGACATCGTCTCCGCAAGGCGCAGCATGACCGAGGCCCTCGTCGCGACGGGGCTTGTCCCCGTCGTCCTTCCCGAAATGGACGAAGCGGCGGCGGATCTCTTCCTCTCGCGCTGCGACGCCGTGATGATCGGCGGCGGGATCAAGGACCAGGACTACGACCGCCGCTGCGCCTTCGAGGACATCGTCATTGCGCTTGCCGTCAGGCGCGGCCTGCCCATTGCCGGAATCTGCCACGGCTGCCAGGTGATCAACAGGCACTTCGGCGGCACCCTTGCGCCTGTTCCCGCAGGGAGGGAAATCATCCACAAGGATCCAGCACTCTTCGAGCGCGGCCTTTCCGCAGAGCACTTCGCCACCGTCCTGCCCGCGCCCTCGCTGATGGCGGCCGTCTTCGGCGAAGGCCGTCTGCAAATAAACTCCTCGCACACGATGCGCTGCGACAAGCCTGCCCTCGGCTTCCGCGTCACGGCGGTTTCTGAAGACGACGGCGTAATCGAGGCCATCGAGCACGAAAGCCTGCCAATCGCCGCATTCCAGTTCCACCCCGAGAAATACTGGACGAAAGACCAGAGGTTTCTCAAACTAATCCGCCACGCCCTCGCCCCCTTCACCCTAACCACTTCCAACTAACTACTAACAACTAACCACTAACAACTTTCAACTTTCAACTTACAACTTACAACTAACTACTAACTACTAACCACTAACCACTAACTACTAATTATGAAAAAACTCATCTCCATCATCGCGGCCATCGCCCTTTGCGCCCCGGCCTTCGCCTCCTCGGCATTCTCCATCCACAACTGCTACGGCGACCACATGGTCCTGCAGCGTGACAGGCCCGTGCGCATTTCCGGCACCGCCGCGCCCGGGGCGGACATCTCCGGAAAGTTCCGCGACGCAAATGCCTTTGCCACGGCCGACGCCAACGGCAACTGGACCCTCGAGTTCCCCGCCGGCGGCGCAGGCGGCCCCTTTGACCTGGTCGTTTCTGCGAAGTCGTCCGTGACCTTCCACGACATCATGGTTGGCGAGGTCTGGTTCTGCTCGGGGCAGTCGAACATGCAATACCCCGTGTGGAATCCCGGCAATTTCTGGGGGCTGCCTGACGGCGAGGCCGTAGCGGCCGATGGCGACGCCGGCATCCGCCTCTTCCACACGCCCCTCGCCGTCGCGCCTGACGGGCCCTGCGACGAGCCGCCCGGCCGCCCCGTTTGGCGCCTGGGCAACGACCCCGCCGCCGTGAAGCCCTTCAGCGCGGTCGCCTGGTTCTTCGGGCGCGAACTGCGCCGCCGTCTCGGCCCGGACATGCCCATCGGCCTCGTCGAGTCGGCCTGGGGCGGAACGCTGATCCAGCCATGGATTTCCGAAGCCACATTCGCCGCCGCGGGAGAGGATGCCGTGCTTGACGCCATCGCGGCCGCCAAGGCGGCTCTCGGCACCGATCCCAAAGCCAGCAGGGACGAATTTCAACGCAAGGCCCGCAAAAGGCTGGAAACATGGCTTCGCGACAAATACTTCGCTCCCTTCGCCGATGTCTCGGCCAAGGCCCTCGCCGACTGGGCCAAGCCTGTCCTGCCACCCGAGGAGGAAGCCCAGTGGAAGCGCTGCCCAATGGGCGCAGGCGGCGGTCTGGAGAAGGTGGGCGTAACCTGGCACCGCCGCGAGTTCATACTCCCGGAGGACTGGGCCGGCAAGGAGGTCGTCCTGCGCATCAAGACCCTCGACGACAGCGACGAGACCTTCCTCGACGGGGTCAAGATCGGCGAAACGGGAATCTCCACCCCGAAGTACTGGGATGTCGAGCGCGTCTATCGCACGACGCTTTCCGCGACGGAGGGTGGCCGCCACGTCCTGGCTATCCGCCAGCAGAATCACTTCATGGTGGGTCGCTTCGAGGGACCGGTCACCATTGCGCTCGCCGAAGCGGGCGACTCCAAGGTGGCGCTTGACGGCGGGGAATGGGCCGAGCGCGTTGAGTTCCATGTCGACCCCGCATTTGCCGGCGTGCGCCCGGCGGTCGATGTCCTCGCAACTGACCCGCGCACGTCGCAACAGACCCCTTCAACGCTCTTCAACGCCATGGTCAACCCCTTCATCTGCTTCCCGATGCGTGGCGCCATCTGGTACCAGGGGTGCTCCAACGCCGGCCAGCCCGTGAAGTACCGCGACTTCCAGCGCGAGCTCGTCGAGGACTGGCGCAGGGCCTGGAACGACCCGAACTTCGTCTTCATCGGGACCCAGCTCTCGGCTTTCCGCGCCCACCATCCGAAAGAGCGCTTCCACGACGACTTCTGGAAGAACGACACCCCGACCAGCAATCGCGGATACGCCCCGATCCGCGATTCGCAGACCATCCTCTTCGACATCCCCGGCTGCGGCCTGGCCTGCACGATCGACGTCGGCGACCACTCCGATATCCACCCCTCGCGCAAGCAGGCCGTGGGCGAGCGCCTGGCGAACGAGGCGATGCGCCTCGCATACGGCGACGCCTCCGCCCTTCCCGGCCCGCGCGGCGCGTCCGCCAAGGCCGAGGCTGACGGGACGGTGCGCGTCACGCTCCGCGACGCCGGTGACGGCATTGAACTGCGCGGCGAGGCCGCAGCATCCGGCCATCCCGGGCCGCACCTGTTCGCCCTCCTCCGCGAAGACGGCACCGGCGAGTGGGCCGACGCCCGCATCGACGCCGACGGCACGCTCGTCGTCTCGGCGCCGGGAGTGGAGCGCCCCGTCCGCGTCGAATACGCTTGGAGCGCCTTCCCGCCCGACCCGTGCCTCTACCGCAAGGGCGACGGCATCCCGCTCTTCCCATTCAGCCTTGAAGTCCAGTAGGCCGATCCGCGCCGCACCCCACCTCCGCCATTACTTCGACAATGACTACTTCGCAAACGACATGCCGCCTCGACCTCTCCGGCCAGTGGCGGCTTGATGGGACAAACGAGAAGGGCGCCGCCCTGTCCTGCGCCGCAGCCGTTCCGGGCGACGTCCACTCCGCCCTCTTCGCCGCCGGGCTCATGCAGGACCCCTACTGGGGCCGCAACGAGCGCGACGTCCAGTGGGTCGCCAAGCACGAATGGGCCTTCTCGCGGGAGTTCGAAGTGGCGGACGGCTTCCTCGCCCATTCGTCCGTGATCCTGCGGCTGGAGGACTGCGACACCTTCGCGACGGTCTTCGTCAACGGCGCAAAGGTCGGCGAGACGCACGACCGCTTCAGGCGTTGGGACTTCGATGTCCGCGGCGCCCTTCGCCCGGGCCGCAACGACATCCGCCTCGTTTTCGCGAGCGCCTGGCGCATAGGCGACGAAATGGCCGCCGCCTCGCCCCGCCCGTACCCGATGAGCATGAACACCTGGTTCAACAACGGCGCGTTCATTCGCAAGCCCGCCTGCCACCGCGGCTGGGACTGGGGCCTCGCGCAGATGACGACTGGCCCGTGCGGCGCCGTCGAGCTCATCGCCTCCGACGGCGACCGCATCGACTATGTCTATTGCGACCAGGAGTTCAACGACGACCTCTCGCACTGCACGCTCCGCGTCCACGCCATCCTTGAGACCGGCGAGGACGTCACGAACACCCTGGAAATCGACAACCCGCCCCTCTGGTGGCCCAACGGCCAGGGGGAGCAGAAGATCTTTAACTATGCCGTTCCCGTCGGGGACGGCATAGTGAAAGGCCGCGTCGGCCTGCGCAAGATAGAGCTCGACACCGCCGGCGGCGCAGTCTGCTTCAAGGTCAACAACCGCGCCGTCTTCATGAAGGGCGCGAACTGGATCCCCTGCGACGCCTTCGACACCCGCCAGACGCCCGAACGCTACCGCAACCTGCTTGAGAGCGCCCGCGCCGCCAACATGAACATGGTTCGCCTCTGGGGCGGCGGGCAGTTTGAAAAGGACGCCTTCTACGACCTGTGCGACGAACTCGGCCTTCTGGTCTGGCACGACTTCATGTTCTCATGCGCCCTCTACCCGGCGAACGAGGCCTTCCTCGCGGATGTCCGCGCCGAGACGGAACACCAGGTGCGCCGCCTGCGCGACCACGCCTGCATCGCCCTCTGGTGCGGCAACAACGAGGTTCTGGACGCTTGGGTCAACTGGGGCTGGAAGCGACAAAGTGAACAGCGTGGCGGCGGACAGGCCGAACGACTTTGGGCGGAACACAAGTCCATCTTCTTCAAGACCCTTCCCGAGGTGGTGGCCCAATATGCTCCGCAAACTCCCTATCAGCCTTCCTCCCCCTATGCTCGCGAGGACGGGCGTCGCGACCTCACCCGAGGCGACTATCACTATTGGGAAGTGTGGCACGCCCAAAAGCCCATCAGCGAATACAACCGGGTGCGGGCGCGTTTCTTCAGCGAATACGGCATGCAGAGTTTCCCTGAGTTGACTACGGTGCGGCGCTTTGCTCCCGACCCAGCTGATTGGCACATCGACTCCGACGTCATGATGGCTCACCAGCGGGGTGGGGCACATGCCAACCAACTCATCGAGCGCTATCTGGAAGCGGAATATGGTCGGCCTGCAGGCTTCGACACCTTGATCTATGTGGGCCAACTCATGCAGGGCGATGCTATGAAGACAGCCGTCGAGGCGCATCGTCGCGACAAGGGCTATTGCTGGGGTTCGCTCGTTTGGCAAATCAACGACTGTTGGCCTGTGGCTTCGTGGAGCACGCGCGACTATTACGGACGCTGGAAGGCCGCTCACTACATGCTTCGGCGGGCTATGTCAGATATCCTTGTGTCGCCCATTCAGCAACCCGACTGCACACTTTCAGTCACCCTCGTCAACGACCGCTTGTCGTCAGTTCGTGGCCAACTCACCATCGAGGTGTGGAACGCTTCCGAGCGCCGCTATCATGCTACTCAGCGCGTCAGCGTGAAGCCCAATAGCGCCAACGAGGTTTGGAAGATGTCCACCCATCAGCTGCTCGCGCAAGCAGGCATCCAGGAAAACGAGGCCATCATTCACGCCGAATTCCGTCCCGATGGCAAAGCACAAGTTGCCTATTCCAACAACTACACGCTTGTCTGCCCTAAGGACCTAAAACTTGTGCCCGCACATGTTAAATGGAAAATGGAGAATGGAAAATTGACAATTACGACAGATAATTACGCACGCGGCATATTCCTCACGCTCGAGGGCGACGACAACCACCATTTCTCCGACAACTACTTCGACCTCCTGCCGGGCGAAATGCGCACCATTACGGTCACCACCACATTGCCGAAGGCAGAGATTTCAAAGCGCCTCCGCCTTATGGTTTACCGCCA